>ERZ887942.2044-NODE-2044-length-12940-cov-6.150485_pt1 | contig 12940 bp, 11 predicted proteins | sample MGYA00521099_ERZ887942 | MGnify/ENA primary metagenome ERZ887942 (study PRJEB32303, sample SAMEA104408605) | aquatic metagenome | biome: Brackish water; feature: Pelagic; material: water | place: Baltic Sea | collected 2014-06-07T06:48:00 | depth 16,251 m ... | reverse complement strand
ACCACCGACATCGCATGCACGACGCCCGGCTCGTGAATGGGATCCCACTCCAGGGTGTGCACCTGGTGGGCATTGACGAAGGCAGCACCACCGACGCCGAGGAGTGGGCCGCCGCCCCAGATAGCCGCTTCGCTCGGCCCACCCCAATGGGTAAGGAGTTCGCGGACGCGTTGGGATTCGGCTGTGGAAGCTCCGGCGATGCCTACCGCGACCGTGTCGCGCAGCAGTGCAACGGCCTGGGAGCGCACAGTGCCGGGAACTCCAGCGTCGATGGAGTCCTTGATCTGCTCAATGAAGTCATAGGCGATGGGTGATCCTGAGTTCACCGCGTGAGCACCGGTGGAGTTCGCAGCACTGTGTTCTGTCACTTTTTATTTCCCTTTTCGATAAATCGGCTGACATCTTTATTCATTCGTGACACCTTAACCCTTGCGCGATTAAATCGTCGGGCATTTAATTGTGCCAACCGGTCACCCAAGCATGAGTGTGGTTGACGAGAAGCACTAATGAGTAGAGGTGGTTTCATGAAGCGCAAGGCCCTGGTCGCAACCGCGGCCGTAGCGGCCCTCACCATCGCCGGTTGTTCTGGCGGTTCAAGTGATGGGTCAACAACTGGGGGAACAGCAGCGTCAAACCTGACCTATCTGGGTCTTGATGTGCCAGCGGGCCTAGATCCCGATGGCCCATCGGCATCCATTCCGGCTACTCAAATGGGTATCGCCAATCTGATGGAGCCCCTGGTGTACTACAAGGCTGGCTCAGAGAATGAAACCGGCGTTGGCCTGTTGGAGTACGGCTACGACATCGACAAATTTGAAGGCCGCCTCGCTGAGAGCGTCACCTTTGATGAGGCCACGTTGACGTGGACGTTCAATCTGCGTCAAGGCGTTACCGGTTGCGATGCAGCCACTTTTAATGCCGACGATGTGCTCTACACCTTTGCCCGTGCGAAGAGTGTCAGCGGCGCGGCGCCCATCGGCTGGTTCCTTTCCAATGTGGCCAATATCGGTGGATTCACCACCGATGTGTTTGCCGAAGACCCTGCCGTTGCAGCTGAAGCGAAAGAACTAGGCGACTGGATCACCAAGACCGATGACTTCACCGTTGTCATCAAGCAGGACGCAGCAAATAAACTGTTCCTGCCGGTGCTCACCATCTTCGGTCTGCAGATCTATGACAAGGAAATCATGGAGGCGAACGCGACCCCGGATGATCCCTGGTCCCATGAATACGCCAACAACGTTAATGCCCCATCTTTTGGCTCTTACTGCGTGAAGTCGTGGGAAAAGAATGCTGAAATGGTGTTGGAGTCCAACCCGGACTACTACGGCGGTGCGCCAGCACTGACTAACGTGGTGTGGCGCAAGGTGCCTCAGTCAGCCAACCGGTTGGCCTCGGTGTCCACCGGTGCCGCTCAACTGACCGATAGCCTCACGCCTCGCGAATTTGCCAGCGTTGAAGGCAATGACGCGGTCCGCGCCTGGCGAGCTACCGGCAACCTGAACCTGTTCCTCGGCATGAACTTCCAGTCGCCGCCCTTTGACAACCTCAAGGTGCGTCAAGCCTTCGCTCTCGCTCTGAATTACGACAAGATCATTCAGGATGGGTACTTTGGCCGTGCGGTGAAATGGGAAGGTCAGATCCCCATGTCTTACCCGGGTTACTCCAAGCAGGAGCCCCAGTACGGCTACGACGTGGAGCGGGCCAAGCAGCTTCTTGCTGAATCAGGCTGGGTTGATGATGGCAGTTTGAAGCTGACCTATATCTCCGAGGCTGAGTCAACGCTCGGCCCGATCGTGACCCAGATGAAGGCGGACCTTGCCGCTATCGGGGTTGAGATTCAGCTGGACCCGATCCCTCAGACTCAGTTTGGTGATCGAGTCTTGGTGAAGCGCGATCTGCCCTTCTTCGTGAACGACAACGAGAAGCCGATCGGTGTGGATGCTGGTTACGCAACCCTGCTGTTCTTCGTGTCTACCGCTCAGGGTGGGCTGAATAACATGGTCAACTACGAGAGCAAGGTTGTAGATGATCTGTGGGCGCAAGCTAAGACGGATCCTTCGGTGGAGTCGCGCGATGCGCTTCTCGCCCAGGTTCAAAAGCAGCTGCAGGAGGATGTCGCGTGGGCACCGGTTGTGCAGTACGACAACCAGTGGATCTCCGCACCTGGTCTGTCCGGACTTGTGCTTCACCCGGACAATTCAGTGCACTTCAGTGATCTGGAACTAACCAACTAGTTTCAACCACCGTGGCGCTCGATGTGTTCATCGTCGAGCGCCACGGTGCGCTGCTTTCGTAGCCACGCCTGGTTCGTGTTTGAAGTCAGCGGGGAACTCAGGGAGGAGTCGCTAGCACCGTGGGTCGCTACGTACTCAAACGAGCTGGAGTCGGGCTACTGCAAGCCCTGGGCATTACCATCGTTGTCTTTTTCGTTATTCGGGCACTCCCGGCCGATCCAGTTGCTCGTCTGGTCGGGTTTAATTCCTCCCCTGAGGTATACAAGCAAGCGCAGGCCTCTCTTGGCCTCGACGCCAGTGTGTGGTCGCAGTTTGTTACCTACATGTCGGGTCTGTTCCGTGGTGATCTCGGAGTCTCGTGGGTCACCGGCAGTCCGATCCTGGAAGAAATTCGCTCGGCCCTTCCCATTACCCTGCAATTGATTACCCTTTCGTTCGCCCTGGCACTTTTAGTTTCCGTCCCCGTGGGTATTGCCACCGCAAAGCGTCCCGGCGGCAAACTCGATAAGGGTGTATTCGGTTACGGCCTCTTTGCTGGCGCCCAACCTGAGTTCTGGTGGGGCCTGCTGTTCATCTTCTTCTTCTACTACTCCTGGGGCTTAGCACCGGCTCCCCTTGGCCAATATGCGCCGGGGCTTGATCCACCACCACAAATCACGGGCATGTCCCTGGTGGACTCATTGATCACCGGCAACTTCACCGCCTTTATTGATGCGGCCTGGCATCTATGGCTGCCGGTGATGACCCTGGCATTTATTGTGTCCGGCCCGATTATCAAAATGACGCGACAGAGCATGAGCCGGGTCCTGGGCAGTGAATTCATCCTGTACCAGCAGGCATCAGGCTTGCCATCAGGTCAGATCGCTCGCTCCACGATTCGTGCCAGTTTGCCCCCGGTGTTGACCCTCGCCGGAATCCTTTTCGGTTTCCTGCTCGGTGGAGCTGTGCTGATTGAACAGGTTTTTGCATTTAACGGTCTGGGGTCCTACTCCGTGCGCGCGGTGCTGAATCTGGACTATCCCGCCATCCAGGGCACGGTCCTCATCATCACCGTGGTGTCTTTGGTGGTTTACCTCGTCCTTGATTTACTCCTAGCCGTTATCGATCCGAGGGTGAAGAACTAATGACTATTCCCCAGGCCCCACCGGTCGAAGGTGAGCACCCGTTAGAGAACCTCGCCAACGAAAAGCTGAAGACGAAGCGTTGGTTTCATGATCCACTGCTCGTAGTCGGCATTGTTATCGTTGGTGTCGCAATTTTCCTAGCCGCTTTCGGTGAAGCGATCGCTCCATATGACCCGACGGTTCCGGTGGGTCCACCAAGCGTCCCGCCCTCGAGTGCACACTGGTTTGGCACTGATACCTCAGGTCTCGATGTGTTTAGTCGCGTGATTTCTGCTCCACGCATCGATGTGACGCTGGCCGTGAGCGCTGCCCTTCTGTCCGGCATTTTTGGCACCCTGATTGGCCTGATGGCCGGTTTCTATCGCGGGGTTTTCTCATCGCTGGTGATGCGCATCTCTGACGTGCTACAAGCGTTCCCCGTCTTCATTTTGGCCATGGTCTTGGTGGCACTATCGGGTCGCAACCTGACGAACCTCATCTTTGCCCTCACGTTCTTGTACACGCCTATCTTCATTCGGCTCACGCGAGCCGAGGTCTTGACGCAGCGGGAACGTTCCTATGTGGAGGCAGCACGGGCAGCGGGGAACTCTGATTTTAAGATTGCGCTCAAGCACGTTCTACCCAATTCCCTGACACCGTCGCTGATTCAGCTTTCTGTCACCGTGGGCTTTGGCATTTTGCTCACCGCGGGCCTGTCTTTCGTTGGCGCAGGTGTTCGACCACCAAACCCTGAATGGGGTTTGATGATCGCTAATAGCGCCCCGCAATTGGTGCTGGGTGAGTGGTGGACGTCGTTGTTCCCTGGTATCGCGGTGTCCCTGACCGTTGTTGGCTTCGCCGCGCTCAGTAATGCGATCGAACGACGGGTGGCCACCTCATGACCGCCACCATTTTGAAGACCACCGGACTCAACGTGGTCTACCCAACGCCGACGGGTCAGTTTAAGGCGGTCAATGATGTTGACCTGGAACTTCGCTCGGGTGAGATTGTGGGCCTCATTGGTGAGAGTGGCTCGGGCAAGACCTCCCTGGCCCTTGGTCTCCTAGCGCTGGCGCGGCATCCGGGAAAAGTATCCGGTCATATTGATTTTCAGGGCAGGGATCTACTGTCGCTGGACACTGATGAACTGCGCGAGATTCGTGGGCGCTCCATTGGGCTGATTACCCAGAAGCCTCGCCAATCACTCAATCCGTTTCAAAATGTGGGTACCCAAATCGGCCGGGTCTATCGCGCGCACGTGAAGGCGTCCAAGAGCGAGGCTAACGACCACGCAATCGAACTACTGGAAAACGTGGGCATCAACGACGCACCTCGCCGCATTCGAGCCTATCCACATGAGCTTTCCGGCGGTATGGCACAGCGGGCCCTGATCTCGATGGCGCTCAGCGCTCAGCCGGAACTGCTTGTTGCTGATGAACCCACCAGTGGTCTCGACGTGACCATTCAGGCCCAGTTCCTTGACCGCATGTGGAAGCGAGCAGAAGAAACCGGTACCGCAGTTCTTTTGGTGACGCAAGACCTTGGCATTGTTGCCAACTATTGCGATCGCGTGTTGGTCATTGAAAATGGCAGGCTTGTGGAAGATGCCCCCACTCGAGACTTCTTCGCAAACCCTCGAGATGCCTATAGCAAGCGGGTACTCGCCCTTGCCGGTGAACGAGCAGTCGCCGAAACTGCTGATGCGGGAGCAACCACGGCAGAACCATTGCTTCGCATTGAGAATCTGCGCAAAACATTCAAGCTTGACGACGGGAAGATTCTCAGTGCTGTATCTGATGTGAGCCTTACCGTCATGCAGGGTCAGTCATTGGGGCTGGTTGGTGAGAGTGGGAGCGGTAAGACTACGGTTGGCCGGCTCATCTTGCGACTCCTTGACGCCGACGAGGGCAGCATCTGGTTCCGCGACACCGAGTTGACGTCGATGAAGACGCGAGAGTTTCGTGACTTCAGATCCAAGATTCAGGTTGTGTTCCAGGACCCATTCGACTCTTTGAACCCGCGCTGGTCGGTGGAGAAGGCGATCGCTGAACCCATCGACCTGCACATGAAAATGTCGAAGGATGAGAAGCGACTTCGGATCACCGAACTGCTCGAACAGGTGGGACTTCCCGAAAGTATTCGTACGGTGAAGCCTGCCGGGTTGAGTGCCGGCCAGCAGCAGCGCGTGTGTTTGGCGCGAGCACTGTCAACGAACCCTGACTTCCTGGTGCTTGACGAACCCACATCGGCACTTCCACCGGTGGCGCGGGTGGAAATGATCGCATTACTTAAGGATCTGCGCGAACGCCTGGGCTTGTCCTTCATCTTCATCTCCCACGATCTGAGCACCGTTCGGGAGCTATGCCAAGACGTTGCCGTGATGTACCTATCACAAATTGTAGAAATGGGTCCAACATCGAAAGTCTTCGCCCATCCTGAGCATCCCTATACGCAGGCGCTGCTGGACTCAGTGCTCTTCCACGATCCCCTATCGCGGCGAGTGGATCGGGAACATCGTGGCGCGTTGGTTGGTGAGATCCCAAGCCCGGTTGACCTGCCCAAGGGCTGTTACCTAGCCGGTCGTTGTCCCTTCGCCGAAGAAAAGTGCAGGCAAGAGCCGCAGCTCTTGGAATTTACTGAGCCGGGGCACCTCGTTCGCTGCTGGAAGGCTGTCGGTGGAGTATTGAACGTGGTTGATTCCGAGGCGTGAATCAGCATGGTTAGCGCGCGCGTTGTGATTATCGGCTCTGGTGCAACCGGTGCAGCATTTGCCTGGCGTGCAGCGACTTCGGGGCTAGATGTGACATGTCTGGAACGTGGTCGGTGGGCGCTGCCTGAGTCAACACCGAGTGTGAGTTCTGATTGGGAGGTCCGCCGCATCACCGACCGCTCACCCAATCCCAACGTTCGACGGTCAGCAGCGGACTATCCGATCCTGGATGACACCTCAGTCATCAAGCCGGCCACGTTCAATGGTGTTGGTGGTAGCACGGTGCTGTGGTCGGCGCATGCGCCGCGCTTTCGCCCATCGGATTTCAAGGTCGAATCCCTGGATGGCGTTGGCGCGGATTGGCCCATCAACTACTGGGATTTGGCGCCCTACTATGAACTGAATGACCGCATCGTAGGTGTCTCTGGGCGCAGTGGCGATCCCGGTAATCCGCCGCGAACGCCGAGACAAACACCGCCGGTTCCGCTCGGCGACGCGGGTACGCGGGTGGGTGCTGCACTGAATCGGTTGGGCTGGCACTGGTGGCCAACAGATGGTCAGTTGCTCACCGAGTCCTATGACGGAAGGCCAGCCTGCAACGGTTGCGGCCCCTGCGAAATGGGCTGTTTCACCGGCGCACGCGCATCAGCAGACATCACCTACTGGCCAAAAGCACTGGACGCGGGCGCTCAATTAATTACCGGGGCAGCTGTTACGCGCATCAATACCGGCCCCGATGGCCTGGCTACGTCGGTCACCTGGTGTGACGAGTCCGGTGATGAGCACCTGACCGAGGCTGATGTGATCGTGATGGCAGGCAACGGGATCGGCACCCCACGACTCTTACTCGCTAGCGCTAACCCTTCGCACCCTACTGGGCTGGCCAATTCATCACATCAGGTGGGCAAGAATCTCATGCTTCATCCGATTGCGGGAGTTACCGGTGTGTGGGACGACCGGGTCGAGGGGTGGTCTGGAAACGACGCGTTCTGCCTACTCACCCAGCATTTTTATGAGACGGACGAAAGCCGAGGATTCGCGCGGGGGTATGAAATACAACTCACGCGCTCTCAGGGCCCGCTGCTGAGCGCACTCGGCGGGTTTGGCATGGATATTTCCTGGGGTGAAAATCATCACGAACGCTTCGAGCAGTTGTTCGGACACAGCGCCACCCTGGCGGTGACGTGTGAAGACCTTCCTGATGCGCGCAATTTCATTGAATTAGATGCCAGTGCCACCGACGCATTCGGAGTACCTGCCGCACGCATGCACTATTCGGTAGAGGAAAATGCGGATCGCATGCTGGACCACGGAATTGCATCGGCGACGGAACTGCTGCGGGAGGCAGGAGCTCGTGAGATCTCGACGACCCGCGTTCTGCCCGGAGCAGGTTTTCATCTCATGGGAACGGCGCGCATGGGAAGTGATCCGGCGACCAGTGTTGTCGACAGTCATTGTCGAACGCACGATGTGCCGAATCTGTTGATCGTGGATGGATCAGTGTTCGCCAGTGCTGCTGCGGTCAACCCCACCCCAACGATGCAGGCAATTGCGCTGCGGGCCGCAGACCAACTTGTGGATTCACTGGCATGAACGCTGCCTTGAATTCGTTTGTAGCCGGACTCCTGCCGGGCAGTGACATTTGGCCGAGTGGTCTTGAGATCGTTTTCGACGTGGAACTGCCCACAGCTACGATCGAAATGCGCCAGGCTTGGGAAGAAGTCTCCACCTGGATCCTGCCACCAACCACCGAGCCGGTTGAACTTCAGCAGGCACTCCAGCGGTACCAGGCGAGCGACTCAGCAACCTTCGACCAGGGAATGCTCATGGCGTACGGCTGCTACTACTCACATCCACGGGTCCTTGCAGTTATTGAACAACGCTGCGGGTATAGCGCTCGCCCTCCGCAACCACTGGGACATCCAGTTACTGATCGAGTACAGGTGCACCCGATATCTGCACTCAACGATGTCCGATGGCGACTTGATGGGACCGCGCAAGCCGAACAGATACAGCAGATACAACGATCACAACCCGCCCATATTTGGACCGAAGAGGAGATATCGACATGGCCCACGTTGTAGTGCTTTTTAACCTTCTTGAGGGCGTTGATTCTAGCGAGTACGAGCGGTGGGCGTTGGATAGAGATGTTCCCACCGTTCGCGGATTGCCCTCGGTTGAGTCTTTCCGGGTTCTCGGCGCAACGACGCTTCTCGGTGGTGGGGCAAGTCCTTACAGCTACATCGAGATTATTGAGGTGACCGGCATAGATGACCTTGTTGCCGATGTTCAGTCACCGGAGATGAAAAAAATTGCCGGCGAGTTTGCCGCATTCGCCGACAACCCCACCTTTATCGTCACTAACGAATTGGGATCGTGATCTTATGCGCGGATTGAGTGGCAAGAGCGTCCTTATCACCGGCGCGGGTCGACGCGGTGGTCTGGGCGAGGGCATCGCTCGACGCTTCATTGAAGAGGGCGCCAATGTCATGGTCGCCGACCTTGATCGTCCCCAGGGTGATCACTTTCCCGAACATGGCGTGCCGGCACAGTCAGAAATGGAAGCCGTTGTGGCTGAACTTGGTGCGCTGGGGCCGGGACAAGTCGCATCTGTTGTATGTGACGTGCGAGATGAAGCCAACGTAGAACATGCCGTGGCTGCCACCGTTTCGAGGTTCGGTGGCCTGGATGTCTTGGTCAATAACGCCGGGATTGGCTATCTCATGAGTCCGATCGTGGAAACGGAATTATCTAACTGGGAGGTGGTGATGGGGGTTAATCTCACCGGCACCTTCCTGGCAACCAAGCACGCGGGTAGGCAAATGATTGCCCAGGGGCGCGGTGGGCGGATCATCAATATCTCCTCCCAGGGTGGAAAATCCGGCTTCCCGCACGCCGGTGCCTACGTGTCAAGTAAACATGGAGTGATCGGATTTACTCGTACGGCCGCCATCGAATTCGGGCCACACAACATCACCGTAAACGCGGTGTGCCCCAATCATGTGACGACCGGACTCGGCTCCTGGCAGAACGAGTATTTCTCGAATTTGCTCGGTCAAACGCTGGAGGAGTACATGAGCGGAATGATTGGCCGAATTCCGATGGGTCGCAATGGACTTCCATCAGATATCGCCGCCACTTGTGCATTTCTCGCAAGTGAGGACGGCGCATACATTTCTGGCGACGCACTCAATGTTTCCGGTGGCGAAGAGACGCACTAGCAGCAGCTGACAGCGACACGTCGGTGACCATTACAACAAGGAGGAACCATGTCAGTACGCTCATTACGGATTCAAGAAACCACCGGCGAGGTTACTCCTGTCGATGTTGATTTTGTCCGCTGTTACAACCTTGGCTTCACCATGCGCGATGAAGCGAAAATGCAAGCGCATCTGGAGGAGTGCTACAAACTTGGTGTCAAAGAGTTGATCTGCGATCGTCCGCCGCTGGTAATGCCGATCAGTATGTGGGCCACGTTGACCGACGATGTGATTTCGGTTCAGCGTCCCAAAACTAGTGGTGAGGTGGAGATCGTCACGATTCAAGATGACGACGGCACCGTGTATGTCACGGTCGGATCTGACCACACTGACCGTTCCCTGGAAGGCCATGACATTCCCTGGGCAAAGCAGGTGACCCCCAACGTTTTTTCGCCTAACGCGTGGCGCTGGGAAGACGTAAAGGATCACTGGGATCAGATCAGCATGGAGTGCTGGGTTGTTGACGACGGTGAGCGGGTGAAGTACCAGGAGGCCTCGGTTGCTGAATTTTGGGCGCCAGATGAAATGTTGCAGGGTGTCCGCGACAGCGTGATTCGGGTACCGGGTGCAATTATCTTGTTCAGTGGCACCGTGGTGTCGATTGAAGAACGGCTTCGTTTCGCTCAGGAATGGACAATCTCCATGACCGACCCGGTGTTGGGTAGAACCCTTCAGCACACCTACCGGGTCGAACTGCTGGCCACCGAGGTTCTCAATGATGGTTCGGCCACCGGAGATGTGGCACGCGGGGCAGCCCTTACCGGCTAGATATCACTTCAATCGCTGACGCGACCTGCAAAATGGTTGCGTCAGCGAAGTGCTTGCCGGTGATGTGCATTCCTACGGGTGCACCGTCGATTTGCCCGACCGGAACCGATACGGACGGGTGACCGGTGAGGTTGGTCGCACACGTATTGTGGAAGTAGGACAGGCTCTCCACGAGCACTCCCTGTCCGGGTGCCGGTAGGTAACCACTCACGCCAGCCGGGGCGGTTGTGGGGTGCACGAGAACGTCCACCTCGCATAGGGCTTCGTCATAGGCACCGGTAAGTTTTTGGGTCAGACGTGCCGCGCTTGCGAGTGAGTCGCCCCGGTGGTGGTCAAGAAAGAGCGAACCAGCGATGGCCACGAGTTTGGTGGGGTCTGATGCCAATTCAGGATAGGCACTCAGTGCTTGAATGATGCTGGCGATAGGAGTGTCGCCCGCTGGCCCGCGATCAGCACCGGCCTGGCCGTAGGCGCGCCAGATATTTATTGCTGCGGTCTCGACGAGGAGTGGACCGTAGATGTGGCGTGCCTCGTCGTGCAGTGGGATCGAGATGTCGACGACCTGCAGACCCATATTCGTTAGCGCCCAGGCTCGTTCGCGGACAAGTTCCGCTGCGGCCGCGGAGCCGGGAAATTCAGTTTCGCCCTGGGTGGTCAGTTCGAAACCCTCGATCAAAATACCGACGCGCAGCCCATGAATACTTTTGTCTAGCGCCGCTCGCGCTAACGGGATTTCGGTTGGGGCACAACGATGATCAATGCCATCAGATCCGCTGAGCACATCGAGTGCCGCGGCTACCTCGCGAACCGTTCGCGCCATTGGTCCCACATGGTCCAGCCCCCACACCAGACCCTGCACGCCGGTAAAGGGCACCAGACCAAAGGTTGGCTTAAGTCCCACCACCCCGCACAGGGCAGCTGGAATGCGGATCGAGCCACCCTGGTCTGCGCCTAGGGCTAGGTCGACCTCGCCGCTGGTTAACAGGGCGGCACTTCCCGATGATGAACCGCCGGCAGATCTACCGGGAAGGTGGGGATTTTCAACGGGTTGCGGAAGGGAGGTGCACGAAGATCCACCGATACACAGGTCCTCAGTCGTGGACTTACCGGTGATGATCGCACCGGCATCAAGCAGTCTTCGCACGACGGTTGCGTCCTCGAGGGCGATGTGTTGGGTACCTTCTTGCATCAATAGTTCAGAACCCATGACCGTGGGTAAACCGGCAACCGCGATGGAGTCTTTGATCGCCACCGAAACCCCGGCTAGGCCACCTTCATCTTGATCTTGAATCGAGCAGCGCCAAGCCCAGGCAGATGACTCGGTGATCCCCGGTGGTCGCCCAGCATCCTTGCGTGGCACAGGTTCAGGACAATGTTTGGTGTCGAGTTCAGCTAGCCGCCGATAGGAGTCGGTAAGTCCGCCAATTGCGGCGGTGAATTCTGGTAGCCGATCATGATCCAGTGACCAGCCAAACTGTGCTGCTGTGTCAACGATTTGGTCGGACAAACGCATTATTGGCTCAGGCTTACGGTGCGTCAAGACGAGTGTCCTTTCTTCGATCTCCGTAGATAACCAGCGCAACACCACAGATGACAAGTGGAGCGGCAATCACACTCACCTGGTCTGGCCACACGCCGAGAACCACAACGGATAAGACCATCGCAACCACCGGATTGGTGAAAGCGTAGGTGGAGGCCACCGAAACTGAGGTGAGCGCGGTGATCCGATAGAACACGACGAGTGCGATCAGCGAAGAAGCGACAGTGAGCCACAGCAACGCAGCGATAAATGAGGTGGTCCATCGAGATGATTGCCATTGACCTGATTCAATCACCGCGCTGGCTATTAGTAGGCCGAGACCACCGATGAGCAGTTGTTGAACGGTGGTCACAAAGGGGTCTTGGGCGCCTCCCCGGCGAGCGGAAACGAAGGCGCCTACCGCCCATCCGAGTGCGCCGGCAAGGCCCAGCGCAATCGGGATGAAGCCGCTGATTCGAAGGCCGGCGGTGGACACAAGAACAGCGGTGCCAAGCAGCCCGATGCCGGTTCCCCACAGGGTCATTCGCGTGGGACGCGGGCCCCAGAAAATGCGCATCACTGCCAGCCATACCGGAATGGTGGCAACTAAAAGGGCCGCCAGCCACGACGGAATTCCTTGGCGCTGGGCCACCACAACGCCACCGTTGCCGAGGGTGATGAGGAGCAGGGCAAGAAGCACGGTGATGAACACATGGTGGCGACGCGGAAGTAAAGCTCTAATGCCGCGGCGCGGGGCAACTATCAATAGGAGAATCAAGCCGGCCAGGGTAAATCGGATACCTGCGGCCAGTAGCGGCGGGGCGTCGCGCACCATCACTTCGATGGCAAGAAAACTCGATCCCCAGCACAGGTAGAGCGTGCCAAGCAGAATCGGCAACGAGAGGCGCTTGGTCGTTGCCGATTCGATGGAACTGGATGGATTTACCGCATACCCATTTCTAGAGTCCTCCGGGCGCTGCGAACAATGGCTTCATCCACCATGCGACCGGCATCGTCAACGAATGCGCCCTGACCGGTAGCCGCAGCCGCATCCGCTTGCGCCACGAGCCGGGCAGCAGCAGCCAGTTCATCCTCGCTAGGAGTGAAGAGTGCGTTTACGATGCCAACCTGGGCTGGGTGGATACATGAACGTCCGACATAGCCCATGCGAGCCAGTCGTCGAGTGCTTTCGGCGAAGAGGTCGAGGTCACGAAACTCCACGCTGACCGGTGCGATGGGTGCGGGTAGGCCAAGAGCTGCACACACGATGACTACACGTTGGCGAACGACGGTGAGCTCAGATTCCTCCGGTCCGAAGGTGACGCCGAGATCGGCGCGCAGGT
>ERZ887942.2043-NODE-2043-length-12944-cov-5.317325_pt1 | contig 12944 bp, 16 predicted proteins | sample MGYA00521099_ERZ887942 | MGnify/ENA primary metagenome ERZ887942 (study PRJEB32303, sample SAMEA104408605) | aquatic metagenome | biome: Brackish water; feature: Pelagic; material: water | place: Baltic Sea | collected 2014-06-07T06:48:00 | depth 16,251 m ... | reverse complement strand
ATTCCCCTGCGGTCACTTTCTCTGGCAGCCAGGCGCTGACTTCCAACTTCGGTCTTAACAGGATTCCGGTCGCTTCAACGATTCCGAAGAGGCACACGAACCCACAAAAGATTTGATAGATCGGGATTTCGATGGTGACTCCACCAATCGCGCTTGTGAAGATTCCAATCACTGCGACACGTCCCATTGGTGTGAGCTTGAACCCAGCCAGGAACCTGGTGTACTTAATCAGGAATGGAACCTGTTTCTTCATGCAGGCACCGGGACTTCACGAATGATCCCTTCAATAACTTCTGTTTTTGTCATACTTCCGTAACGCGCTTTTGGTGTCAGACTCAAGCGATGCGGCAGAACATGCGGAGCCATCTTCTGCACATCATCCGGGAGTACAAAATCGCGACCAACCAGAAACGCTGCGGATTGAACAGCTCGAAAGAACATCAGGCTACCCCGAGGACTGACGCCCAACTTCAACATCGGGTGATTTCTGGTTTTGTTCACCAGTTCAACAAGATACTCAGCGATGCTGCGATCAATTTGAACTTCTCGAACCTGTTGTTGTATTGCTTTGACCTCTTCCATAGTCATCACCGTCTCAACGGCGTTGATCGGCAATGTGATTGCCCGATCATAGAGCATCTCGATTTCCATCTCCTTTGAAGGATAACCGACATTCAACTGCACCAGGAAGCGATCCAGTTGTGCTTCTGGCAATGGGTATGTCCCGTGGAAATCAATCGGGTTCTGTGTTGCCAAAACTAGAAATTGCGTTGGAAGATGGTGTCGCACGCCTTCGATGGTCGCTTGTCCTTCGCTCATCGCTTCCAGCAGAGCAGATTGAGTTCGAGGTGAAGCACGGTTGATTTCATCAGCTAAGAGTATGCTGCAAAAGATCGGACCTTTTTTGAACGTAAACGTCCCATCCTTCGGTGAGTACACCGAGGAACCGAGGATATCTGAAGGCAGCAAGTCCGGAGTAAACTGAACTCGACGGAACTCGGCATCGAGGGATCGGGCGAGGGCTTTCGCCAACGTCGTTTTGCCCACCCCAGGGACATCTTCCATCAACACTGAACCCTCAGCGAAGAGGGCGATCAGTAAGATTTCAATCGTGTCGTCCTTTCCGCGAATCACTGCGGAGAGGCTTTTTCTCAGCTGGTTTATTTTTTTCGTATCGGGAATCGCCAAAGTGTCGCTGGTCATTGGGGACCTGTCACTTAGTTCTAAAGATGTGGGTTGTAACAGTACGTCTCATTGTTGCGAATTGTGGAGTCGAATGAAGCTTAATGCGAAAAGTATCACTGCTCTTGTTTGTACGACGAAAGTCATCGATTTGTGATGGGGAAATTGCGAAAACAGGTCGACTCTGTGGAAGAGTTCGGATTGTAACAACCTAAATCTAGACGTCACGCGGACTACCAGAGTGAAAGAATTTGACGGAAAATGAAACATCCTGCTTGAATTCTCGACGAACAGATGCCATAAAGTGTTAAATTAGAGAACTAGTCCAGATCAGGTAATGTTAAGGTGTTGGTCGACCAAAGGCGTGATGAAATACTTGAAGTCGTACAATCCAAAGGGTTTGCGTCACTTCATGACTTGTCGTCAGGCGTTGAGGCTAGTGAATCTACCATTCGACGAGATTTGGAATATCTTGAAAACTTAGGGCAGGTTCGAAGAACAAGAGGCGGAGCTGCTTACGTCGGAGAAGCCCTGACGGGATTCGATGACAGACGAAGTCTCGCTGCCACTGAGAAGCAGAAAATCAGTCGAGCAACAGCTGACCTGATTGGTCGACAAGAGACAATTATTTTAGATGGAGGGACGACGACACTCGAAGTCGCCAAGCATCTGGCAGGAAAAAGCTTGCAAGTTGTGACGAATTCGCTGCCAATCGTGAATCACCTAGTGAGCGTTGCAGATGTGGAACTCGTCTTCCTGGGTGGTTATGTCTATCCGAAAACAGGAGTGACATTAGGTGAATTGACCATCGAAGCGTTGAAAAAAGTTCACGCTCGACGATTGATTATGAGTGTTGGGGGAATCACTGAACGCGGATTGTTCAATACCAATTCCTTGTTGGCACAAACAGAGCGGCAGATGATTGAGTCGGTCGATGAAGTGATTGTTGTCTCTGATAGTTCAAAGTTTGGTCATTCAGAAATGGCTCATTTAGGACCGTTGAACCTTGTGAGCAAAATGGTTGTTGACAGCGGAATCACCGAAGAGTGGCGAATTCGTATTCAAGATCACGGAATTGAATTAGTCATCGCAGAATAGTGATGCCGGACACTTTAAGTGTCCGGCAAAACATTACATACGTTGAAGTTGGAGTCTTTCCTACATGTCTATCGCAAATTCATCAATCGCTCGAACCGATGTCGAACAAGTCGTTCGAGCCGTGTTGAGTCGTCAACTCGGTGGTGCTGCTCCAGCAACTTCACCAATCCCTCAACCAGCATCTGGCAAACCGAATCCACTGAAAGTCAATATTTCTGCCAGACATTGTCACCTCACCGAGGAGCATGTTGAGATTCTCTTCGGCAAGGGACGCACGTTGACGCCGATGAAGTGGCTCTACCAAGATGGTTACTACGCCGCTGAAGAGACTGTCGCGATCGTCGGTCCTCGTCGTCGTATGCTGCCAGAAGTTCGTGTTCTCGGTCCTTGTCGTGGAGCGTCACAAGTTGAACTCGCTTTCACCGATGCAATCTCACTCGGTCTTGACCTGCCAGTCAAAATCAGTGGTGACACAAAGGGAACACCTGGCTGCCTCATCGTCGGACCTGCCGGCAGCCTTGAACTTCACGAAGGCGTGATTCGTGCGATGCGACACGTTCACATGTCGCCTGCAGATATGCTTGCACATGGTGTCAAAGACAAAGACTTAATGAACCTGCGAATTGAATCACCCAGCTGCACGACTGTGCTAGAAAATGTTTCCGTACGTGGCGGAGACGACAAAATCAAATTGGAAGTCCACTTGGACACCGACGAAGGCAACGCCGTTAATTTAACGAACGCCACCAACGTCGAACTACAAACAATCAACGACAGCTCCTGCGGCTGTCATACATAAAAGTTGAGGGTTGAGAGTCTAGAGTTGAGGGAAAACGGTTTCCCCTTGCCCCTTGCCACTCGTCCCTTGCCCATCTCCCACCCCCTTGATCCCTTTTTAACTGGAGTAACTTATCATGGCTAAAGTTTCCGAAGCACTCGGAATGATTGAAACTAAAGGTCTCATCTGTCTCATCGAAGCAGCTGATTCTGCACTCAAAGCTGCCAACGTCGAAATGGTTGGTTGGGAAAAAGTTGGTAGCGGACTCGTGACCATCTTCTTGACTGGTGACGTCGCTGCTGTGAAAGCTGCTGTCGATGCCGGAGCCGGTGCTGCTAGCAAAATTGGCGAAGTCGTCAGCGTGCAGGTCATTCCACGACCACACGAAGAACTTGTTGCGATTCTACCCGCTGCTAAAAAATCTTCTGCTAAATAATTTCAGTCATTAACGTGGATGCTCATGTGACCACGCTCAGACAAAAAACTCTCTTTGATCAAGGAATCAAGATGAACGAAGCAATTGGTATGGTCGAAACCAAAGGGCTGATCGCGACGATCGAATCGTCAGATGCAATGCTCAAATCGGCAAATGTCTCACTCGTTAAGCAAATCCAAATCGGTGGCGCCTACGTGACAACCATCATTCAAGGCGATGTCGGATCTGTCCGTGCTGCCGTTGATGCTGGTGCCGCTGCCGCTGCCAGAGTTGGTGAACTTGTGAGTGCACACATTCTGCCACGTCCCGCAAATGGCTTAATGGAGAAATTCTAATTTAGCCGGACACTTAAAGTGTCCGGCAAAACGGAGTGCATAAGTGAAAATTCTGGTTGCAAATCTCGGATCGACGAGCTTCAAGTACCGATTGTTCGACATGGAAACCGAACAACAATTGGCACGTGGAGGAATCGACCGCATTGGCGAAGATGCTGATTCGAACTGTTCTGTTGAGATTGGTGATTTCTCAGCTGATGAACAGAAGCGAATTCCGGATCATGCTGCTGCTGTGCAGATGTGTCTCGACCAGTTGACTGATGCAGAGAATGGGTGCCTCACTTCAGTTGATGAAGTCGCAGCCATCGGATTCAAAGCTGTCTTCGCTGGCAAGTTGAGCGGTATCAAACTCGTCAACGAAGAACTCCTCGAAGCGATGGAGAACCTGGCTGACGTCGCTCCTGCTCATAACCCTCCGTACGTGCGAGCAATGAGGCAGTTGCAGAAATCGTTTCCGAACATCCCGCTTGTGGCTGCTCTGGAAACGGCATTTCACGAAACCATTCCTGCGAAGTATCGAACCTATTCTGTCCCGAGTGATTGGACAGAGAAGTACGAAGTTCGTCGCTGGGGTTTCCATGGTGCGAGCCATCGTTTCATCGGAACGCGCATGGCTGAACTGCTACAGAACGACAACGCCAAGGTGATCTCGTGTCACTTGGGCGGCAGTAGTTCCATCTGTGCAATGCTGGGCGGTGAGTCTCAATCGACTTCAATGGGAATGACTCCTCAATCTGGTTTACCGCAGAACAACCGTGTCGGCGATTTCGATCCATTCGCACTGCGATTAGTGAAACGATTGACCGGTAAAGACTACGACGAACTCCTTGACGAACTTTCCTCCAAGGGAGGTTTACTCGGCATGAGCGGTGTTTCCAACGACTGTCGCGATATCGAAATCGCAGCCGCCGAAGGGAATCAACAGGCTCAACTCGCCCTTGATGTCTATACCGCGGAGATCAAGAAGTACATCGGGCAATACCTAGCAGTTCTCAACGGAGCTGACGCCATCGTCTTCACCGGCGGCATCGGAGAGAACGGCGACATCATCCGAGCCAAAGCCTGCGAAGAAATGACCTACGCCGGCATTCAACTCGACCTCAAGAAAAACGCATCAACGAGAACAGAAGGAGTCATCTCAACACCTGAAAGCCAGGTCCAAATCTGGATCGTGCCAACTAATGAAGAACTGGTCGTTGCAAGGCAGACAGCGAGTCTCGTTGAGGGTTGAGCGTTTAGCGTTGAGGTGCAAACTAATGTTTGGATTTGAAAAATTGGATGTCTGGCAAGTTGCCATTCAATATTCGGGAGCAATTTACGATGTCACACAAAACTTCCCAAACGATGAGAGGTTTGGGTTGACCAACCAGTTAAGACGAGCATCCGTTTCCGTATCGTCAAATATCGCTGAAGGAAGTGGTCGCGAATCTAACAAGGATTTCACTCGTTTCATTCATATTGCATATGGATCTTTAATGGAAACTGTTTCTCAATTAGCGATCGCAATAGAGCGTCAGTTTCTAACAGCAGATGACCATCAACGACTTTACAAATTTGCAGACCGATTGGCAAAAATGCTCAGCAGACTTCGGTCAAGTTTGGCGTAAGAATTCCTAAACGCTAAACGCTAAACGCTAAACGAGAACAGAATGTTCCTAGCAAAAATAACTGGTAACGTCACATCAACTCACAAAGTCGGCTCCATGGTCGGCCAAAAGTTGCTGATTGTGGAACCGTTGCGGATTGATGAAGAGAACAGAGATTCGCTCAAACCAACTGGGCGAACATTTATCGCTGTCGATGCCGTTGGAGCCGGTGAAGGGGAAGTGGTTCTCATCGTGCAAGGTTCGAGCGCACGGTTTACAGAAGATACAAAAACATTGCCGATTGATTGTGCCATCATCGGGATCGTTGACAACGTACGAGTTTCGAATAGTCCCGTTTACGATGCCGGGGACGAATGAGATGGCGAAACAGTTCCAGAGCCCGGAAGAAGTCGTACGAGTCGCCAAGATAATCGCTTTTGCAATGATTCTCGGCGCCCTGACATTTGCGGGAATCGCTTGGTTTATTGCGCAGCAAATGAACCGTGGCGGAGACCAAGATCAATTGATAAGCCTGATCATGGCAGCAACATCATTGCCAGAGTTATTCATATTTTTCTTTGTTTCAAATTTCATGTCGGCAGAAAGAATGGAACAGCGACCGGGTTACAACCCCACATGGTCGACTCCCGAAATGAAACCGTATCACATCAAACTAACACATATCATCGTGCAATACGCTTTGTTGCAAGGTGCGTGTGTCATGAACATCGTTGCCTACATTATCGAACAAAACTGGTGGTCATTAGGAATCGCGAGCGTATTTTTACTGTTCATGCTGTCGAACTTCCCCAGCGAAACCCGATTCAAACACTACGCCGAAACACAACAAACATATTCATAAAACGAATGTTTTGCCGGATACTTCAAGTGTCCGGCTAAATATCAAATCTCTCCCCATCGGGAATTAGAAATATGAACGCAACTGAAAATACAATTCGATCAGTCGTTGAAGAAGTCCTCGCTGAGTTGGGGAAATCCCCTAAGCAAGTGAACGGCACAGCACCCGCAGCGCAATCAAACCCGAACGGCATTCCTGTTGTCTCCAACGGGACAGCGACGCAACCAAGTGCCGCTTCAAATGGTTTCAGTGGCGGTGGAAACTACGGTGTTTTCAGTTCTGTTGACGAAGCAGTTGCAGCTGCGAATGGTGCTTTTCAACAGTTGAAAAATAAATCGATGGCAGACCGTGCCACCGTCATCGATATCGTCAAGACAATGTGCGAAGCTCGGGCTGAAGAGTGGGGAACGAAAGAGTTCAACGAAACCAAAATTGGTCGCCTCGATCATAAGATCGGCAAGCTGAAAATCATCAAGCAGGTTCCGGGCATCGAGTGGTTCCGACCTCTCTGCTTCAGTGGCGACCACGGAATCGCTCTCGAAGAACGTGCCCCATTCGGTGTCATCGGAGCCATCACTCCGGTGACTCACTCGCTGCCAACGCTGGCAGGCAACATTGTGAATATGGTCGCTGCCGGCAACAGTATCATCTTCAATCCGCATCCATCAGGAAAGAACATCGCTTGCGAAGGTGTTCAAGCATTCAATAAAGCGATTGCAGAGAAAATCGGCATCGAGAATCTCATCACAATCATCGGCAACCCGACAATTGAATCTGCCAACGAAATTTTTCATCATCGCAATGTCCGTATGCTCTGCGTAACAGGTGGACCGGCAGTTGGTCGTGCTGCATTAGGTGCGAAGAAACGAGCCGTGGTCGCTGGTCCGGGGAATCCTCCAGTTGTAGTCGACGATTCCGCAGACATCGAAAACGCAGCTAAGTCAATCGTGGCAGGGGCAGCATTCGACAACAACTTACTTTGTATTGGCGAGAAAGAAGTTTTCGCAGTTCAGAGCATCTTCGACCAACTTATGGAAGCCGTCGGTCGCCATGGTGGTTACAAACTGAATGCTCAACAGACTGATGCTCTCACCAAGCTTGCTTTCGCACCACCGAAAGAACCGGGCGGACACGCTGTATTGAACCGCGACTTTATCGGAGCCGATGCAGCAGTTCTGGCTCAACATATCGGATTAAGTGTTCCTCAAAACACAGAAATCCTGTACGGCGAAACCGACACCAACAACCCGTTCGTTCCAGAAGAACAGATGATGCCGTTCATCCCGTTCGTACGAGCTCGCGACACGATGCACGCGATTGAGTTAGCTCACGAATTCGAACATGGCTACGGACACACAGCCATTATTCACTCCAGAAATGTCCATGCGATGACCGTCATGGGCAAGCTGATGGACACAACCTTGTTCGTCAAAAACGGTCCTTCAATGGCAGGCTTGGGACTCGGCGGAGAAGGCTACCTCTCCTTCAGCGTCGCCACCCCCACCGGAGAAGGAGTCACGAACCCAGGGACGTTTACGAGAACACGAAGATGCGTGATGGTGGATGAGCTGAGAGTGGTCTAGAGGAAATGGATTGAGGGTGAGAGGGAATGAGGGTCAAGGGGAAGAGGATGGTTCGGTTTCGTTTTGAGCGGTTGGAGTCTTGGCAGTTTGCCATAGCGTTTTGTGACGAAATTTACCGAATTACGAAATCAATCCCTTCAGACGAAAGATTTGGATTGGTTAGCCAACTTCGACGAGCAGCCGTTTCCATTCCCGCGAATGTCGCTGAAGGAACTGGCAAGTCTTCTCCAAAGGAAGGCATGAGATTCGTCGAGATTGCATACGGTTCTCTAATGGAAGTGATTTCACATATCGAAGTTGCCTATCGGCAGAAATGGATCCTGAACGAAGACTATGAAACAATCCGAGAAAAAGCAGACAAACTCGCACGCATCCTCAGTGGATACCGCAATCACTTAGAGAAACTCAAAAAATCCCCTTGACCCTCTTTCCCTCAAACCCTCAATCCAAATGCAACTCGCAACCGTCATCGGTAACGCCACCTCGACTGTCAAACATTCTTCAATGAATGGTTGGCGATTGCTCGTGGTACAGCCATTGTTGGTGGACGGAGGACGCGACGGCACACCGATCATTGCCATTGATGAACTCGGTAGCCAAGTGGGACAAGATGTGATTATTTGTTCCGATGGAAAAACAATCAGCGAAGCGTTGAAGAGACAAGATTCACCAATCCGCTGGATCGTCCTCGGACAACCAGATTAATAAAGAAACACAACAACATCATTTTTTGCGAATGACACTTTCAACAAACACCATCGACCGCATCGTTGCCAATGTGCTGAGCCAACTCAGCCCGGACGCTTCAGATGCCGCAGTTGTGCCTGTTGAAAAAACATTGCCTACGAAACCAGTACAGCAAAGTGTAGTCCTAAAAACAGCTTCGCAAACATCACTCACTGAAACAGTTATCACAGCGGACCTGTTGGAGAAAATGACAACTGGGCAAGTGGTCGCAGTTTCACAAAAAGCAATCATCACACCAGCTGCGAACGATTTAATTCGTGAGCGAAGATTGGTTCTAGGACGAACGAATCAAACAGCGAAATCCAAAACTCAATCTACGTCAGATACGAACTCAATTCTCAGCATTGCCATTGTTCATTACACAGCAGAGGTGCAGCAAGCAATCGCTGAGTTAGGAGAGTTCAACAAAGAATTACTAAGTTGCCCCGACGATGCAGCGAAGTACGCGATTAGTGAACTGTGCCGAACCGGAGCGAATGACGTCTTCATTTTTGCAGAACAAACTCATCGGGCAGCGTGTCTGACAAATCGAAACAGCAAAGCTAAGGCAGTCGTCGTGCAAGACTCCGGCGATGTCAAAATCGTCCGCAAGCAACTTAGAGCCAACGTATGGTGTATCGATCCTAGTGGTCGATCTTACTTTGAACTGAAAAACTTAATCAAAACAATTCGCAGCTAAGTTTGCTGCGAAGCGATGAATCTTTCCTGTTTTCCAACCCCTAATTCCTATCTTCCTATGCGAATCGGCGAAGTTATCGGCAAAGTGACTCTCTCCAGGTGCCATCCTGAATTGAATGGCAGCAGCTGGAAAGTTGTGGTCCCGCTCGATTTACCAGCACTCGTTGGCGAAGAAGGAGGACGCGGCGAACCTTTAGTCGTTTTTGATGAAATTGGTTCCGGAGAAGGATCTATCGTCGCTATTAGCGAAAGTGCGGAAGCTTCGGCTCCATTTTACCCAGACAAAAAACCTTTAGATGCATACTGTGCTGCACTCCTCGATTCAGTCGATATCAGGATAAGCATCAAGAATAAATAACATTTAGCCCCCGGTGATCCACCGGGGGAGGACATGAGAGTTCATGAAGTAGCTCTCGATAAACACTCAACCCTAGACCAAAGCGAAGCGCCATGTACCACCCACTCTTCAACAACCCGGAAATTAAAGAATGGATCTGCGAGATCGGACGTCGGGTCTACACCAAAGGTTTCGCAGCTGCCAATGATGGAAACATCTCTTACCGAGTCGGTGAAAACGAAGTTCTTTGCAGCCCAACAATGATCTGCAAAGGCTTCATGAAACATGACGACATTTGCATGGTCGACCTGAAAGGGAACCAACTCGCTGGCATTAAGAAGAGAACCAGCGAAATCCTGTTGCACCTTGCAATCATGGAACACCGCCCCGATGTCAAAGCTGTGGTTCACTGTCATCCGCCGCACGCGACTGCGTTCGCTGTCGCTCGGGAAGCGATTCCACAATGTGTCTTGCCAGAGATCGAAGTCTTCATGGGCGAAGTTCCGTTGGCTCCTTATGAAACTCCAGGTGGACAAGAATTCGCCAACACTGTTGTTCCGTTCCTAAAGTCGACGAACACCATCATCCTCACCAATCACGGAACAGTCAGTTTCGGAGCGACTTTGGAAGAAGCCTACTGGAAGACTGAAATCCTCGATGCCTATTGCCGCATCCTGATTCTCTCCAAAGAAATCGGTGGCATCACCTACCTCAACGAGCAGAAGTCTCGTGAGCTTCTCGACCTGAAGAAGAAACTCGGTTTCGACGATCCACGTTTCCACATGGAAGATTGCGATCTCTGCGGCAACACCGCCTTCCGCGAAGGTTACTCAGAGAACAACGTCCCCGCCCCTCAAACAACCGCGTTCGATCCTCCACCATCTTACCCTGCATACCTCTCTCAACCAGGTGGCAACAATCCACTTGCTGGCGGAGATATGGACGCCATCGTCAAAGCGATTACAGATGAAGTCATCGCTGCTCTAAAAGCTTCGTAAGCAGATTCGCTGTTTTGCCGGACACTTCAAGTGTCCGGCAAAGTTGCTTTCAAGAACAATTTGCAGGTTCTGTCTCGCGGCAGAAAACTAAGAATTGTGGATACTGATTTCGTCACGGACAGATAAACGCGAAGTGACGTGGAATAACCAACCCGCCAAGTGAACGGTTAAACGTCTGTCATCAAGAACTCTTCCATCCGTGGAATGATGATCTCGTGAGCGTCTTCAAACACGTAGTGTCCGGCTTTAGGAATGCGAAAAGTTTCGGCATTCGGAAAGCGTTGCTCCCACTCGTCGAGAAATTTGGTTGTGAAGCACCAGTCTTTCTCACCCCAAGGTAAGAGAAATGGATGGTCCTTGAACTGTGCGAGATTGTCTTCCACGCCGAATAAGGTTTTGTAGGTTGGATGAGAAGTTTTCAATGGGATTTCTTGCACGAAGCGATGGACTGCAATTCGATTCTGCCAGGTGTTATATGGAGAGAGGTAACCCTGTTTAATTACAGGCGTCAATGGTTTCTCTACCGCTTGGGTAATCGCTGCCCCTGCGAAGAGGTTGAAGCCGCGAACTCCTATTGCACCTAGTACGGGAATCCGGCAAACCGCAATACGGAACGGGATCTCTAGCGAACGAAACGCTGCGGTGTTCATCATTACGAATCGCTTGAACCGATCTGGCAATCGCCCCGCTGCTCCCATCCCAATGCAACCACCCCAGTCATGCCCGACAAGAGTCACATTCTGCAAATCGAGTTCTTCAACGAGTTGGCAAAGGTTGCTGATGTGCTGTTCAATCGAGTAGGCATAATCTTGAGGCTTGTCTGAAAGTCCCATGCCTAAATGATCGACTGCGATGCAACGATTATTTGCCGAGAAATGTTTGATGAATTTCCGCCAAGCAAAGCTCCAACTCGGATTGCCATGCACAAACAAAATTGGTGTCCCAGAACCTTCATCAACATAGGAGTATTGATGTCCGTCAATCTGAAGAGATTTCGGTTCGAACGGGTATTCTTCGCGGAGAGACGCAGGAACAACAGTTTTAGGCACGACGAATGTTTCTTGCTGTAATGTGTAGGGAGCAGGTGAAGCGATGGATGTACTTTATTGATCTAGCCGACGAACGGCTATCAATGCTGTAAAAATCGTTGAGGAAAACTAAGTCTTGGCTCATGGAGTAATCGATGCTCTACTTTATGCAAAGTGCAGCCTTACGTCGCGACTTGTGATAATGCGTCCAATTGAATGAATCTCGTCGATTCTGACTTTTGAATTCGATATTCTGTAGCCTCTTAAGACTGCAACTCGGAATAAAGGTAGACAAAGTCGCTTTTGCCTATAAACTCCATATAGGTTTATGTCTATGGATTGTGGGGTATTCCCTTCATTGAGACATACTAAACCTCCCTCCTCCATGAGTTGTTTTGATCGCATCCCTCCTCGATCAAGTCACTTTTGAGCGTACTCTCCAATATTTCATGTTGGAAGTGTACCCCACCTGGAAATCAGCACATGTCTGACTCATACGAAAAAAATTCGTTTCGCAGAGGATCTGTGACCAAGTGTGTACTCATCTTACTCGTTTGCGCAGGAATCTTCTTACCAGTGGCGTCATTGGCGATCACAGAGCAACTGCCAGTTGTTCCAAGTGATGGATTCACAATTGTTTCGCGTGGTTCACTGGAACAAGTCCTCAGTCAAACGGGGGAAATCGAAAGTGCAGATAACGATATCTTAATCAGCAAATGTGAGTGGTCGACACGTATTCTTTCGATCATCCCTGAGGGAAGCTGGGTCGAAGCGGGTGAGATTGTCGCAGAGCTTGATTCATCTGACATCCGCAAACGATTCCAGGAACGGGCTGTCCTTTTGGTCAAGGCTCAGTCGAAGCTGGCGGATGCTGAAGAAGACTTACAGATTCAGAAACTGACAAATCAGAGTATTCTCGCTGCTGCTCAACTCCAAAAGCGACTAACTCGACTTCAACTGGATGGTTATCTTGAAGCGGAGTATCCACAAAAGCTCCATAGTTTGGAGGCTTCAGTTGCTTTAGCGGAAGAAGACCTCGCAAGAGCTGAGAAGAAACTGGAGTTTGTTGCAGACATGGTTCAACTTGGATACCGATCAGTCTCTGATCGGGAAAACGAGCGGATTAATGTTCTCAAGAAAGAACAAGCATATGAGCTTGCAGAGGACAAACTGAAAGTTCTCAGAGACTTTACGTTCACTCGAACACGAACTCAGTTAAAAGCGATCGCTGACGAAGCCGAACGAGAGCTGGAACGTGTTGACCTTGCTAGCAGGTCTTCAATTCTAAGACGAGAAATC
>ERZ887942.2042-NODE-2042-length-12946-cov-6.699480_pt1 | contig 12946 bp, 9 predicted proteins | sample MGYA00521099_ERZ887942 | MGnify/ENA primary metagenome ERZ887942 (study PRJEB32303, sample SAMEA104408605) | aquatic metagenome | biome: Brackish water; feature: Pelagic; material: water | place: Baltic Sea | collected 2014-06-07T06:48:00 | depth 16,251 m ... | reverse complement strand
TTTCCGGGGGATTTTTTAGTAATTTTTACTGAATGAACATGAATTCGCGAGCATTCACGAGTGCCCAGATCACGTTTCCAATTCCGGATGCTTCGGCTGCCATCTGATCTTTCTCAGAAGCATCCCGATTCTTCTTGGCCATTCCGGAACCAGCCTTGTTAATTTCCTCTTTGCTTGGATAACGACCCAAAACACTGATGAAGATTTTCTCAATCTTCTCAGACTTCGCGCCTTTAGCGTTGATGATTTCCTTCACAAGATAGGCCTCAGGACTAGTGAGAATCTCATTTGTAATCTGACCATTCAGTAATGCCATGACCTGAGGAGCCGAGCCACCGAAGAACTGGTTTTCGATCAGCTGCTTGTCGGACTGACCAAACATACGAAGAAAGTGTCCTGGCGCCTGAGGCTGACGTAACTCAGAAGCTCGCACCATTTGAACGCGACCGACTTTACCAACTTCTTTGCCCATTGTATCACCGCCTAAATCGGTCAACTGCCCAATCCCTCTGAAACGATTCCGCCAATTCCAAATCTCATCAGCAGTCTTCAACTTCGTAGTATCTGTATACATGATCTCTTTGTATTCTTCCCAACCACGACGAACCATTGTATCTGGATTCGGAGTCGTGAGCGTTACGAATGAATCCCACATTTGCTCGGCACTCATCCGACGAAGGACAGGGCCGGGGAAGTGGTAGGTTCCTGTATCGATCTGAGTCAATGAAGGTGACATGGTTTCAGATTCGCGCTGATAACCGTTGGTGTTGTAAATCACGCGCATGAAGTCTTTCACGCTGTAATCGAGGTCCTTCATCATCTGCTCAAGGAACGCAAGAAGCTCAGGGTTCTGAGCCTGACCTTCCAAATGGCCGGGGATGTTGTAGACAGGCTCGATCTGAGCCAAACCAAACGCTTGTTTCCAAAGGCGATTCACCACATTGATTGTGAATCGTGGATTTGTTTTTGAAGTCACCCAATCAGCAAAAGCTGCACGCGGAGTCTCATATTTTTCAACGTCGACAATATCTCCAAGATAAGTTTTGGGCTCAACGTTTCCATTGGGCTCACCGTTATCGTAATGATAATCGTGGGGGAGCTTAACAACGTTACGCCCGGTGTCATTTACGTTCACTCGGTGCGTTCCCAGCATCTGGCCAAGTTGACGATCCGTAGTATCCCGCTCACGAAGTTTGCCACCATCCTTGAGTGTTTTGTTCATCCGTGCGAGTTCAGCTTTTGAGTCGCCGCCACCCATCATCATCATGTTGCCGCCACCGCCGCCACGTGTTTCAACACCACCCATAAATGCTGCCATCTGATAGAAATCCTTCTGATAAACCTCTTCAAACGGATGGTCATGACACTGAGCACAAGTGATCTCGGTGCCCATGAAAATGGTGAACGTATTGGAAAGGTTGCAAAGACGCATTCCCTGATCGGAGATAAGGAATCCTGAAGCCGGGGTATCCCAAATTTTCCCTTTGGCGTTGAGCATCTCAGCGACAAACTCGTTGAACGGCTTGTCTTCCTTAACCGAGTTCTTAATCCACTCGATGTAAGGATCGACTTTCAAATCTCCGTTACCCATCATCGTCACGCCTTCACGAACGCGGAGCAAATCAGAGTAGTAGTTGAACATCCGCATTGCATACGCATCGGAGTTCAGCAATTCGTTGATCAATTCGGGCCGCTTGGTCTTGCTCCGGCTGTCGAGAAAGCCTTTTGCTTCATCGAAAGTCGGAATACGACCTGCGATATCGAGATAAATCCGACGTAAGAACTGCTCATCCGTCGTCCGCTCGTTAGGAGCACACTGTGCCATCTCCCGCTGAATCTCTTCAGAACGTTTTTTCTTTTCCGCTGGTGTTAAATCCTTGTTACTCCCGAGAGCCTTGCCTTCTTCCACCAACTTGTAGTAAGAAGACTTCATTTTCTCGAGCATCAGACGATCCACTTCATTGGCCAGCGCTTGTGGGTCTTTCGGAAGGTTGGCCTTCGCCCAGAGTTGGTCAGCTTCGGAGAGCCGTGACAAAGGAAATGGAATTTCTTTGCCTGCAGCAGTTCGCAAGCGAATGACCGTAGTGGCACCAGCACCCGTTATTCCGAGGAATTCAGCTTCCACCGTTTTGCCATCGGCAGCGGATGTCCACGTTCGCATCTCAGCGACGGCAGTTGAGCCGATGGCGAGAAACGCACCCAGTGCGCAGGCCATGACTTTAAGGATATTTGTTTTTTTCATGGTTGTTTATTAATATTCAGCCAGTTGGGAGGTTTGTTTATTTGAGATGAAATTGTGCCGAGGAATAAAAGGATACGATTCTTTCCGTATTTGTTCAAAAGGGTATATCGCTCAAACGAGTTATTTGTGACAAAATTCTAAAAAATTTACGGGGTATTTTCAAGACTAAAGGAAATTTGCTCATTCAAATCGACTACTGGCTCCGCAATTGCTCCCCGGTGTAGATAAAATTCATCAATCCAGCCTTCAAAACCCGTTTCACCAAATGACCCTAATTGCAGCTGACCTGCACGGTCCGTCTTGATCGAAGCTGAAACAACGCCGCTCACAGATTCCAATTCTCCATCAACGAAAAGGTGAATATGGGTCGCAATATCCGGCTTTTCTCCTCCAAGAAACCGGACCGTTACGTGATGCCATTGTCCGTCCCGAATATCAGTCGTTCCTACGATCCGCCCACGCCCATAATCCACCCGCAACGCGTTCTTGGCTCCATTGCCGGAATTTTGATTCCAGGAGATTTTCCAGTTCCCTGACTCCGGACGTCCCAAAACGGCAACTGCAGTCTTTTCTCCCTGAGGACCTCGCGGCGAAATTTTTACCCAAAAACTCGCTGTAAAGGCTTCATCCAGAAGAATTTCATTCGGCATTCGGGCAACCAAACGCTCACCTGGTTGAAAAACGAGCCCGCCTCCAACTCGCCCCGGTGCACGACGTGGCATTTCGAAATTTCCTGATTGCGCGCTATCTGAAGTCAGTGAGGTATCAAATGGCCCCCGATAAATCCCCAGCCCACTGTCTTCGACTGCCGAACCACTCGATTCATCGAAATCATAATGAATGAATCCGCTCTCACCCTCAACAGCTAGTGCTTCAGGAACATCCAACGTAAAGTTCTCTCCGGCATACGTGATCACCTGCAAGTCGCTGCGGGTTCGTGAGTCCGCTTTTAAAGCAAGCCCTTCCGTCAATCGAATCGGCACCGAATTTCCACTCGCTCGGCTGGCTTCAACCACCCCCTGCATCACGTGAACTTCAGTGTCTCCATTTGGAGCAACGGAAACCCCAAAACGTGTCCCGATGTCCACCACATTCAATCGCGGTGTATTGATTACAAAACCTGACGCACGAGACGGAACTTCAGCGGTCAAACGACCATACTCCAAATAGCCCCGATTCGAATGCTCCAGACTCAATTTCGCCGGCCCCTCAAGGAAAACGCGCGCGCCCGAATTGAAGGTCAATTCAGCCACACCGCTTTGTAAAACCACCTCGCGAGCTGAAATCCAGCCGTCTTTGCGGACACTTGCAGCCGTCTTCTCTTCCCAAATCACGTTATCAACTCCCGTGACCCGAGCCACAAATGACTGCGCCGACTTTTTGGTTCCTTCCCGAGTTTGAAATCCAGAATCATCCAACGAAACTCGCTGCAAACCAAGCACAACCAACACCGCAGCAACCGCAGCCACCATACCCGCCTTCACCATATCAGGCCACCGCAACCGCGCCGCGATTTGGCGCTCTTCAAGAATTTCGGTAAGCACTGATTTTGCAAATCCTCGATCAGCCCCCTTCTCAATGTCCGCACCTTCTGACTTCAAATGCGCCACCACACTGCCTGCAAAATCAGCCGTAGCCTCCTCATCTTCCAGCAGAATTTTAAGAGCCTCGTGCATACGCAGCTGCTCGAAATACCGATCCCGAAGATCCGCATCGTTTTTCAACGCCTGAGCCACGAATTTCTCCGAGTCACCGGATAAATCACCACTTAAATACGCGTCTATTAGTTCTGATTTCACTTAAATTTGTTTTGTAAAAATCCGTTATAGCTAAACTGAGGCCTCTTTCGCCGCTTTGTTTTCTAAACACACCCGCAACGCATTGCGGACGCGACACAAAGTCGTTCGAACCCAGGCCTCGCTTTGGTCCATCGCTTTTGCCATTTCCCGAGTCGACTCCGTTAATTTGTATTTCAAACGGAGTAATTTCAGTTGTCCTTCAGGTAGTTGATTCACACATTCTTCCAAATGCGCAAAAACGGGAGCTTCCGGAGCAAAGCCTGCGGAGTTCGAGCTTTGAATCAGGCAGTGATCCAAAAACTTCTCGTTATTCTTTGAAACCCGCTGATGCCGAAGGGTTTCCTTTCGGACCAGATTGAATGCAATTGCCCGCATCCACTTCCCAAAATTCGTTCCCGCCTGAAAATCATTGATGTGATGATGCGCAAAAACAAAAGCCTCATGCGCAATTTCATCGATCAAATGAGGAACCGGAAGCTTCATGGCTACAAATGCACGGAGCATGGAACCATGGAGGTGAATCAGCTCTTCAAAAGCCTCCAAATTTCCGGCCTGCACTTCAAGCACAAGTTGTTCTTCGCGTTTCCGATCCATTTTTTGTAAAAACGAGTCCTTACCCCTTAGGATATCGTTCAGGACTGCTAATGTTACAAAAAATAGGAGGCAGGAAAAATTTCATCCCCCATTAATTTTTTAAGACATCGAGAATCAAAATACCCATTCAGTCTGCACTGAGTCTTCTTGAGACGGGACGTCAGAACTAACAGCACTTTGCCCAGGAATACCCACAACCACCTTATCCTGATGAACATCAGAGCGTTCACCGATCACTTTCACTACCGTTTGATGATGAGCCATCTCCTGAACCCTTGTCGTCGCGGGATGAAGCAAAGTCGGCTCTTTCCGATCCGCGCATTCCACCTCAATCCCGGTAAAACCGTCGCTCACCAACCGATCTGAGATGATCTTTTTCGCCAAATCCGGCGTATTGCAATCCGAACTCAGATGGCCCAGCAAGACTCGGCAAAGCTTTTCCGATGCAATTTGCGAGACAAGGTCTGCCGTTTGATGATTCGATAAATGGCCATGCCGATTGCTGATCCGCTGCTTTGTCGCCCACGGACGCTTCGTATCATTTTGCAGCATCACCTCATCATAATTGGATTCCGTGAACAGCGTGTCCACTCCCCGAAGCCGATCAATGATCACCTGGGTGACGTTTCCTACATCGCTCAGCACACCAATCGACGTTTGCTTCCCGCGAAAGACAAACCCCACGGGGTCCGAAGCATCATGCGGAACCGAAAACGATTCCACCATCACGTCTCCGACTCGAAACGCCGAGCCCGATTCAAAAATTTGCCACGACGCTGTGCCTTTCAGCTTCTCTGCGACCAAATAACTCGTGTCCCGCGTCGCGAAAATCGGGATATCCCGTTTACGCAAAAAAACATCCAATCCACATACGTGATCGCCATGTTCATGGGTCAAAACAATCCCTGAAAGGGAATCGGGATCAATTCCCCGGGCTTCCAGCCGCAAACACAGCTGTTTCGCACTCAATCCGGCATCGACGAGAATCCGCGTATCGTCGCCGAGACACACCACGGCGCTATTGCCGGAGCTGCCACTGCCAAGAATGGAAATACTGAGCATGATTTAAGTTACAAGATCGATTCGGCAACCAGACTAGATAATCACCTCCGGTTAGACAAACGAAAATTCCCGAAATCACGAAAACAAATCGTGACTCGCCACTTTTCAGAGTGTTTCCGCATCAGGCAGCTGCGAAACGTGGATCCAATACATCGTGTCCGCCAACGGCCCCGAATTCACCTTCACCCGAATTCCGTCCGCATCACTTTTGATCGTGGCCAATTCCACCCGACCAAAAACCCGCCGGACATTCATCGTCTCCGAATCCGCTTCGCGGCGACGCTCTGGAGTCGAGTGCTTGTAATAAAAATTCCGCAAATCCTGCACCGTATCTGCCAAATAAACCGGATTTCCATCCCGCCCCGCAATCACCACAGCACCTACGGGATAGCCAGCTGTCTTTCGCGCCGCCTCCGGCAAATCGCCTTCTGCCATCTGAATCCCGCATTTCGCCGTGAAAAACAAAATCACCACAAAGGTCACCGGAACAAACGTCCAAAACGCAAAATTCCGCAACTGTTCACGCCGCACCCGATAGCGGTGCTCGCGATCCGATTCACGATCAGACCCAGTTGATTCGTCAAACATACCCTATTGCTTCGTGAAAAACGAAAATCAATGAGCTGACTCGATTCTAAAAATCTTCCCACGCCAACCAAGCGCGATTGGCTCGCCATTTTCATCAGGGTAAAAGCCCGTTGGCTGAACCGTTGGGTTCGACATGTCAGTTGGCTTTTCGATGTGAACATTCGCAACGACTTTGCCCGCGTCCTTGTCGTAATGGAGCGCCCAAAGATTTCCGAATTTCCAATCTCCGTAGAGATAATGGCCTTTCAATCCAGTAATTTTGTCGCCGTTGTAGACAAAGCCACCGGTGATACTGAGTCCCTGGTCGCGGGAATAGGTGTGGATTGGCTCTACAAATTGAGTGCCGCGCGGTGGGTTGTCCTTGTTTTTTCCAACCGCCGCGAGGATCTCTTTACGCGTTGGAAATTCGACGCTGCCTTCTTTGAAATTCCAGCCGTAATTCCCACCTCGCTCAATAAGATTCACTTCTTCGTGCAACGCCTGACCGACGTCGGCCAGCCAGAAAAGCCCCGTTTCAGGATCAATTGAGATTCCCCACGGATTTCGCAAACCGTAGGCGTAGATTTCGGGGCTCGCGATCGGGTTGTCCAAAAATGGATTGTCTGATGGAATGCCGTATTCGCGACCTTCAGATTTCGAATTCACATCGATTCGCAGCACTTTGCCGTTCCACGCCTGGAGCCGCTGCGACAACATGTGAAGCCCGTGGCCCAAACCGCCATCGCCAACAGAATAATAGAGGTAGCCGTCATTTGGTCCGAAAACGAGATTACCCGAATTGTGATTCCATTCCGGTTGCTGAATTTCCATCAAGACCCGCTCGCTCTCCATATCAATCGCATCGCCTTTGGCTACGAACTCGCTCAGGACTGTCCGCTTGGGGCCCTGCTTGGTCATAGTGACATAGAGTTTACCGTTGCTCTTGAAATTGGGGTGAAACGCCAAACCAAGCAGCCCTTCTTCAAAATCTTTCTCCACACCCATTAAATCGGTAAAATCAGCGAACACCTTGGCTTCCATAGCGTTTTCATCCGCTGGGAGAATTTTGATGCGGCCAGTTTGCTCAACCACAAAACGACGATTCGAGCCGTCTGCGGGAATCTGCAACGAAAGCGGACGTTCGAATTTAATTCCAGAATAGATCTGCGTCAGTTTGATCTTCGGCTCCTCCGCAGAAACCAAAGCAGAGAGCAAAAACACAGCAAGCGAGACGAAAAGAAAGCGTTTCATTGCGGAGAGAATACGAAGCAAACGCAAAGACGGCAAGTCTCGAGTTTGCGGAGTTCGGGTTTTGAAGTTCAACAAAGTTGCTTCACTTTGAGTCCGGTCGTAACTATCTCCAGCACCACATGGCAAACTTCGACCTCCAATCTGAATACTCTCCGCAGGGCGATCAGCCGCAAGCCATTGCGAAGCTCGTAAAATCGGTCAAAGCGGGGAATCGGCATCAGACATTGCTCGGGGTGACGGGATCGGGAAAGACGTTCACGATGGCGAATGTGATCGCGCAGATCGGAAAGCCGACGCTGGTGATGTCGCATAACAAAACGCTCGCGGCGCAGTTGTATTCTGAGTTTAAGAACTTTTTTCCCAACAATGCGGTCGAATATTTTGTGAGCTATTTCGACTACTATCAGCCGGAGGCTTACATCCCGCGGACAGATACTTACATCGAAAAAGATTCGTCGATTAATGAAGAAATCGAGCGGCTCCGACTTTCGGCGATGAGCTCGCTGCTGACGCGAAGAGATGTGCTCGTCGTCGCCAGTGTCTCGTGCATTTATGGTTTGGGATCGCCGGACGATTACAAAAACATGATGATCCCGGTGAAAGTCGGGATGGAAATGGATCGCGATGAATTACTCAAGAAACTGGTCGCGATTTTGTATCAGCGAAATGACGTCGCGTTCCTGCGCGGGCACTTTCGGGTTCGGGGTGATGTCGTTGAAGTTTTTCCGGCCTATCTCGATAACGAAGCGATTCGAGTGGAATTCTTTGGCGATGAAATTGATCGTATTACCTGCTTTTATCCGCTGACGGGAACCGCAAAATCACAGCTCGATGAATTCACTTTTTACCCGGCCAAGCAGTTCGTAACACCAGCAGACAAAATGGCGAAAGCCGTTACCGCCATTCGAGCGGAGCTGAAAGAGCAAGTCGAGCATTTCGAGAAGGAGCAAAAATATCTCGAAGCGCAGCGAATCAAACAGCGCACCGATTACGACATCGAAATGATGCAGGAGATGGGGTTTTGCCAAGGCGTTGAGAACTACTCCCGCCACCTCACGGGCCGCCCCACCGGCTCGCGTCCGGGTACACTGATCGATTTTTTCCGCGATGATTTTTTAACCGTGATCGACGAATCTCACGTTTCCGTTCCCCAAATCGGCGGCATGTATGAAGGTGATCGCTCGCGAAAAACCAACCTCGTCGATTTTGGATTTCGTCTGCCCAGCGCTTTGGATAACCGGCCGCTTCGCTTTCCGGAGTTCATGGATATGACTAAGCAGATCGTCTACGTCAGCGCGACGCCAGCGAAATTCGAGATCAAAAACTCAGTGATGGGAATCAAAGATTTTATCCCTCACGTGCGGAAAAAAATAGGTCAGCCTGAAACCGTTCCCGAACGACTTCCCCGCATATCAGGTGCCGCCCAACCGGTGAAAAGTTTTGATCCCACAAAAAAAGGAACCGACCTCATCGTCGAGCAAATCATTCGCCCCACCGGCCTGCTCGACCCGATCATCACCCTACGTCCGCTAAAAGGTCAAATCGACGAAACGATCGAGCAATGCCAGCAGCGCATTGAGAAAAATCAGCGGATTCTCGTGACCACGCTCACAAAACGAACGGCGGAAGATTTGACCGATTATCTGCGGGCCGCTGGTCTGAAAGTGCGTTATTTGCACTCCGACATTGACGCGATCGAACGGGTCGAAATTCTCCGTGATTTGCGAGCGGCTGAATTCGATATTTTGGTCGGCATCAACCTGTTGCGGGAAGGTCTCGATTTGCCCGAGGTCAGCCTCGTTTGCATTCTCGATGCCGATAAAGAAGGCTTTCTACGAAGCGAAACCAGCCTCATCCAGACTGCGGGCCGTGCTGCGCGTCACGTAAACGGCGAAGTTGTTTTGTTTGCGGATAAAATCACTGATTCGATTGAGAAACTGATCAACATCACTGAATACCGCCGCGTCAAACAAGTCGAATACAACGAAGAGCACGGAATCACACCAACCAGCGTAATTCGTTCAATTCAAGGAAGTCTCCGCACCTACGAAAACGGAAACCTCGTGGAAAATTCGATGGTCGCCGAGGGCGAAGACCTCGATACCATGACCGTGATCAAAGAGCTCGAGGAAGAGATGCAAATCGCCGCTCAGAAGCTCGAATTCGAGCGAGCCGCCTTGATCCGCGACCAGCTGAACGAATTAAAAAAGCAGAGCGGAGAGCCTCTTTTGAAAGTGAAGAAAAAGCGGGTGAAATACACTTCGAAAGCGAAGTAATTGCACAAAAAAGCATCATCCCGCCCTCATTCAGCCTCGCAACTGAACCCATTTCCGCTAGAATCTGCGCCATGAGAAATATCCCAGCCCTCATCGCAACCATCCTCCTAACCGCTGGTTTGGTCGTTTACGCACAGAAGCCAAAAGGCAAAAAGCCTGCCCCCAAAGCGTTGCAGTGGCGGGTTCAGCAGCTTCAGAAATCGAATAGCGAAGGCGCTGCTGCGGGTGACATCAATGGCGACGGAAAAATGGATGTGGTTGCCGGCGAGTTCTGGTATGCAGCTCCCGATTTTAAAGGACAAAAAGTGCGCAGCTTGCTTCCTTTCGGAAAAGATTATCTGCAAAATAATTCCGAGTATCTCTACGATGTGGACGCGGATGGTGACCTCGATGTCGTTGCCGGTGCATTCACCCTTCCGGAAATCCGCTGGTATGAAAACACGGGGAAAAATGACGATCCAGCGGGCTGGCCTTCCCACGTGTTGTGCGACACCGGCACCAAAAATCACGAAGCGACGTTCCTCCATGATATCGATGACGACGGCACTCCGGAGTGGCTCGAGTCCTCATGGAAAGTCGACAATCCGATGGTGATTTGGCATTTTGTAAAAGGCGACGATGGCAAGCCTAAGCTCGATGGACACATTGTTTGTAAAAGCGGACAGGGCCACGGCATTGGATTTGGCGACCTGAATTCCGATGGGAAACAAGACATCATTTTCACCGGCGGTTGGTATGAGTGCCCGAAAGACGGCCCTTATTCTGCTGAGTGGGAATGGCACAAAGATTTCATCCTGCCACATGCAAGCTGCCCGATTTTGGTGCTCGATCTCGATGAAGACGGCGACAGCGATTTCATCTGGGCTGATGGCCACAACTACGGACTGTATTGGCATGAGCAGATGGAGCCTCAATCCGATGGCACCCTGACATTTCGACAGCATCTCATCGATAAAAAATTCTCACAAGCTCACACCTTGGCATGGGAAGACATCGATAACGATGGTGCTCCTGAACTGATCACTGGAAAGCGATACTATGCTCACTCCGGCGGTGATCCCGGGGCAGACGATCCAACTGTCGTTCTCTATTTTGATTGGAATAAGGAAAATCAGACGTGGAAGAAAAACGTCATTTCCAGCTCTCCCGCTGGCGAAGGTCCTGGCATTGGCTTGCAAATCAACGTGGTAGACATAGACGGCAACGGTTGGAAAGATTTAGTCGTCCCCGGCAAGAGCGGGACCCACATTATTTGGAACGAAGGCTGGACGAAACCATAGTGACCTCGTAAGCTTCGCGCCCTCCTAAAAGCGACATGGAACCAGAAAACGAAGGCGAATCTAAAGAAATAAAGCGCGAGCCCATTCCCGATGTCTTGCATTCTTTTTACGAAGACCGGCCGTTCAAAATTTGCACCCGTTGCGGGGAGTCGTTGCCGGAATTCGCTGAAGGATACCGAGTCTCAAAAAACTTCAAACAGGGCGAAGTCATCATCGAATACGCCCTCTGTTTTCCGTGCTTGCAGGCGATGATGGACGAGTCTTCCGAGGATTCTAAGGAGGCGCTTTTTAAATTTCAAAACGAGCGATTTCGCGACGTTTCCGGATTCGATGATTGCAATTTGTGCGACCGGACACGGGCAGAAGCGCGCGGCGATGAATATGGACTCGTGGGCATTTGTCAGGGCGATGACATGCTCGATTCCGGCATGGTTTGCATCGAGTGCATGGAAGAAATGGCCGAGCTCGTCAGCGAAGAAACCCGAAAAGGGTGGGATCGATTTCGCGAAGAAAACTTCCCCGGCGTTCCCGCCGATTTTGCACCAAGCCCCGTTCCCGCCCCAGTGAAACGCAATCCGATTTTGACGTGATTGTTTTTCACGAAGTGATAGGGTGCGTTCGATGAACCTACCCTATTGACTCGTAGCGGCGGTTTTTACAAATGGCGGGATCGGACAACCGACGGCATCAGCAATCGCGCGGATCAATTCGGCTTCGTCGCTGGTGACTAGTTCATCAGCCATCACGGTGCGACCGCAGGCGTAAAGGAGCCGTTTTTTGACCAGTGGAGTCGCCTCGGCAAATTTATCAAGCGCCTGATCAATTTGCTGAAGCCCGCAGTTTTCGGGCGGTTGAAAATCGAGCGTTCCGTAGGTTTCCGCTTCAATTTCTCCCGCTCCATGGCGGAACGCATCCTGGATCGCGGCGTCATTGCCTTGATTTCCGACAGCAGCGAGCGTGGTGATGAGAACGGCAGCCTCGGATTCCAGCGCGGCGATCTTCCGATGCCGGATTCGCATGGGTTTTGCCATCCCAAAGTAATTATCGAGGTGTCGACGAATCACTTTCTGAAGACTGAATTCGAACAAATCGATGCGGCGATCGCTGGCCATCAATTCCTCCAGCGATTTGCGAAAGACCTGATATTCATTCGGCGACAGGCGTCGTAATGTGGGGATCGAAAGATCAACCAGGGCGAGTTTTGCGGTGGAATGAATATCGCGAATCTCGCCATGAAACTGGGACGTAGTCGCCAAAACGGCTTCGCCTGCAGTTTGGCGAAGATGGCTCAATTCAGAATTTCGAAGCGCATCATCCTGAGCCAATAACAGCGCAAACAAAAGGGCCTGCGCTCCACGTTCATCATGAGCCGCCTGATACCAATATTCAGGAAATTTCCCATGCAAATCGCGTCCAAGATCCACCTGCTCAGGATGAACGGAACTCATGCTTTCAAGGGCTTCCGCTTCTGTCATTCTAAGCGGAGGCGAACTCTCGCCATGGGCCATTGAAATTCCTGCGGCGGCGGCATTCAGTGGCCGTTTTTTCATTCCATGACGAACCAGATCGTCAGGATCGCCTTCCATGTCAGCCGTTTTGACCTTCGGCAATTTTCCGTCCCATGACGCATCGATTCGCTGAATTCGCGTGCTGAGCGGAGGATGCGTCGCGAACAATTTACTAGCGACTCCGGCCCCAAAAAACATGTGACTGGCTTCTTCCGCCATCGGGTGAGAGATGAGCGCTTTCCGCGAATACCCGCCGATCTTTTTGAGCGCTCCGCCAATCCCGTCAGGATTTCTTGTGAACTGAACCGCAGATGCATCCGCCAAATATTCACGCTGCCGCGACACGGCCGCTTTGATGAGTTTTGCA
>ERZ887942.2041-NODE-2041-length-12950-cov-6.203645_pt1 | contig 12950 bp, 9 predicted proteins | sample MGYA00521099_ERZ887942 | MGnify/ENA primary metagenome ERZ887942 (study PRJEB32303, sample SAMEA104408605) | aquatic metagenome | biome: Brackish water; feature: Pelagic; material: water | place: Baltic Sea | collected 2014-06-07T06:48:00 | depth 16,251 m ... | reverse complement strand
CTTATGTCGAAGCCTCCCGCCACGCAGTACTCGATCTCACTCGATGTCACGTTGGACAACGTACCGGGGGTTCTCGGGCGTCTCTGCACGGCCATTGGTGAGGCGGGTGGCAACATCTATGCGATCGAAGGTTTCGTTGCCAAGGGCAAAGAACTCGAGCGCGACATTGTTGTCAACTGCTCAAGTGTCGACCACCAAGCCGAGATCGTGTCTGCGGTTCAGGCAACCGAGGGCGTCACCCTCGAGGAGTGGCACGACCGCACCTTCCGGATGCATGAGGGCGGCAAGATCGAAGTGCTGTCGCTCTGCCCGGTCGGCGACATGGATGACCTGTCGATGGCTTACACCCCTGGCGTCGCACGCGTGTGCAACGCCATTGCAGCCAACGAGAGCCTGGCCGACGTGTACACGATCCGCAGGAACACCGTGGCAATCGTCTCCGACGGCACCGCAGTGCTTGGCCTCGGCAATATCGGCCCGAAGGCTGCCATGCCCGTGATGGAGGGCAAGGCGCTGCTGTTCAAAGAGTTCGGTGGCGTCGATGCCTTCCCGATCTGCCTCGACGTGTCGAGCCCCGAAGAGATCATCGAGACCGTCATCCGGCTCGCTCCGACCTTCGGTGGGATCAACCTCGAAGACATCGCAGCACCCGGGGCGTTCCAAGTCGAAGAGGCGCTCAAAGCAGCGCTCGACATCCCGGTCTTCCACGACGACCAGCACGGAACGGCTGTGGTCACACTCGCTGCGCTCGAAAACGCATTGCGCATCACCGGCAAGAAGATGGCGGACCTGAATATTGTGATCTCTGGCGTCGGTGCGGCCGGTGTCGCTATTGGCAAGATCCTGCTGGGCGCTGGTGCCAGTAAAATTGTTGGTGTCGACAGCAAGGGTGCGGTGTACGACGGACGCGAAGGCCTCAATGCTTGGAAGCAGTGGTTCGCCGAGAACACCAACCCCGACGGCAAACAGGGAGCGCTCTCTGACGTGATGCACGGGGCCGATGTGTTTATCGGCGTCAGTGCACCCGATGTGCTCACCGTTGACGACATCGGCAACATGGCCGCCGATCCCATCGTGTTTGCGATGGCAAACCCCGACCCCGAGATCCGTCCTGAGCTCGTGGGGGACCTTGTCGCCGTGATGGGCACTGGCCGCAGTGACTACCCAAACCAGATCAACAACGTGTTGGCATTCCCGGGAATCTTCCGCGGTGCGCTCGACGCACAGGCCACCGACATCACCGAAGGCATGAAACTCGCAGCAGCGAAGGCGATCGCTGAATCGGTGACCGACGAGATGCTGAGCCCGACCAACATCATGCCCTCTGTGTTTGACCGTAACGTGTCAATGGCAGTCGCGAAGGCGGTTGCTGCTGCAGCAATCGCCGATGGTGTGAGCCGCACACAAATCCAAGACTGACAAGCCAGGTTGACAAGCCAGGCTGAAAAGAACTGAGGCCCGTCTGGCAGCTGCCGGTTGATGGTTCTACCTTGATCGAATGCGGCGGTTTTCGAGCGACTCACGGGTGCGCCGCTTTGCTGTTCTGGCCATCGTTGCTCTGCTCGTCGGAGCAATCATCGTGCAGCGACGGACCATCGTCGATGCGATTGGTTTGCTTCGAGGTTTCTCCGGATTGACGCTGGCCACCTTGGCAGTGCTCGGGATCATCGAGCGAGTGTCGAGAGCCGACGTGATCCGATCACTCTTGCCCGGAACCTCGCTCGGGCGCGCTGAAGTCATTTGCGACGTCGGGTCGGCAGTGAGCAAAGGCGTGCCGGCTGGCGGCCCACTTGCCACGTTGTTGCGGTGGCAAATCGCGCGTGACAGCGGAACGTCTGCGGGCACGTTCGTCCATATGCTCGTGGCGTCGGGTGTGGCGACGGCCTTTGTGAGCTGGGGGTATCCGCTGGTCGCGACGTTGGCTGACATCAGCCGACGCGATGCCAGCCTCGCTGACCTGTTGATCATTGCCGCCGCTGCAGCGGTCCTGATTGGTTCAGCGTTGTTCTGGTCCTTCGCTCTCTTTTCGCCGAAAGCGCACCGTTGGACCACTGAACGAGCCGAATGGGTGCGTTCCAAGTTCGCTGGTTCAGCACCCGGGCTGGCAAGCGGCGACGCCGTGGCCTTTGTTGATGAGGTACGTGGCTCGCTTCGAGCTACTGCTCGCCGGCCGTTCGCGCTCCTGCTGCGAACGACGATTGCTCAGGGGACTGGCGTCATCATCCTCTGGACGGCGCTGCGCGGGCTCGGCGTTGGCGACGAGCTGGGCGTCACTGAATTTGCGCGGGTCTTTTTCGTCGCCCAAATCCTTGGCTCGTTCGCTCCGACTCCGGGCGGCGTCGGCGTGATCGAAGCAGGGCTGACGGGTGCGCTCGTTGCTGCGGGCGTACAGACTGACGTGGCGCTCGCTGGCGTGCTCGTGTACCGGTTCATCACCTACGTCCTCCCGATTCTCGTCGGAACCGGGCTCTATCTCTGGTGGCGGCGAACGAGAACGCCACCAGAGCCGACAGTCGTCCTTGTGGAGGGGTTCACCGCCGAACCGACCGGTCGTTAGTCTCAGCAAAATGGGGCACGTATCGACACCGGAGTTCTGCACATTCCACGCATTGCGAATCAAGGGTTTTGCGACAGTGGACACGCTTGGCGAGATGACTGGTTCTGACCCAGCGATGGTTCAGTTGCATCTTGATGGTCTCGCAGCGGCAGCGCACGCCCAGTTCCGCGAAGCCAGATCGCTGTGGCAGTTGACTCCTGACGGCCGCGCCGCGCACCCGGCCATGCTCGATGCCGATCTTGACGGTGCCGACCTCGGCGCGCTGGCACCCCTTTATGGCAGCTACCTGGAACTGAACACCGAGTTCAAAGCGCTCTGCGGCGACTGGCAGCTGCGCAGCGGCGGGGTCAACGATCACACCGACGCTGCCTATGACGCAGCGGTGATTGCTCGGCTCGTCAATCTCGACGGCCGGGCGCAACCGATCCTGGTTTCGACCGCCGGCTTACTCGACCGCCTCGCCTGTTACGGGCCCCGCCTTGCTACTGCAATCAGTCGCCTGCAGTCGGGTGAGTCCAACATGTTCACCGGTGTGATGTGTGGGAGCTACCACGACGCCTGGATGGAATTGCATGAGGACCTGATTCTCACTCAGGGAATCGATCGCTTAGGCGAAGGTTCGTTCTAGCTCCGACATGCTCCTGCCCGCCGTGCTCACTCAGCCGCATGAAGTGGCGAGACATCCAATAGGTTCTTTGCGGTGAACAACACTGTGTTTTTGAGGTCTTGCTGATGCCGCGCTTCGGTGTGGTGTCGGTTGCGATGGTCACCCCGTTTGACAACGACGGCGAACTTGATGTCGATGCGGCCGTCTCTCTTGCGAAGTTTCTGGTCGCCGAAGGCAACGAGTCGCTCGTCGTGTCCGGCACAACTGGCGAGTCAGCGACATTGAGCATCGACGAAAAATTGACATTGTTTGAAGCGATCTCGGCAGCAGTCACCGTGCCCGTCATCGGCGGCACGACGGGTTCGAACACCCGCCAAGACATCGGCCTCACCGCCGAAGCAAGCAAACTCGGCCTCGCTGGGATCCTCGGCGTTAGTCCCTATTACAACCGGCCGTCACAGACCGGTATCGAGGTCCACTTCCGGGCCATTGCATCGGCCACCGACCTGCCCGTCATGATTTACGACATCCCGAAGCGCACCGGCCGCAAAATGTCGAACGACACCATCATCCGCCTCGCCAACGACGTCACAAACATCGTTGCGCTTAAGGATGCTGCCGGCGATCCAAGCGAGACCGCCAAGGTCATAGCTGGTGTCCCCGACGACTTCGAGGTGTACTCGGGTGATTCCCCGATGAACTTGCCGCTGCTTGCAGTTGGTGCCGTTGGCGCGGTTGGAGTTTGTACCCACTGGGCCGCACCCGAGCACACCAAAATGTTCGCAGCATGGAATCGCGGCGACATCGCCGAAGCGCAACGGATCAACCGCCTACTGATCGAGAGCTACTCGTTCGAAGGTAACGACAACGCACCGAACCCGGTGCAACCCAAGGTCATGATGCAAACGCTCGGCCACTCGGTCGGCGCATGTCGCCTGCCGATGGGCCCAGCCCCAACCGGCACCGAAGACGCCGCTCGAGCGGTCTACCAGAACTTGCTCGCCACCCGTGAAGGATCCCAAAAATGAGCAACCCCCAACCAATGACGGTCCCCCTCAACCCGACGGTGCCCGTCCGTGTCGTGTTCCTCGGTGGCCTCGGCGAAATCGGCCGCAACTGCATGGTCATCGAGCAGGGCGCGCCTGACGATCCCGACCGCACGATGATGCTCATCGATTGTGGCTTGATGTTCCCTGACCCCCATCATCACGGGATCGATCTGATCCTTCCCGACTTTACGTATCTCCGTGAGAACGCCGAGCGACTGTCGGCCATCGTGCTGACCCATGGCCACGAAGACCACATTGGCGCCATTCAGTACTTGATGCGCAACCGCTCAGAAGGCGGGCTTGGCGACCTGCGGAGCGAACCGCTCCCGATCTATGGCTCGGCACTCGCGCTTGGCCTGGCGCGGAACCGCATCGAAGAGGCTGGCCTCATGTCGAAGATCGACATGCGTCCAGTCCAAGACGGTGAGCAGATCGATATCGGTTCGCTGCTTGTCGAGTTCATCCCGGTCACTCACTCTGTGCCGCACGCGCACGCCATTGCGGTCCACACGGCGCAGGGCATCGTGCTGCACTCTGGCGACTTCAAGATCGACCTCACGCCGGTCGACTCACGCCGCGCCGATCTCGCCCGCATCGGCCAGCTCGCAAAGAACGAAGGCATCCGGTTGCTGATGAGCGACTCGACCAATGCCGAAGAGCCGGGCTACGCGTCGAGCGAGACCAATGTCGGGGGAGTGCTCCGCTCACTGTTCGCGCAGGAACGCGGTCGCAGGATCATCACAGCGAGCTTCGCCAGCCACCTCCACCGCATCCAGCAGATCGCTGATGCAGCCGTCGGTGAAGGCCGCAAAGTTGCCACGCTCGGTTTGAGCATGAAGAAAAACATCCGTCTCGGCCTCGACCTTGGCGTCTTCACCATTCCCGAATCGTCGTTGATCGACATCGAGGAGATCGGCAAGTACAAGCCGGGCGAGGTGTGCATCATTTCGACTGGTTCCCAGGGCGAGCCGATGTCAGCACTCGGTCTGATGGCGCGTGGCGAAAACAAGTGGCTGCAGCTTGGCGAAGATGACACTGTTGTGCTGTCGAGCCATGCCATTCCCGGCAATGAAGGAAGCGTCAACAAGGTGATCGACGGGCTGCTGCGGCGCGGCGCCCACGTCGTGCACTCCGGCGTCATGGACGTGCATGCAACCGGTCACGCAAAGGCCGACGACATCAAGACCTACCTGTCGATTGTCAACCCTGAGTGGTTCGTTCCGATTCACGGCGAGTACCGCCACATGGTCGCCAACGCCAAGCTCGGCGAATTGATGGGCGTGCCGACCGACCGGGTGATCGAGTGCGAAGACGGCGACGTCCTCGAACTGTCGTCGCAAGGCCTAGCCCCCGTTGGCCGTGTGCCTGCTGGCTACCTGTACGTCGACGGCATCGTTGGAGACGTCGGCCAAGGCGTCCTACGTGACCGACAAAAGCTCTCCGAAGAGGGCGTGGTCGTCGTCGTAGTGACCGTCGACATCCAGACTGGCAAGGTCCTTGTCGGCCCAGAAATCATCACGCGTGGCTGGGTGTACGCACCCGAAGCCGAGGACCTGCTCGACGAGGCGTGCGACGCGATTGCTGCGCGCGTCGAAAAGGCGCTGGCCGACGGCGTCCGCGATGTTGAGCAGTTGGAGCGCGAGGTTCGGCGTGCCGCAGGGAAGTTCGTCAGCGATCGGACCAAGCGCAAGCCCATGATCGTTCCCGTCGTTATGGAGGCGTAGCGGTCCAGATCCCTCGATCTCGGCGTGGGCCCTCACCGCTCGCTGGCGGGCGAAATATCGAGAAGTCGCTGAAGGACGTTGATTTCGGGCCCATACTCCCAAGGTGACTCGACGCTCGCTGCTGCTTGCTGCCTCACTGATTGCTCTCGCTGCTTGCTCAGGCGGAAGTGACCAGACAACCTCGGGTGGACGAGATTCGTTCGTTAGCGACGTCTCAGCAGCAGCTGCAGCGGTCGACGCTGCGCTTGGCGGGCCGCAAGAGTTCTTCGAAATTACAGCAACACCCCAGCTCACGAATGTCTTCGTAGCGATTGACGGGGGCACCGCTGCGGTGCCGTATATCTACCTCGATGGTGAGCTGCAAGCGCCTGCGCCACGAATTGAAGGGGCTGCTGGCCAGACTTTCACGGCCGACGCCATCGACTTCGACGAGGCAACGGTGCTCGATGGCGTTGAAAAAGACGTGCCGAACGCCACGATCGACGCATTCAGCGTCGAGGGCGGCCCGGGTGGCTTCGTGCGTTACGTCGTGTCTGCGCGCTCTGAGCAGGGTGGGGTGCTCGACATCGTCGTTGCTCCCAGTGGCGCAGTCATCGAGGTCGATTTGCTTTGATCGGCAGGTGCTCGGGCCTTGGTCGATGATTGCCTGTTCTGACCATGCGGGACCGCTGTGGCAGTCGGTTGGTACGGTTGGAGTTGTCATGTCCACGTGGGGTCCGTCCAAGAAGAAGCCGCCTGTCAAGAAGCGCGCTGCGAATCAGAAGTCGGCCGCCAAGCGGTCGACTTCGGTGAACAGTTCGTCGCGCACGGCAAAGACGTCTCGAGCGTCGTCGAAAGCAGACGACACCGAGGTGATGCCAGCGAGCCGCTCGAAGAAACAGCCCTCGAACGTGCGTGACCAGACCCCGCCCGAGCTCACTCGCGACGATCGTGCAGCGGCTGAACTTCGTGGCGTCCTGGATGGGCGCGAGCACGAGTTCCTTGGCCTCGGTCTGATCGGGGGCGGAGCGCTGTGTGCACTCGCCGTGTACGTCGATCTCGCCGGCCCATTGGGGCGCGGCATCGAGACGCTGATCGGCTGGTTCATGGGCCTTGGGCGCTTCGCCATGCCACTCATCCTCATCGCGACCGGTGTCTCGTTCGTCAAGCGTGGCCGCTCGTATAGCCCTGTTCGCCTTGCGGCCGGCTGGGCTGCGGTTGTCCTCTCACTGCTCGGTCTGCTGCACCTGCTCCGCGGGCCCGACAAGATTTCGGCGAGCGCTGACGATCTTGGCCGAGCCGGAGGTTGGTTCGGCGCGCTCGCAGCTGAGCCGCTGCGAGCCGCTGTTGCTGGTCCCGGCGCCGTGGTGGTTCTGTCCGCCATCCTGGTTGCTGGCGGCCTCCTCATCACTCAGACGTCATTGCGTACGATGGCCACATCAACTGGTGGGTTCCTTTCGACGCTGCTCCGTCCACTTGGTCGTGCCGCCCGGTCCGGGATCAGCAGTATCTCGACGTTAAGCAGCGACCACGACGAGAGCGGCGAACTGCGCAGCTACGACTCGTCGGGGATGGCCGCCTCGGGCGAACTCGCCGTACCCGGTTCGGTTGTCGGCGAGCCGATGACGTTGCAGGCCGGTGCCGAGTTGTACGACTTTGAAGACGATGGTGACGAGTGGAGCGAGGCTGCTGGCGGGTCGTCGGCGAAACGCAAACGTGCGACGGCGAAACCGAAACCCAAGGTCAATAACGGATCCAAGCCGGGTGACCTCTCGACCGATGGTGTCCAGGTCGGCGACTGGATCCTTCCGCCCAACAGTTTCCTTGAAACCGCCGGCGAACAAAAGATGGACATTAAAGCCATCGAGAAGCGAGGCGAAATGCTGCAAGAGTCGCTCATTTCGCACAACGTCGAGACCGAACTGATCGGTATGACCGTCGGCCCGACCGTCACTCGTTATGAGCTCGAACTCGGTCCAGGCGTCAAGGTTGCGAAGGTCACGAACCTGCAGAAAGACATCGCCTACGCAATGGCGGCGACCGATGTGCGCATTCTGGCCCCGATCCCTGGCCGCTCCGCCATTGGCGTCGAAGTGCCGAACCATCAACGTCAGCTCGTCGCACTTGGCGATCTGATGATGTCTCCTGAGGCAAAGAAGGCCGATTCGCCCCTCGACGTAGCGATCGGCAAAGACATCGCAGGCAAGGCCGTCTTCCTCGACCTCGCATCCACCCCACACATGCTCATCGCTGGTGCAACGGGTGCGGGCAAGTCGTCCGGTATCAACTGCATCATCACGTCGCTGCTGATGCGGACGACACCCGACGATGTGCGCCTGATCCTGATCGACCCCAAGCAGGTCGAGATGGGGCAGTACCAGCGTTTGCCGCACCTGCTTACGCAGCCGGTCACCAACCCGAAGAAGGCAGCGAACGCACTCGGGTGGGCGGTCAAGGAGATGGAGCGTCGCTACGACTTGCTCTCTGAGGTCGGCTACCGCGACATCGGTGGCTACAACAAGTCCTTCAAAAAGGGCGAGATCGAACAGCCCATTGGATGGGACCCCGACAGTGCGCCGGTGTATGAGCACATGCCCTACATCGTCATCGTGGTCGACGAACTCAACGACCTGATGATGGTCGCTGCACGCGACGTTGAGGAGTCGATCACCCGCATCGCTCAAAAGGCGCGTGCCGTTGGTATTCACCTCATCGTTGCCACCCAGCGCCCTTCAGTCAACGTCATCACCGGCGTGATCAAGGCGAACATCCCGGCCCGGATGGCTTTTGCTGTTTCGTCGTTGACCGACTCCCGAGTCATCCTCGACCAGCCCGGTGCCGACAAGCTGGTCGGAAAGGGCGACATGCTGCTCCTCCCGGGCAACTCTTCGGTCGCCAATCGCATCCAGGGAGCCTTCATCACTGAAGAAGAGGTCCGTAAAGTCGTTGCTCACTGGCGTGCCCAAGCACCGGCACCGATTCATTCGACCGATGTCGAAGACGGCGACGACGCACCCAAGTTCGACGCACACGGATTCGCCGGCAGCGACGGGCCCGCACTCGTGCCGCCAACGCTGGGTGTCCCCGGCGCTGCTCCGATGTCGCTGATGGGGCCGATGGATCTCACCTCTGATGCCAACGCCTTCTCTGCTGGCGAAGAAGACGAAGACACGATCATGATGCGCCAGGCAATGGAACTGATCGTGCGCAGCCAACTCGGGTCGACCTCAATGTTGCAGCGCAAGCTGAAAGTTGGCTTCGCTCGAGCAGGACGCATTATGGACCTCCTCGAAACGCGCGGTGTGGTTGGGCCGAGTGAGGGCTCGAAGGCCCGCTCGGTGCTGATGACGGTCGAAGAGTTCGAACTACTCCAGCAAAACGGCCAGCTCTAGTCGAGACCGCTGCGGTCTGCGAGCATGGCCCCATGGCCCATTCCGTTCTGACGCCGCAGTTGACTGAAATTACCGACGGGTTGCGCTTCCCCGAAGGGCCGATCGCGATGCCTGACGGCTCGGTGATCGTCGTCGAACTGTTCTCCGCTTGCCTCACTCGGGTGTGGCCTGATGGCACCAAGGAACGGGTTGCTGAAACACCGGGCGGCCCAAACGGAGCGGCCATTGGGCCTGACGGCGCGATTTATTTGTGCAACAACGGAGGGTGCTTCACGCCGATCGAACGCAATGGCCGGTTCCAACCGGGACACTACGACCCGGAGCGATACCTCGGCGGCAAGATTCAGCGGGTAGATCTGCACGACGGCTCGGTCACCGATCTGTACACCGAGTGTGAGGGACGCCCGCTGCGAGCCCCGAACGATCTGGTGATGGACGGTCACGGCGGATTCTGGTTCACCGATCACGGCATCCGCGACCTCGACGCACGGACGGCTGACCTCACCGCGATCTATCACGCAAAGTGCGATGGTTCGGAGATCACCGAGGCCATTTTCCCGGTCGACGGTCCGAATGGAGTCGGCTTGTCGCCTGCTGGCACGATGCTGTATTGGGCCGAAACGCACACGGGGCGGGTATTTGAGCGAGAGCTCGAAGAGCCCGGCCGCCTCGCGGCGGGCGGGCGGACGCGCGTCCTTCACGGGTTGCCCGGCCACCAACTACTCGACTCGCTGGCGGTCGATCACGACGGTTGGGTGTGCGTGGCGACATTGCTCAACGGTGGCATCACTGCGATCTCGCCCGACGGAGAGCACACCGAACACCACGCCACCGGCGACATATTCACGACCAACATTTGTTTCGGTGGTGACGACATGTCGACGGCGTTCGTGACCTTGTCGGGCACGGGTCGGCTGGTCTCGTTCCCATGGCCGCGTCTCGGGCTGCGACTCGCGCACCAGTAACAGTCTTCAGTCGTTTGCGTCGCCGAGTTGGTTGGTGTGCCACCCGATTTGTCGACGCAAACGTGCACAAACGGGTACAGGTGTGTCCGAATGGGCGTCAGATAGCGTCTGGACCATGGTGCAGCGGTTCTATATCGAAACACTGGGCTGCCCGAAGAACGACGTCGACTCAGACAAGCTCGTTGGCGCACTGCTTGCAGACGGCATGGAAGCGACCGACGACGCCGCAGCGGCTGACCTCGTGGTTGTCAACACATGCGCATTCATCGACGAGGCGCGTCGCGAATCGATCGACACGATCTTGGCGCTCGACGCCCAGCGCCTTGATGGTTCGAAGCTCGTCGTCACCGGATGCATGGCTGAGCGCTACGGCGACGAGCTGGCCGCCGAATTGCCGGAAGTTGACCAGGTTGCCGGGTTTGGCATGGCGTTCAACATGCGCCCCGAGCAGCGTGACGGCACCGAAGTCCCCAAGCTGAAAAGCGGGCGCAAGCTCATCCCCGTATCCGAAGCGCCGCTGCCCGACTTTGATCTTCTCAACTTGCCGCGGCCGAAGTCAGCCGTGCCGTGGGCGTACGTCAAGATTGCTGAAGGCTGCGATCGTTCGTGTGGTTTCTGTGCTATCCCCAGCTTCCGTGGACCGCAGCGCAGCCGTGACGTGTCGTCGATCCTCACCGAGGTCGAACAGTTGGCGGCACGCGAGATCGTGTTGGTTGCTCAGGATCTCGCCTCGTACGGCAAGGATCGCCCCGACGAAATGGGTGCCGGCTCGATCGTGCCACTGATCGATGCCGTGGCTGCACAAGTCGACCGGGTCCGGTTGCTCTATTTGTACCCGAGCGATCTCACCGACGGCCTGATCGATTCGATCTGCAACACGGGTGTTCCGTATTTCGACCTTTCGCTGCAGCACGTCAGCAAGCCCTTGTTGCGCAAGATGCGCCGCTGGGGTGACGGTCAGCGCTTCCTCAATCGCATCGGCGATATTCGTGAACGCGAGCCCGAAGCAGCATTCCGGAGCAACTTTATCGTCGGCTACCCGGGCGAAACCGAAGACGACCACGACCAGATGCTGCGCTTCATTGAAGAGGCCCAGCTCGATTGGTGCGGCTTCTTTTCGTACAGCAACGAAGACGGCACCTATGCCGCCGACTTGGTGAAAAAGGGTGAAGGCGTCGTGCCGGCCGGGCTGATGCACGAGCGGCTCGCCGAGCTCCGTGAGATGCAAGACGACATCACCGCTGCTCGACGCGATGACCTGATCGGCACAACGATGTCGGTGCTCGTCGATGCTCTGGGCGTGGCCCGCAGCCACCGTGAAGCCCCCGAGATCGATGGCATCATCCACGTCGGCCATGATGTAACGGTAGGAGAGTTCGCCGAAGTCGACATCGTTGACGCATTGGGCCCTGATCTGGTCGCTGCCGGTGTCGATGTCGCATCGCTCGACACCGAGGAAACGGCAGCGCTGTAGTGGCAACGACGGAGTCAACGCAGAGCCAAGGCTTGTCGATCGCCAGTTGGGCGAACGCCATCACCACGGCCCGTCTGCTGTTGTCGCCCGTCATGTTCTGGGTGATTCCTAATCATCAGCGTGGCGCATGGATTGCATGCCTGCTCTGGTTCGTCCTGTGTTTGAGCGACTTCATCGACGGCTACGTCGCTCGGCGACGTGGCCCCACCGCAGCGGGTGCATTCCTTGATCCGCTCGCCGACAAGGTGCTCATTCTCGGTGCCATGTTCACGCTGGTCAGCACTGATGTCTTCTGGGTCGTTCCGGTGGTTGTCATCGCCGCACGTGAACTGATCATCAGCGTCTACCGGGTTTTGGTGAGCGGTAAGGGCATCAGCGTTCCTGCATCGAAACTTGCGAAGTACAAGACATTTGCGCAGCAGCTCGCGGTTGGGTTCGCACTCCTGCCATGGACGGCGCTCGACGCGACGTGGTTGTGGAAGGGCCTGCTCTGGACTGCCGTCGCGTTGGCCCTAATCAGCGGCGCCCAGTACCTCAACCACGCCCGCAATCCGCAGTAGCCGCCGAGATACACCGCTGAGGCCTGGGACAACGTCGAATCTGGGCCACACTGAGCGGATGCGTTGTGATGTGTTGGCAGTCGGAACCGAGTTGTTGCTCGGGCAGATCATTGATTCGAATTCGGCCTGGATGGGCAGCGAGTTGGCGCTCCATGGGATCGACTCGTTCGTGCAGGTCAAGGTCGGCGACAACATCGGCCGGATTGAAGTGCAGCTCCGGCGGATGCTGGCCGACGCCGACGCAGTCATCATGTGCGGAGGTCTCGGCCCGACACATGACGACCTGACGCGCAGCGCAATCGCTGCGGTGATGGGCGTCGAACTCATTGAAGATCCGGCGCTCGTCGAGGTCATCCGCGCAATGTTTGAGTCGCGAGGGCGTGTGATGGCCGAGAGCAACCGGCAGCAGGCAGAGGTGCCGGTCGGCGCATCGGTCATTCCACAGACCCGAGGGACCGCGCCGGGCTTGATCTGTCCGATCATGATTGATGGCGTGGCCAAGGTCGTGTACGCAGTGCCGGGTGTCCCGCACGAGATGCAAGACATGATCCACCGGGCCATCATCCCTGACCTACTCGAGCGCAGCGGCGAACGCGCCGTCATTGCCTCGCGGGTCCTGCGTACCTGGGGCGAGAGCGAGAGC
>ERZ887942.2037-NODE-2037-length-12971-cov-5.018427_pt1 | contig 12971 bp, 10 predicted proteins | sample MGYA00521099_ERZ887942 | MGnify/ENA primary metagenome ERZ887942 (study PRJEB32303, sample SAMEA104408605) | aquatic metagenome | biome: Brackish water; feature: Pelagic; material: water | place: Baltic Sea | collected 2014-06-07T06:48:00 | depth 16,251 m ... | reverse complement strand
TTTAGACTTGGTCCTCTAATCATGTCTTGATGTGACATGGGATCATCAACTGTTGAATTTGAGTGAGCGAAGCGAACCGGAGTCCCTTCTCCCCACGTTTAATATTCATTCTCGCCAGATATTTCGCTGTGGGGAGAAGGTTAGGATGAGGGGCTCATAATGTAGTTTCCACCACTCTAACCATAAAAAATACAACAAAAATCCAAGGTCTCTAGATATCAATTGTTCAAGTCATGGGCATTTGGATGACTATTTATCAAGCTCGACAAGAGCGTCTGCAAACGCTTTCCCAATTTGTCCTAAGATGCCGGCTGAACCCAGGTAATGATATTCTGCATTCGAGACGCTTTCCTTGAGGATCTCCAACTCACGCATATTGAAGTTATCCGCATACAGCTGCTGAGTTTTCGCGTCGCCTACTTCGCGAGTCGTCTTACCGCTTTTGATGGATTCAGAAATTTCGTTGAACTGAGGTTTCAGAGATCTTTCGCGTTTCCGTAATTCAGTTGCTTCCATGTCCCAATAGTTTTCAGTCAAGACAGCGACGACGTTGTTTTCAAATTCTGGCATTGTCGCAGGCGCCGCCATAGCATCTCTGAAGTTCTGATGCGTCGCCAAATAGCGTTTTTGATCAGGACCGTAGAAAGCTGTTGGTCCTCCGACTCCCATGATTCCGATGACGAACGGTAAATCAGGAGTCGCCAACGATTTGCGAACATCACGAATAAAGTGTGCCATCACATGACTGTATTGGTCGTATCCACCTTTTTGGTCTCGCTGAGGATAGGTGCCGCTATCGACCATGTCATTCCATCCTTGAAACCAGACAAACCCAGCGAGTTCATAACCTTGTTGTGGGTCATATTCTGGGTAAACGCGTTTGATGTCTTTGAGAACAGCCTGGACATGCTCAATCATTAACTCGTAATAGACTCCAGTCGCAGCGATTTTGTCTTTCTTGATTTGTTCGACATCCTTCTTCTGGTCTTTGAATCTCTTCAGTTGTTCATCACTGAAGACGTACGGACCGGCATTCGGCGGTCGGAAATCGGTATTTATACTTTTCCCACCCCACGCTGTTTTGATAATCAAAATCGGTTCATCAAGATGCTTTTCCATGGTCAGTCCGAAGGTGAACTCAGGACCAATCTTTGCTCCCCTGCCTTCGGGGCCGTATCCGACTGTGAGGCGACCCGTCTTCTCTTCAGCAGAAGATCCAATCGCCGAAATCCAGACCTGATCGCTCACTTTTGGAGTGCCATCTGCCTCCTGCATTTCTTTGAGCAGCGATGCCGTCTTAGGATTTAACCGCATAGCAGAGAATGTGCTGACTCGTGCATGTCCCTGCATGTTCGATTGACCAGAAAGAATGAAGACCTTGAGCGGTTTCTTGGGTTCAGCTGAACGAACGGTCAAACTGCTACCGAGAAGGAATAAAACAGCCAGTGATAAAATAGTTTTGGGTCGCATCGTCGAGAGACTCCCTGAATGCATTTAGATTTTTATTGGTTTGATGACCACGTATTTTCATGAAAAATGGACTTTTTAAATTCCGAGAACTGAACCTTTACCGACAGTCCGCCTCCACGCCGATAGCTGCCCCAGGTGCATGGCTGCGTGAGTCGTTAAGAGGTGAGTCAGTAAATCACCAACAGTTGGAAATTGCTTTGGGAAGAATGGAGTTTCATTCGCAGCCACGAGTTGATCTTGGGACGCACCAATGGCAAGACTCTCCGCTCGCTCACAGGTACTCTCTAATTTTTGGAGCAGTTCTGCTTTCGAAGGATACGTTCCCCGATCATCTACAGGTGTTGAACCGGGACCATAGGTCTGCATCCAAGCATCATCTGTACCCATCTCCTCCCCTAATAGGCTCGCAGCGAGGTCAGCCGCTAAAGCAAGGTGACCCAAAATCCAGGCGGGATGATTCATGCCTGGGTGAGGGAGTTTGGTCATTTCAGATTCATCAATATCTTTCATTAAAAGTAAAGCGTACTGCTGTGTGAAACGAAAAGCATTGAGAGTTGAATTCATGAGTGGAACCTTTCTTCAGAAGCTAACCATTTAGCCTCCGGTGAGTCACCGGAGGAAACCATCATCAATAAATTTTGAATCCTACCCAGCAAAGGTATATTCCTTCACCGACTCAGGCAGCATCTCAATGCTGTACCCGGAAGCTGTTGGTGGCATATATCTTCCATTCTTCATAATGACCGGGTCTTTGAAATGTTCATGGAGATGACCCGCGTATTCGGTCATGCGGTTTTCCATTGAACCACTGATCGCGACATAATCGAACATGGAAAGGTGCTGCACGTACTCACATAAACCGACTCCGCCAGCGTGCGGGCAGACCGGAACCTTGAACTTCGCAGCCATCAACAGTATTGCCAGGATTTCATTCACTCCGCCGACGCGACAGCTATCGATCTGGCAAACTCCCATGCCGCCAGACTGCAAGAATTGCTTGAACATAATGCGATTCGCACAATGTTCACCCGTTGCGACTTTAATCGGTGCGACTGCTTTCGCAATCGCTGCGTGTCCGAGAATGTCGTCGGGAGAAGTTGGTTCTTCGATGAACCAGGGGTCAAACTCTGCCAGAGGTTTCATCCACTCGATGGCTTCTGAGACTTCCCAGACTTGGTTCGCGTCCATCATTAAGCGACGATCAGGACCGATTTCTTCTCGGATGATGCGACAACGGCGGATGTCGTCTTCGAGATTTCGTCCCACTTTGATTTTGAAGCAGTCCCAACCTTGTGCGATACAAGTCTGGCAGAGTTCACGAAGCTTCTCGTCGGAATAGCCCAACCAACCAGCTGAGGTCGTATACGATGGGAAGCCAATTGTTTCGAGTTGCTGAATTCGTTCCGATTTTGTTGGCTCAAGTTCTTCCAAAATCTTTAATGCTTCCTCAGGTGTCAGTACATCGGTGATATACCGGAAGTCGATGCAGTCAATGAGTTGTTGAGGAGACATCTCAACCAGCAATCTCCAGAGAGGTTTTTCTTCAATCTTCGCGTAGAGATCCCAAACAGCGTTGACGACAGCTGCCGTTGCTAAATGGATTGCCCCTTTATCAGGACCAATCCAGCGAAGTTGACTGTCCCCCGTGATGTGCCGCCAGAAACCAGCCATGTCAGCGGTGAAGGACTCAACATCTTTGCCGACGACAAGCGGTGCTAAAGCGTTGATGGCAGCAACACAAATTTCGTTACCCCGACCAATAGTGAATGTCATTCCGTGTCCGGCAAGACCATCGGGAGAATCGGTCTCCAGAACGACATAGGCAGCGGAGTAATCCGGGTCGGGATTCATTGCATCCGAGCCATCGAGTTGGTCAGATGTCGGGAAGCGAACATCGTGCGCAGAAAGACCAGTGATCTTCATTTCAAACCTTAATACAACTCATCATACGTAGACTGTGAACTCACTCACTTGTTGTGAGCGACATTGAAGCAGTTTACAAACTCCATGCGGAAGTCTCTACGTTCAGAACTGCGTCCCATGAGATAGGGAGCGATATTCAACTCTTTTATAAGGAGAAGGAAGTGTCGGCTTTCTGTTATTGCAGCATCTCCGATAAATTTGAAGAAGTTGTACCGGGACTATTCCTTATCGAGCTGCACACAAAGAAGTGTGCAGTTAAACTTTGCGAATCAAGATTCACTCAGCGAAACACTCACCCCAATCTTTCGGAATTGAAGTTATGACGCAGCAAACGCCACCTGTAAAACGTGCTGAATGGAAATCTCGTTTTGGGTTTGTTCTCGCTGCGGCAGGGTCAGCGGTCGGCTTAGGCAACATCTGGAAGTTCCCGTACATCACTGGAGAGAATGGGGGAGGGCTGTTTGTTCTCATCTATCTCGCCTGCATATTGCTGATTGGCTTACCGATTATGATTGCGGAGATCATGATCGGACGTGCTGGGCAACGTCAGCCGATTGGGGCATTTGAATCGATCCACGAAGGGAAAACAGCCTGGGCGGGTATCGGTTGGATGGGTGTTGTTGCGGGGTTCATCATTCTCTCCTTCTATATCGTAGTCGCTGGCTGGGCGATGGACTACACGCTGAAGTCGGTCGTCAACTTCACCAAACCAATTGAAGCATCGGCTGCCGTAGAAGCAGATACATTCATTGCCTCGGCGACTAAGGAAAATATCAAATCGTTCCTTGTTGAAACGAAGGTTGACCACGCGATGCGTCCTAAGAAGTCGTTGTTTGAAAGTCGACTGACGAAAAAAGAAAGCAACAGCTACAAGCGATTCAGCGCTGCGATTGAGGCAGCTGAAGACAAAGACGAAGCTCGCAGACGACTACTGACAGACGCGAGCTTGAAGTCTCAAGTCCGAAAAGTTGAAGAGGTCAACAAGAAGATCGCGAAAGCGGAAGCTGATCTCACCACGAGTATGGAACGTGAGGTCAAGGTTCTCACTGAAAGGGGATTACTCGCAGAAGCGAAAACAGCCAAGCGGCGTTCTTTGATCTATGGGAAGGTTAAAGCAGCATTTGGCAACACGGCTTCCAACGGGTGGCAGTCACTGATGTGGGCGGCACTCTTTATGATGATTACCGTCGGAGTTGTCGCAGGTGGTGTGGCAGCGGGGATCGAAAGAGCGTGTCGCATCTTGATGCCAACACTGTTCGCCTTGATTTGCACAATGGTCCTGTACGGAGCGTTTCAGCCGGGCTTCGCTGAGGCAATCGCCTTTGTATTCAGTCCCGACCCTAGCAAGCTCAAGGCGAGTGGAGTCTTAGAAGCACTCGGACACGCTTTCTTTACATTGTCGTTGGGCATGGGAGCGATGATGACATACGGTTCTTATCAGACGTCGAAAAAAGGTCTGCTGCAACAGTCGCTGATGATTACGTTGCTGGACACATTGATCGCCTTGCTGGCATGTATGATGATCTTCCCAATTACTTTCTCATACGGGCAGGCGCCTGATGATGGTCCAGGACTAGTCTTCATGAGTATGCCGCTTGCGTTTGCAGAAATTGGTAACGGTGGGATGCTGCTTTCGATTCTCTTTTTCGGATTGTTGTTCTTCGCTGCACTAACCTCTGCGATATCATTACTAGAAGTCGTTGCTTCATACTTGATCGATCAGAAGAGTTGGTCGCGCCCCTCCGCTGCTCTCGCGACTGGATTATTGACCTTAGCTGTTGCAGTTCCGGCAGCCTTTTCCGGCGACGCCACTTCAGTTTTAGCGAACTGGAAAGGGGACTACGGGATGGATTTCTTCGACACCATGGACCACCTCGCTTCAAACTGGATGCTCCCACTGGGAGGCTTGTTCATCGCTGTTTACGCCGGCTGGATCATGCCGAGAAAAGTTCAAGAGGCAGAGGTTCAAGATATGCCAAAATGGGCGTTTCACACATGGTTATGGCTAGTGCGAATTGTCGCGCCCGCTCTCGTGGTGATCGTACTGATGCAGAAAGTCGGCGTGTTTGATATCGATGAAATCGTCGCAAGTCTTCGATAAAACAAAGACTTCATATAGAAATTGAATTCATTCGGTAATAAGCTTTGCCCCACACTTAAAGTGTGGGGCTAAACAATAATTGAATTGATCATACAAAAAAACGCCCGACATTTCTGCCGGGCGTTTTCTTTTTCAATCAGCAAAATTGTTGCGAACTAAAGGTTTTCGCAAGCACCTTTGACTGTTTTGATGATGACAGCTGCCACTTTGTATGGGTCAGCGTTGGATGCGGGACGACGATCTTCGAGCCAGCCTTTCCAACCTGATTCAACAGTCGCGATTGGGATACGAATGGAAGCACCACGGTCGGAGACGCCGTAGCTGAACTCATCGATCCGTTGAGTTTCGTGTAGTCCAGTGAGGCGCTGATCATTGTCAGCACCGTAGACTGAAATGTGATCCTGAACTGTTGGTGCGAAGGCTTGACAGATTTTGTCGTAGACTTCTTTGTCTCCAGCGGTTCGAAGAATTGTGTTCGAGAAGTTGGCGTGCATTCCGGAGCCGTTCCAGTCACCTTTCATTGGCTTACAGTGCCAGTTGATTTTGTAACCGTACCTTTCGCCACACCGTTCGAGGAGGTAGCGAGCCATCCAAATTTCATCGCCAGCTTGCTGAGCACCTTTCGCAAAGCATTGGAATTCCCATTGCCCCATCATGACTTCAGCGTTAATGCCTTCGACATTGAGACCGGCTTCGAGGCACTCGTCGAGGTGTTCTTCGACAAGATCGCGACCGATTGCGTTGCCAGCACCAACTGAACAGTAATACTGTCCTTGTGGATTGGGGTAACCTTCAGCCGGGAAACCTATCGGACGGTTGATACTAATGTCCCAGATGGTGTATTCCTGTTCAAAACCGAACCAGAAATCATCATCGCCGTCAACGATTGTTGCACGGCCGTTACTCTCGTGAGGAGTCCCGTCGGCGTTGAGGACTTCGGTCATCACCAACCAGCCATCCTTGCGTGCAGGGTCTTTGTAGATTGCAACAGGTTTCAGCAAACAGTCTGAAGAGCCTCCTTCAGCTTGCTCAGTGGAAGAGCCATCAAAGCTCCAAACTGGGCAATCTTCCAGCTTACCGCTGAAGTCAGCGACGATTTTTGTTTTGGCGCGAAGACTCTGCGTTGGCTTGTAACCATCGAGCCAAATGTACTCTAATTTTGCCTTAGTGCTACTCATTAAATAATCCTTAGCGTTGTTACTGTCACCTGACGTCAACCAGGGATTTGCAGCGAATTCTGCAACGAAATTAATTCCGATTTTCGAGCGCGGACGTCAGAACTGAAACGCCCGAAGTTTTCGGTGAATGGCACAATTTTCAGTTCAACTGAAGTTAAGCCATCCTAAGTGCATCCTGCAAAAGAAGGGAACAGGCAACCATCGCTTGTTCAGTAGGCATTGTTGTTTAATTTCTAAGCAGCAATACCGTTGTACTTTAATTACCTCAGCAAGAAACACTTGAAATAAAGCACCCATCTCTACTTAGCTTGGTAGTAGCAAGTCGTATACCTAAATTAAAACCGTCGTCACCAAGCTAATTGGATGATACATATTCAAATTCACGATTTCCAGTTCGCTCCATGCGGCAACACGTGGAATATCAAGAATGAACAATTTCTTCTACCTATTCATTTCGATCACATAATATGCTATCGAAATCAGAACAACCAAGATAAAATATCCCCAGATGAAGATTGCATTTCTCCGACGTCTCTTGGGTTCTTCAGCTTCTTCTTGGATAATCGCTTCGTTATTCTCAATGATTGATGCACGACAAAGTTTGCAAGACGCAACAGGCTCGCCATCTCTTAGAAATACGGAAATATCCTCCGGCAGCCCTTCTTCGCCCGCATTCCAACTTGAGAATTCCATCTCAAAGACAAATTTCTCCCCAGAATCAAGTGGAGCGGCACACCAACAGCACTAGCCGTATTCAAAACCTGAAGGAACTGGATTCTGCTCATCCTCGTTAGAACAAGAAGGCATGAGAGCAGACGCTACTCGTCAAAATCCGGCACTTCTTCAGCCAGCATTTTTTCTAAATCGGGTGCGTCGTCTGGGATCAGTACGACGTTATCTGTTGAGTCCAGATAGATTTTATCGGTCATGATCTCTTCGATCACGGTTGCCATTGTGGGTTTACCGGGGCAGTCAACTAGCGGCGGTGCTCCACGGTTGAGTTGAACGAGTCGCTTCTGAATGAGGGTCGTGAGCTTAAACTTGCCGCCGACTTTGATGGCAATCGTGTCTTCTTTGAGATCATCGAGCATGGATTTCTTTCTCCCTCTCTTCCAGAATGTCGCAGATTTCCTGGACTGCTCTGTCGAGATCGTCATTAATGATTCTGTACCGGTAGGAACTTGCAGATTTTAGCTCCTCTTCCGCTGTCCGCAAGCGACGTTGAATAACTTCTTCAGTTTCCGTTCCACGGCTTCTTAAGCGGTTCTCGTACTCGTTGACAGAAGGAGTTTTCAAGAAAAAAGACAACGCATCGGGGTACATTTGCATGACATTCAACGCACCCTCAACATCGATTTCCAACAAGACCCAGCGACCAGACGACTGAATCCGCTCAACCTCGCTTTTCAGAGTTCCGTACCAGTATCCGCTTCGATGAACTTCTGCACATTCAGCGAACTCTCCTGCCTGCCGCTGCTTGTCAAAATCATCGGAAGATAAGAAATAGTAATGCTTTCCGTGAACTTCACCCACTCTCGCGGGACGCGTTGTTGCGGAGACTGCCATCTCAATGGAGACAGCAGATTGCCCGAGGAGACGCTCGACAATTGTTGTTTTTCCGCTGCCACTTGGACCGGAAAGGACTGCGACGCGACAAGTTTCAGAGGGAGATTGATTCACGAGAATACCGAATTAAAATTTGCTGACATCAACAGGTTGCGATTGATGTTTCTCGAATAAAAGGAGAAGCTAAAGTCCAACATTCAATTGCTGGCAAAATATCTATGCGAAAGTTTTTCACAATTTATCGTCTCTTCTCATCGATTCCAAGGAGTCCGAAGCCAAATCCGGTTCCTGGTAATTTGATACTGGCACTAGGTCTCACTCTGCTGATACCCGCATTCAGCATCGCAGAAGAGACTGTTGAATTCTTAAAAGAGTCACAATTCAAGCAAGCGATCTCGCGACCGTTCAATGCGAATGCAGATCGCACAACCCTCCACTACCTACAACGAATTTCACAAGTTCAACAAATTGCAATTCTTATTGACCGAAGAATCGATCCAACTCAAAAGGTCGAAGTCGCAATCGCTGCCGAGTACTTCGATGAAGGGATTCGTGAATTCGTGAAACAAGCGGACTGCGAGATGAGCGTCGTCGCTGACACCATTTTCGTTGGTCCACCAGAGACAGCGTTGTACTTAAAAACTCGCATCGAATTGGCACGTGACGAGTTTGACGAAATCGAAGATCTCTCCCCCAAGCGTCAGTTCAAACTGCTTCGTCGATACGAACTAAGCTGGGATGCCGTGAGTTCTCCGCAAGAGATCATCGCTAAGCAGGCGGACCGCTACAATATTCGTATCATCAATCTGGAAATGATCCCCCACGATCTTTGGGTGAGCGGAACCATCGCTTATCCAAATTTCATCGAAGGGAGTTTGATGATTCTATCTCAATACGGATTGTCGTTTGAGTGGATCGATGCGAATCAGATTCGCATTGTGAATCAAATCCCAGACGTCGGCATCAATCAGGGACATAAGCCGAAGGGGATGACCTTAAACGAAGCAATCACGCTGACGAATCAAAAGTTCCCTAAGCTCAATGCTCGTGAGTACCGCAACTCCTTGCTGTTCACCGGAACAGTCGAAGACCACGAAGCAGTTGCTATCTTAATCGGAGAGAAGCAGTCCCTCCGCCAAAAGCCGGTTGCATCAACAAGCGATTCGCTGCGCGATGTTCGTTTCACTTTCAAGATGGTGGAGAAACCGTTCGGCAGCCTCATGGCAACCCTTAAGGTTCAAGGCATTGAAGTTCGCTATGATGCAAAAGAAATCCAAACAGCCAACATCGACCTCGGAAAGATAATTTCACTCGAACTCAACGAGGCGACAATCCACCAACTCTTAGAGAAGTCCTGCGAGAAAGTTGGGTTAAGTTACAGGCTTGATGGAGATGTGATTGAGCTGGTTGTGCCGGAAGAGTAATTGTTTTATGTATTAGCGGTCAAATAATGACACTGAGGTGGTAGATGGGACGTCATCTTGCAATCGGGGACATTCACGGGTGCTTCAATTCACTTTGCAAACTTATTGAGTTTGTCGATGTTCGCTCTGACGACACGCTGATCACCCTTGGTGATTACGTCAATCGTGGTCCCAACACGAATGCTGTCATCGATTGGCTCATTCATAGACATGCGACCGGACATCTCATTGCTCTACGTGGCAACCATGAAATTATGATGCTAAATGCCCTTGATGATGAGAAGTCTCACATAATATGGCTAGATGTGGGCGGTCGCAGCACACTCTCGTCGTATTCTCCGTTCGAGGGAGATGGTGGCGAAATCTCTGACATTCCAGACCATCACTGGTATTTCCTCGAAAACGAACTTCTGCCGTCGTACGAAACAGATAGACATTTCTTTGTTCATGCCAACGCATACCCGAATATGCCTATTTCTGATCAACCAGATTCAATGCTCTACTGGGAACCATTTCGTTTTCCTGCACCCCATGTATCTGGCAAGACAATGGTATGCGGTCATTCTTCTCAGAAGTCGGGGCTCCCTCTCGATCACGGGCACGCCGTTTGTATCGATACGTGGGCATGCGGGCGAGGTTGGCTTACTTGTCTTGATGTCGAGTCTGGTATGTTGTGGCAAGCAAACGAAGCAGGTGAAACTAGGGGAATGCGACTCGAAGACTTGGACTCCGGAGACGTTAGGGAGAATTGAATCCTTGTCGTTCGTCGCTGGATTTTCGTTACTGCTTCTCGTAGCATCTTATGCTTCTCATCGGTGCTTACAATGAGGCCACAATGTCCGTTTCTTTTTCCTGCGACAACTGCCATCACCAGACCAAGGTCAAGGACAAGTACGCAGGTAAGCGAGTCCATTGCCCCAAGTGTGGAAACAGCGTTCAGCTGCCAGAGCTCGAAACTCTTCAAATCGATCCGCAGGACATTGTTTCAGAACCGAATCCCGTTCGACAAGTTCAACCGAAATCATTTGGGAAAGTTTGGATTGCTGTGGGAGCGGCCGCTCTAGTTGTGATGGGAGTCGTTCTTGGAGGGATTCTGAATTCGGAAAGTCCGTCTCCCGATCTTGCAACTCATTCAGAAGTAGAGCAAGTTCCGGAAGCAAAAGTTGCCTCTCCTGTTGTCGCACCAGCGAACCCAATTTCCCAAGTGGGAACTGAGTCGCACGAAGCAGGAACCACACATAATCCTCCAGTCGAGGTCGCTGCTCCAGAACCTCCTCTCATCGTTGAAGTACAAGAGCCAGCACGCCCGATCCCAGAAGATTTTGAATTCACCGCATTAACGCTGGACGAACCGGTTTCATTCATGGAGATGAGTGAAGATGGGAGTTTCGTTTTCTTCAGCCACATGGATGCAAATCAGGTGACCGTTTATGATGTTCATCAGCTACAGAAAGTTACCACAATTCAAACGCCAGCTCCTCGCTCGATCTTGAGTCGAGGAGGGGGAATTTATGTTGCGAATTTTGGCAAAGGGACTATCAGCTACTTTCGACCAGATGGGGACTCTTGGATTCAAGAGAATGAATACGAGGTCACCAAACCGAATATCTTTCATATCTCTGCTTCTCAGTCCAGGAATTTTGAAGGTCAAATTCTTGTCACCTGTCATGGTTCGGGGCGACAAGCTTCCTATCAGGATTGCCACGTTTATCTTCTCGATACGAATAAGGATGATTGCAAGGTTGTTGGTAAACCTGCGATGGCATCTTACAGCTACGACGGGAATCTGGTCATCGCGCAAGGCTCGTTCAATCTGAGTCCCTCGGGAGTCATTACAGCATACATTGCAGACGAATTCATCAGAGGAGATGCAGAGGCATACTTCCGAGGTGGGCATTCGAAAACTCCGTACTTGTATCAGATGTATCCCGGTTCGTACTGGATTGGGACAAACATGATCTTTGGTGGAAATCCGATTAAGGAAGTCCATAAGGATCTTGGAAAATTGATTGTTCCAGATCAAACACAAAAAGTTGTCTACGTCATTGAATTGGAACAGATCACCGCTCATCAAATGAATTCAGCACTCACAAAAATTAAAAATCGGAAAGTGACATTCCCGGATAAATATTACAAAGACGATGCTTTCCCCGGGATTTATCATCGTGTCTATCGTCATGATGATTATTTCCTGGACCACTCGGTGGCGTGTACTCATGGCAACCGATTGACAATGTTTCTTCTTGATGACAAAGCTGGAGTCGTGCTTGTTGGGGAAACAAAAGCTTATGTCAGCACAACTCTCAATCCCTCTACAGCCAGCGATCTCAATCGACAAGTACCTCAAAAACAAAACCTAAGTTCAAAGTCCAACAGACCTGAGCGAATGACGCTACCGGTCAATGGTGCAACTGCCGGGAATTCTGACTTCAATTTTGAGGCGATTGTTGAGAATCTTCCTCAGTACGTCGCAGTTGGCGAAACTCTGGATTTCAAACTTGATCTGCCTGCTTCTGCGAATTTCGAGTTAATGAGCAAACCGGAAGAACTCACAATGAATGACAAAGGTGTCATTTCATGGAAACCAACGGACGATCAAATCGGCATTCATGAACTCAAGCTCCGAATCAAACACCTGAAGGACCAAGAGTTTTTAAGACCAACGATTGAAGTCGTTGATAGAGAATTGTTTCTGGGCGTTGGCAGCGACTATTCAAAACTCAATTCGTTTGAGCCGATCCCACTCAATGTTGATCGATACAAGCTTACAGATGGGCTCGATGGAGATTCGTTGTTGCTATTGCAAGGAAGTGAGTTGCGGCGCATTGACGAGAAGGGAGAAAAAGTCGTTGAAACGATTGAGTTACCCAATCGCTATTTATTTCTTGAAGAACGAGAGAAGTATTTTGTTGGCTATGTAAGCAACACTAAGTCTGTTGAGATCGTGGACAAACGGTCGGGGAAAGTCACAAGGACAATTCCCATTGAAGTCCGAGACCGCCGCATCCGCGAAATCTCTGACTTGGCAATTCACCCCAGTAAAAATCGATCGTATGTTGCCGTCAGTTTATTTGGTGACTTGCCTAACGATTTTATTATCGAAATTGATGAAGCACGGGGGATCAGCCAAGAAACGGGCATGATCGGGACTTGGATTGAAGTTCACCCAGACGGAGATCTTGCTTACACCGGTTACAAAGACATTTATCAAAACGGTGTGCGGTTTCATATTAACCCTGGCTGGAGGCTGATCGATATCCCAGAGTACGGCAATATCGACATGCTGATGGAATGGGATGTCAGTAGCCG
>ERZ887942.2036-NODE-2036-length-12974-cov-5.776608_pt1 | contig 12974 bp, 6 predicted proteins | sample MGYA00521099_ERZ887942 | MGnify/ENA primary metagenome ERZ887942 (study PRJEB32303, sample SAMEA104408605) | aquatic metagenome | biome: Brackish water; feature: Pelagic; material: water | place: Baltic Sea | collected 2014-06-07T06:48:00 | depth 16,251 m ... | reverse complement strand
ATGCTAAGAGTGAGCCTTTCTTTTTGTATTTGGCCTACACCACCCCACATGCCGAAATGCTTTTACCAGAGAGTGATATTTTCACTTCTTATAAAGGCGTGGTTGACGAAAAGGCATATAAAAAACCTGGTATTCCAGATACTACTGATAGCAATAGGGGGGTTTACCGCTCTCAAGAATATCCTGCGGCGGCTTATGCAGCTCAAATCAGCCATTTAGATAGCTGTGTAGGCGTTTTGATAGAGAAATTAAAGGAACTAGGGATAGAAAATAACACCATGGTCCTATTTTCTAGTGACAACGGGCCACATGCCGAAGGAGGAGCAAATCCGAAGTATTTTCAAAGCAGTGGCCCATTAAAAGGCCAAAAAAGAGATCTATATGAAGGTGGAATAAGGGTGCCATTTATTGTTAAATGGCCTGACTTTATAGAAGCGAATACGGTATCAAACCATGTTTCAGCTTTTTGGGATATGTTCCCCACATTTGCCGAGGCAGCCGGAGCAAGTTTTGAGCCGGTAGATGGATTATCCTTGCTGGAAACTCTGAAAGGAAATGAAGAAGGTCAAGAGGAACATGACTTTCTATATTGGGAATTCCATGAAAATCCAACGACCAACCAAGCCGTTAGAGCAGGGAACTGGAAGGCGGTAAGAATGGATCCTGATGGTGAGATTGAACTCTTTGACCTGATAAATGATCTTGGTGAAACCAAGAATGTAGCCGACATACATCCTGATATTTTGGCAGAAATGACTAGCTTATTGAACAATACAAGAACCCCTCACGAGATCTGGAAAATGAGAGGATCGCAATATAAATGATTAGGAGAGTCTATTATATCACAAGTTTATTATTTGGCTTATTCCTTTGTTCTTATGGGCAAAGGATAAGCCCCGAAAATGCCCTTGTTTCCATAGAAAATTGGCTACCAAATAGAACAATAAATGCTGTCTTTCAAGATTCTGAGGGGCTTTTGTGGGTAGGCACGACAAATGGCCTTTATCAATATGATGGAAGCAGTGTAAAGCATTTTTCGACAAAGCCAAATAAAGAAAATGCCATTTTTACTAATTTGGTATGTGACATCACCGAAGATGCAGAGGGCAACATCATTGTTGCACTTGAAAGTGGATTAAGCAGCTACAATAAGGGGGAAGGCCAATTTACAACTTTGTCTAAAAAAGTAGAAAGATATGAAACAGCTTGGCGAGATGATTTTAAGAGAACATGGTTGAGCGTGGCTTTCAATAATGCCTGGCTATACGCAAAAGATGAAAGTACTTCTCAACTAAAGCTCAGGTCTATTATTAGCTCCAAGGAATTCGGAAACTCTTCAATTGGAGTCATTAATGATTTTGAAACACTTTCTTTTAATCAATTGCTTCTGGCGTCTTCTAATGGGCTTTTTCACGTTGATTTAAGTTCTTCTGAGGTTTCAAATTTAGGTCTAGGTGAGTCTTTAAGTGTTTTGCACAAGCTTAATGGAAATGATTTTCTTTTAGGAACTAGTAATGAAGGACTTTTACATGTACGCCTGAGTAAATATGGAATTAAGGAGTTAGGTCATTATCATTTTGGGTCTCTAAATGAGGTGGGAGGCGACCATGTTACCTCTATTTCGGTAGGACAATATGGCGAATTGCTTGTAAGTACCTCGAAAAACGTATATCAAGGTATAAGAGGGGAAGAAGGCTTTATCTTTTCTTCGCTAATCCAAGATAATAGAATCCTTAAAGACAATAATGTTCTGACGGCTTATATTGATCAATCAGGAGTTTATTGGGTAGGTACCTTACGTGGCTTATATAAAATCAGGCCTAGTTTTCTTTCTGTGGAAAGGTTAAGAGTTGAGGTATCAAAGTACAATCCTTTGAATCAAAATGTGAATTACTTGTTCAAAGAAGACGAGCAAAAATATTGGCTAGGAACATCAGATGATGGCTTTTTTACGCTAAACCCAAAAACGGCAAAATTTTCCCAGGTGCGTTTTACTAAGTCTATTAGAAGAGTCTATCAATCTAGCAATGGATATTTTTTGGGATTTAATAATCAAAGTATTTATAAGTTTCAGAGTTCTGAGCAGCCAGATTTAGAACCGGTAAGTACCTCCAATAAAGGTATACTTACAGCCATTGAGGTAGCCCCTGGAGAGTGGTGGTTTGGTTGTATTAATGATGGGATATTCACTTATGACGATGATGGCAATGAATTATATAGTGACCTTGTAGAAGATATAAATAAATATTCGAATAATGTTTCCACCATTTTTACCATGATTAAAGATAGTAGAGACAATGTTTGGGTAGGTTCAAAAGGCGATGGCCTTCTTAGGGTGAACCTTAAGACAGGTAAGATAATGAAATACTCTGGAATAGATTTTAAAGGCAAAATATCAAGAAGAATTTTGCACATTAATGAAACCAGTGACGGCACAATTTGGATAGGCACAAGAGAGGGCGGACTTTATAAATACAACTTTGAAGAAGACTCCTTTACTCAGTTTACTATGGAGCACGGTTTACCTAGCAATGTAATATGTGCTGTGGCAGAAGATGATGATGGAAACATTGTAGTTAGTACAAATAATGGGCTATCTCTCTACAACGAAAAAGGGCTTGTACCATTCAGAAGTTATGGAGAAAGGGATGGCGTGGTATTCGGGGATTTTTCATTTAATGCAGTAATAGAGGGAGAAGACAATTATCTATTTTTTGGGAATAGCAATGGTCTCTATAAAATAAAAAAACACGAAAGTACAACTATTCAACAAAGCAAGTTTTACTGGAATTCCATAAAACTAATATCAAGTGAGGTTTCAGAAGGTCAGGTAGAAAGCAAAAATTATCTATTAGGGTTAGAATCATCTCAAGAGCGAATAGAGTTAGAATCTCAAAATAATAATTTTGAGGTTTCTTTCGCATTATTCAATTTTACTGATCCCCGAAAAAATGCATACGCTTATCGCATGAAAGGGCATATTGATGCATGGACTTATATTTTAAATGGCGAGCAAAGCGTAAAATTGCTAGATGTTCCATATGGTGATTATCTTTTTGAAATCAAGGCAGAAGATAGTTTTGGTACACCACTATTAGAGGTTAAATCACTTAACATTTCGGTCTTAACGCCTTTTTGGTTAAGCAAAGTTGCTTTAGTCTTGTACTTCATTCTTTTAAGCTCATTCTTAGTCGTTGCATACTATCTGATAAGGAAGTGGAATCAGCTTCAGCAAAAATTGAAAGAAGAGGAAGCTTTGGTGGAAATCAAAGATCAGCAAATGGTATATTTTGCAGATTTATCCCATGAAATTAAAAACCGACTTTCTTTAATCTTAGGGCCGCTAGAAAATGCACTAGCAGGGAAAAAAGTAAATCAGGCTGTACTTAATAATTTATATCAGCAAACTTTTAGGCTGAAGCGTATCTCTGATCAAATCATGGATCTTCGAAGAAGTGAAGGCGGAGAATTTATGTTACAAGTAGAGAAGGGAGATATTTTTGAAAGCCTGGAAAAGCTTTGTCTTGAAACACAACCTCTAGCTATCGTCCGAAATATTAAGCTTAATTACTTACTTGAGGAAGACTCAGATGAGGTTTGGTATGATGAGGAATTACTGGAGATTATTACGCTCAATTTGCTGAATAATGCCATCAAGTATACGCCATCAGGAGGAACAGTAAATGTAAAGGCAAATATTGTTTATTTGGAAACAAGTGACCTGCCCGATTTAGCACCAGCTGAGGGCTTGTATCTAACTTGCAAAATTTCTGACACAGGGATAGGAATACCTAAAAATGAAGTCAAAAGCTTATTCAATAGATTCTATAGAGCTTCTAACGCTAGAAAAGATAAGCTAAAGAAGGGCTCAGGCATTGGATTATCTCTGGTAGGACGACTTCTTAAAAAACATAGGGGATTTATTGATATTAATAGCGTAGTGGGTGATGGAACTAGGGTTGAGTTTTATTTGCCATTGGAGAAGAACCATTTCCAAATGAATGAAATTAAGCTGATAGGAAGTGAAATTGCTATTGTAGAACATGCTTTACCTGAATATGAACATTCAAGAGCAACTCTGCTTTTAGCCGATGACGATGAAGAGATATTAGCCTTTTTAGAAGAACATCTCAGCAAAGATTTTAATATAATAAAAGCGAATGACGGACAGGGGGCCTGGGATTTAATTCAAGAAAAAGAAATTGATTTGGTGATAAGTGATTTATCAATGCCCCATATGGATGGCTTAGAGCTAATGGGTCACGTTAAGGGTCATGAGACCTTTAAGCATATTCCATTCATTATTCTCACAGGAAGAAATAGCCATTCTCAAAAACTAGCTTGTATTCAAAATGGTGTAGACGAATTTGTAGATAAACCTTTTAGTTTAGAGATGATCACTTGGCGAATTAAGGGTTTGCTTTATAACCGAAGCTTGATGAAAAACTCGTTTAGCAGAAATATTAAGGTAGAGCCTCAGATAGGTGATGTGGTTTCACATGACGAAGCTTTTATTCAAAAAGTAGTGGGTTTTATTGAGGAAAACATCCAAAGTAAGAACTTGACAGTAGAATTTTTGGCAGAGCAATGCTGTATGAGTAGGGCTACTTTTTACCGAAAAATGGAAAGTTTGATGGGTTCTGCACCTTCTACTTTTATTCGAAAGTACAAGCTTAAAAAAGCTGCAAAATTGTTACAAAGTGGCAATTACTACATTTCTGAGGTGGCTTATCAAACAGGTTTCAGCACTCCGAAATATTTTACGAAATGTTTTCAAAATGAGTTTGGCTCAAGTCCATCAGAATATGTCAAAAGTCTCATTGATTTATCCGTTAACTAATTCACTATGATTTCAAGAATATTATTGTTTGCCGCTACCTTTTGTGTTCTTAACAAGGCTGAAGCCCAGCGGCAGGTAATCTTAATCTTGGCCGATGATTTAGGATGGAAAGATGTAGGATTTAATGGGAGTGAATATTATGATACGCCTAACCTAGATATGTTAGCGGCCAACTCACTAAATTTTTCAAATGCCTATGCTAATGCTTCCAATTGTGCACCAAGTCGTGCTAGCTTAATGACGGGTCAATACTCTCCAAGGCATAAAGTTTATACGGTTGCTCCTTCGGCAAGGGGCGATGCCCGTACCCGAAAAATAATTCCTACACCCACAAGCGATGTAATTCCACAGGATGCTATTACACTGGGTCATTTGTTTCAGAAGGCAGGTTTTGCCACTGGTGTATTTGGTAAGTGGCATATCGGGAAGGATCCAACAATGCAAGGTTTTGATGTTCATAAAGGTGGAGGTAAAAGAGGTCACCCCAAAACTTATTTTAGTCCATACAAACTCCCGTTTTTAGAAGACGGGCCAGATGGTGAATATTTAACAGACAGAATCACTGATGAGGCTATTGGCTTTATTTCTACAAATAAGGAAAAAGACTTTTTCTTATATCTCCCGCACTTTGCCATCCATACACCCCTTCAAAGCAAAGAAGTAGATAATGGAATTTACCAAGATAAGCCTGAAATTGATGGTCAAGGTAGAAATAAGCACTATGCCGCAATGGTGAAAAACCTGGATGATAATGTGGGAAAAGTGCTCAAAGCTGTCAAGGATTTAGGACTAAAAGACCCCTTGATTATTTTTTCGAGTGACAATGGAGGAATTGCATCTTTGTCTCGCCAATGGCCTTTAAGAGCCGGTAAAGGTTCGTATTACGAAGGGGGTATTCGAGTGCCCTTTCTCATTAATCATTCTAGTATAAAAGCGAGTACCAGCAAAGAACCCATTTTGCTATTTGACCTTTTTCCAACGCTATGTGATTGGGCCAATCTAATGAAGTCAAAGGACCAACCTGTTGATGGCTTATCGATGATGGATATTTTTAAAGGCGGACCAAGAACTAATAGAGCCCCTAGGCCTCTTTTTTTTCACTTTCCATTTTACCTCCAAGCTTATAATGTAGGCGGCGACGACAGTAGAGACCCTTTGTTTAGAACAAGGCCTGGAAGTGCTGTACGCTTAGAGAATTGGAAGCTGCATCACTATTTTGAAGACAATGCTCTGGAGTTATACGATTTAAATAATGACCCTGGAGAAAGGATAAACTTAGCCAAGTCTAATCCTGGAAAAGCACAAGAATTGTTTCTGGTTTTGGATAATTGGAGAAGCGAAATTAAGGCACCAGTCCCTCAGGGGTTAAATCCAGAATACGAAGAAGGTTTTGTTCCTAAGGCAAAAAAGAAAAGGGGCTAAACTACGAGTTAAATTTATTCTTAGAATCACAGAGGTGGAAAGTTCAAAAGCGGCCTCCATTCCCTTGAATTTAAATACTTTCCCGAGGCAGTTTACACATGTAGGATATATGTGCAAAGCATCGTGATAGGCAGGCTCCCCTGCAAATCGGTAAGGATAGATAGGTATTAAAACTCATACATCTCAGGCTAAATATTGTAATCAACTAAGAATTGGAAGGAAAGAGGTTTTCGACGTATCCCGATTCAAAATAGCCTTTCTAGCCATTCCGAGCTCGTTTTGACACGATAGTACCCCTTCATTGAGACATAAAGGAGCGAAGCCAGTATTACTTTTGTAGTTCAATCTAAACAAAGTTATATCTATGAAAAGAAAAATACCAATTGTAAATGCCATTGTGATGGGGTTGGTTTTTCTAGGTTTTGGGAGTTTTGCCCAAACGCAGATTAAAGGAAAAGTAACCGGTATCAACAATGAAGAACTAGTGGGAGTCAGGGAGTCAGCGTGGCTGTTCAAGGCACTAGTAGAGGGGTGATTTCTGATGTTTCAGGAAACTATGTCATCCAAGCAAAGTCAGATGAAAAGATTGTTTTTTCCTTTGTCGGCTACGATCCTCAAATAATATCTGTAGGAAATCAAACGACAATCAATGTTTTACTTAATGAAGATGCTGCCTTATTGGATGAGGTTGTTGTTGTTGGTTACGGTGTTATAAAAAAGCGTGATCTTACAGGTGCCGTAGGACAAGTAGACGCTGAAAAGCTTGCTGATGTACCTGGCTCTAGAGTAGATCAAATGTTACAAGGAAGAGCTGCTGGAGTTCAGGTAACTGGTGTAAACGGTGCTCCGGGTGCTCGCTCTTCCATAAGAGTGAGAGGAGGTAATTCTGTAAATGCAGATAATGAACCGCTTTACGTTATTGATGGATTTATCGTTGGAACAGACTTCAATCTTAACAATATCAATACCAATGATATCGAGTCACTTGAAGTATTGAAAGATGCAACCGCAATTTCAATTTATGGTACTCGTGGGGCAAACGGAGTAATCCTTATCACCACTAAAAGTGGAAAGAATTCTGTCATTGGGCAACCTAACGTTTCTGTAAACTTCTATACTGGGGTACAAAACTTAGCGAGGAAAATTGACTTTTTAGATGGAGACGAGAGGATTGCCTATGGTAAAGAATTGGCAGAATTTGCTGGTGAAGCAGATCCATTTACTAATCCCGCTGAATTAGCAAATACGGATTGGCAAGACTTAATAACTCAAACCGCTTCAATTTACAATGGTGACGTTTCTTTGTCTGGTAGAACGGAAGCCATGAATTATTATGTGTCTTTAAACTATTTTAATCAGGAGGGGATCATTAAGTCTACGGGTCTAGAGAGGTATAATTTTAGAGCTAATTTCGATTTCAATGTGAGCAAGAAAGTTAAGGCTGGTATTCGTTTTAATGGAGCCTACACCCATGCCGATAATAACAAGGTTGATCTTTGGGCCATGCGTGAAACACTTACTGCATTTCCTGTTTACAAGGAAGATGGAAGTTACTGGGACCAAAATATCGTAACTGGAGGCGTATTGAGAAACCCAGTTGCTGATATTGACCTTACCACAGACTTTACTATTGGGACTAATTTACTAACCACGGCCTATATTGAGTACGAGCCTATTGAGAACCTTACATTTAGGTCAACTATCGGACCTCAGGTTTCTTGGTCAAGAAGAAATAATTTTGACCCAAGTTTACTTCCAGCAAGAGCAGCAGCTCAAACTGGCGGATTAGCCCTCATAAATAATAGCATGGGTTACGATATACTTCAAGAAAACACAGTTACCTGGAATAAGGAGTTTAACGAAAACCATAGACTGAACCTTTTAGGAGGTTTTACTTGGCAAAAAGGAGCTAGTGAGTTTTTCAGTGCACAGACTCAGGGAATATCTGTGGATGCCATAGGTTACGATGCTCTGGAGCTTGGAGATCCATTAACTTATAGAGTGGCTTCAGATTTTAATGACTCACGTCAATTGGCATCTTGGTTGGGCAGAGCAAATTACAGTTTGAATAACAAGTATTTGTTTACGCTAGTGGGTAGAGTAGATGGAGCTTCTGTTTATTCTGGTTCTAATAATGCTTATTCATTTTTTCCTTCTGCCGCCTTTGCATGGCGAATTACTGATGAGCCATTTATGCAAAATCAGACGCTCTTTAGTAACCTGAAACTTAGAACAAGTTATGGTAGCTCAGGAAAAGAAAGTATTTCTCCTTACAATACGCTGGCAGTATTGTCTAGCGGTACATTGATTTTTAATGATACGCAGCAAGTAGGTATCAGAAGAGGAAGACCCTCTAACCCAGATTTGAAATGGGAAACTACAGATCAGTTGGATATAGGCCTGGAGTTTGGGTTTTTAAATAATAGAATCACTGGAGAAATAGATTATTACTATAAAAAGACAAGAGACCTTCTTTTGGCTCGCCAAATTCCTCGTGCCACTGGTTTTAATACTAAGCTTGAGAACGTCGGTTCTATCCAAAATCAGGGATTAGAGTTTACATTGAATACAGTAAATGCAAATAAAAATGATTTCAGATGGGAGTCTAACTTGACGCTCTCTGGGAACAGGTCTAAAGTTCTTGACATTGCTGGTGTAGACGAAATAGTCATTTATAGCCTAAGTCAAGGTGGACCGGGAGCAAAACTCATTGTGGGTCAGCCTGTAGGTGTATTTACAGGAGTGGAATACCTAGGGACGTATAAGTCTCAAGAAGAAATTGATAACGATGGAGCACTTGGTATACGTCAAGTAGTAGGTGGTCCAAGGTTTAAAGATGAAAATGGTGATGGGACAATAAACAATGACGACCATGTGGTTATGGGAAATCCAGAGCCGTTATTCTTTGGAGGCTTGAATAACTCATTTTATTATAAAAACTTCAGCTTAGATATTTTCTTACAAGGGACATTCGGGAATGACCTTTATAACGAGTATGTACAGCGTGGATTCTTTGGGAGAAGTACCTCCAATTTCTATGGAGAACTTAGTGATCGTTGGACACCTACCAATAATACATCAGACATTCCTAGAGCAGGAAGTATGGTAAGTATTGCGGATATACGCTCTAACTCTGCAATGCTAGAAGATGGTAGTCACTTAAGGCTTAAAAATATCAAGCTAGCTTATAATATACCTCTAAAATCAAGGGCGGTAAAAAGCTTGAATGTTTATACGGCAGGATCTAATTTATTTCTTATTTCTAAATTTAGAGGATACGATCCTGAAGCCAACAGATTGGGTACGAACTCAACTGTCCGTGGAATTATTCGTGGGGAATACCCAAATGCGAAGACCGTTACTTTTGGAGTGAAAGCTAACTTTTAATTTAAAAAACAATGAAAAAACTAATCATATTATTCTTGGCCATAGGCCTCACAAGTTGTGATGATTTTTTAAAGGAAAATGTCCGTGGAATCATCTCTCCTAATAATTTTTATAACTCTGATCCAGAAGCTATTCAGGCTGCAAATGGACTGTATGTTACTTTTCGTTCTAATGTGTATCGGAACTGGGCGGGAATCTCTGCTTGGCAATACTTTGGTACAGATGAGATTATGCCAAGTAGGCTTTTTGGTGGCCTGGCAGCCATTATGGACTACAATCTTACCGAAACCAATTATGGTAATGCTTACGGAATGTGGCAGGACCTTTACCGGGTGGTGGGTGATGCCAATTCCGTTATTTCCAACCTACAGGATAACGATAACATCTCGACTTCCGTAAGAGAACGTAGCCTTGGAGAAGCTTACTTTTTAAGAGCTTTGGCTTACCATAATCTTACAAGTGTATGGGGCGATGTACCTTTTTATACAGATGAATTAACGCTGGCTGAAGTAGGAGAATTGGTTAGAACTGACAAAAGTCAGATTCGTACATCGATGATAGCAGATTTGAAAATTGCCGAAAACCTTTTGCCAAGCACTTATGCTGGTAGTGATATTGGTAGATCTAGTAAATGGGCGGCTAAGTTTTTAAGAACTCGTCTACACCTTTGGCTTAAAGATTGGCCTGCAGCTCTAGATGCCTGCAAAGACATTATGAATAACTCTCCGCACAAGTTACTTTCTAATTACGGAGATGTTTTCGATGTCAATAACCAGTTCAATGAGGAGGCAATTTTTGGTTGGGATCACTTAAATGGTGTACAAGGCCAAACAATTACGGACTCTTTCAATCCTAGATTAAGAGATGAACCAAGGAATTCAGCACAAAGAGGAGAATTTGCCGGTGTACTTTCAAGTAACGGAGAGGAGTTTAATGGCTATGGCCTTGCCGTACCTTTAAATGATGCAGTAGACAAACATCCAGAAGACTTGCGTAAGCAGTATAACATGATGAATTCGTATTTGGGATATGACCTTACTTACACTTACCTTAAAAAAAGGACGAACTTTGATTTCGTACAGTCACCGCGTGGCAATCACGGCGAGTGGTGGATTACTATGAGAATGGGACAGGTATACCTTATGGCTGCTGAGGCTGCCAATGAAATCGGAGATGCCTCTGCTTACGAATACATCAATGCTATACGCGATAGAGCTTATGAGGAAGATGCTAGCCTTTCTGGTTTAGGTCAAGATGAATTTAGGACAGCTCTTCAAAATGAGCTTAAGTGGGAGCTGCTAGGCGAGTCAGAGAGAAAGTACGACTTAGTAAGATGGGGAATTTTGTATGAAACAGTTAAAAATGCCAACTATGGTAGATTTAGTGGCCCAGATAATATTCAACCATATATGGAATATGCACCCATTCCTGCGCAAGAAATAGTGCTAAACCCTGCTTTGTTGGATTCAGACCCTACCAATAATGGATATAGATAATTAGTAAGGTTAAAAGAAGGTAAAAGTGCAGGCTCATTGGGCCTGTACTTTTTGATAAACAATTGGCCAGATGAACTTACCGAATGAATGTAAATGATTTCAAAAGCGACGAGCCTTTTTTATAGAATATTCGGTATACAAATTCGATTTTATCATGAAGAAAATAGCATTCGCCTTAATAGCATTCTTAATAGGGTTCCAATCAAAGCTTGCGGCTCAGGAGAAACCCAATATTATTTATATTCTGGCCGATGACCTAGGTTATGGTGATGTCGGCTTTAATGGTCAAGACAAAATCAAAACACCTAACATTGACAAACTGGCATCAGAGGGAGTTGTTTTGAGTAACCATTACTCTGGGTCACCCGTGTGTGGTCCTTCAAGATCTTGCTTGCTTACAGGGATGGATACAGGCCATACGAGGGTAAGAGGGAATCCAGCTTGGTCTTCTTCTGGTCAAAAGGTTGTCTTGAAAAAAGAAGATGTGACTGTTGCTGAGGAGCTCAAAAGAGCTGGTTACACTACGGCTATTTTTGGGAAATGGGGAATGGATGAAGCAGGAACCTCTGCTCAAGCCAATGGCCAAGGCTTCGATGAGTTTTTTGGTTATCGGAGACATGGTGCGGCTCATCATTATTATCCTAAAGAACTCTGGCACAATACAAAAAAGTTTCCCTTCCCTGATAATATTACAGAACAAACAAAAGGCAAATACTCACATGATGTGATTGTAGAAAAAGCCCTTGGTTTTGTAGAAAAGCAAGCCTCCAGCAAGGCTCCTTTTTTCTTGTACTTGGCACCTACTATTCCACATTACGAACTCACAGTACCCGAAGAATCTAAAGAGCAATATCTAGATCTGGGCTGGGAGAAACGTCCTATGAAAAAGGGGCACTATTACAATGACGAAGAGGGAAATACTACTTATGCAGGAATGATTTCTAGATTGGATAGAGACATTGGGAGGCTTTTGGCTCAACTAATTGACTTGGGTATTGACGAGAACACCCTAGTAATCTTTACAAGTGATAATGGCCATGAATACGACAGAGGCTTTTTTGACAGCAATGGAGCATTTAGGGGTAGAAAGAGAGACACTTATGAGGGCGGAATTCATGTTCCTTTTGCTGCTCGTTGGCCACAACATATTCCTGCAGGAACTAAAAGTAATCATATTTCGGCATTTTGGGACTTTTTACCCACGGCCTGTGATTTGGCAGGACTTGAGCCATCCTCTAAAGAAATAAACGGTATATCCTACAAAAACGCCTTGCTCGGGGATGTGCAAAAGCAGCACGAGTTTCTTTACTGGGAGTTTAATGAAGGAAAAGGTCCAAGGCAGGCCATCAGAAAAGAAGACTGGAAACTGGTACGTTATTGGCAGCAGGCAGACGAATTGTACAACTTGGATAGTGATATAGGAGAATCTATTAATTTGGCAAAACAGTTTCCCGAAAAGCTTATTGAATTGCAGCTATTACTCTTAGAAGCTAGAACTGATGATCCCAATTATAAATTAATCAAGCTGACAAGGATGAAATAAAAAAAATCTACTTATCTACCTAAGCTTCTTAGGGTCAAATGGCCTTTGACTGACCTATGATGATAATTTGGCCAAAGTATGATCATTTTAGGTGAACTAGAAAACTCCCTTCCTGTGCTTCATCGCCGGGAAGGGAATTCTTTTTACTAGTGCTTTGATTTTTAATGTTCGTTTTCGTTATACGCAAGTTTATCAAATAGAATCCATCTGATAGTAGAAGAACAATTAAAACTATAATTGATGCGTATTTTAACCACTCTACTTTTCCTTACTTTATCAAGCTGCG
>ERZ887942.2034-NODE-2034-length-12978-cov-23.073977_pt1 | contig 12978 bp, 4 predicted proteins | sample MGYA00521099_ERZ887942 | MGnify/ENA primary metagenome ERZ887942 (study PRJEB32303, sample SAMEA104408605) | aquatic metagenome | biome: Brackish water; feature: Pelagic; material: water | place: Baltic Sea | collected 2014-06-07T06:48:00 | depth 16,251 m ... | reverse complement strand
TCATCATCGCCGTCATCAGCTGGTCATCCACCCCCGGGGGAGATGAATTCCAAAAGCAGGGCCTCGAACGTGATGGCCGCGTTCTCAGCATCAACCCGTCTCCCACTCCCTCCCTCCGCGTCTTCACCAACACCTCGACCGACACCCTCAATATGCAGGTGGTCGAAGTCAGCATCCCCCCGGAAGAACTGAAAAAAACCCCGGTCGGCACCCGGCTCTCCCTCCTCGTCCTACCCGGAAATCCGCCCCGCGCCCGCCTCAATACCCCCGTCAAAAAAGCCCGCACCCGCACCGGCTTCGTCATCGCCTCCTTCTTCACCTGTGTCGGAATCCTCTTCCTCTGGCTGGGTCTCCCCAAAAAGAAACGCCTCAAAAACAAGCTCCCAAAATCCACACTCTCCAAGCCCCCCAAAAAGTCTCCCAAACCAAGGCCCCCCTCCCCTCCCGCGCCCCTCCAAACCATGGAGAAGCTTCCCCTCAAAGACCCCACTCTCTACGACGGGATCTTTGAATTCTCCTACGCCGAAGAAAAAACCCGTATCGAGCTAACCGACGGATCCACCATTCGTATCAATCAATACTGCCCGCTCTCCAAACTCGGGCAGGCCATCACCGATCGCGACCTTGTCGAGATCCTCCGCACCGCCAAAAGCACCTGGAAAATCCCCAAAGTCACCGGCGGGCGAAAGGCCCTCGCCCAACTCGTCAAGGACCGGAACGTCTCCGAAGCCGATCAATTCTTCATCAATAGCGACCACCTCGGTCTCCTCTTCCGTGATGAAGTCGACAACGGTCGCTGGCACGCCTGGGTCCGCGGCCTTTGGAAAATATCCCCTCTCAGCAAGCTTTTTGCCGATCTTGTTTCCCGGGATGCCGACCGCTCCCGCGATGCCGCCAACGAAGTCCTCCACCACAACGACATCCAGCTCATCACCGCTCTCGCCCCCGATGCCGGCCTGATCCGCGACGCCGCCGACCACACTCCCCGCGACCGCCGCCTCGCCGGCAACCGCCGCGCCATCATCCTCGCAGCCGAAATGATTGAAGCCCTCGGCGAAGGAAAATGCCAATGCCACATCTACTCCGGCAACCCCGACTTCTCCCCTGCCCAGCTCGTCAAAAAAGACAAGTTCATCAAAGTCATCCCGGATGAGGTTGACGAAATCCAAATGACCAACATCAACCACGTCGCCTGCTGCCAATGCGGCCGCGAATTCAAAGTGACCGGAAAGATCGGAGGACACATTCCCAACTTCCAATGGGAACCAAAAGTCCAAGGTGCAATTTCATAAAAGCTCTCTTCTTCTTCACCTCAAAAACGGCTCCCTGACCGAAGAGGGATTCGAAAAAACCGTTGGCGATGCTTGGGTCCGCACAAACGATCCGCGGCTCTGCTTTTCACCGGAAAACGCATTCATAAGCCACCCGAAGCACACGCATCACCATTGACTCACCGTTTGGAAGAGGCTTTCTTGTTCCCTATGATGAAGTTCTTCCTTCAAATCCTCTCCACTTTCTACGGAGGAACGATTTTTGCCCAGTCACTCACCCTGGAGATCTCAAAGGACCCTGAAACCGGCGGTCAAAAACTAGAGGTTCAAGGCACCTCGAGTCCCGGCTCAAACCTCCTCCTCCAATTCAGCCACGATGCCCAATCCTGGTTCCCCATCGCCGGAACCCGGACTCTTCCATGGCAGCATATCGACAACAACGCCCTTGATAGAACCCACGGTTTCTATCGCCTCGCGCGGAATCTCCTCGTTCCGGTTTCATCGCACTCCACCTGGCGAAACACCGTCTCGTTGCCCGATGACTCCTTCCGCTCAGATCCCGTCCTCACCGGTTTCGGCCAGACCGAAATCCGCTGGATCAAGTTTTCCATCCTCCTCGACAATGCCCCCACCGTCTACTTTCAGGACAGCAACCAGTATCAATTCCACTTCAACTTCGCCAACGACAGACTCGATCCTTTCTCCGGCATTTCCCCCGCGGATTTCAACGCCGCCTCGCTTTACCCGCCTAATCAGGAAATCGTCCTCGGCGCCCTCCTCTTCGCACCGGCCCACAAGGAATTTGCCTTCGAATTCGTCGGCCAAAAATCCTACCCGCCGGAAATGTTGCGCTATCTCTTCCAGATCGTCGAGGCCGCCGTCGAGCGACCCGATGATTGGTCCGGTCTCTACTTCCCCACCTTCGAACAAACCGAAAATGCCCGCGAAAATTCCGACTACTTCCAGGGCAACAACATCGCTCTCGGCTCCATCGCCCGATGGCAAAACTCCGACGCCTGCTACTCCTCCGGCTGGGCCCTCGGGCGGCTCGTCTATGTTCCCGGAGCCGAAATCGAAGAAGCCTTCCGCACCGGCACTCTCTTATCCACCGACATCCTCATCACCGACGGAGTCCCCGCCGAGGTTCCCTACCTCGCCGGCATCATTTCCACTTCTCCCGGCACCCCGAACTCGCACGTCGCCATTCTCACCCGTTCCTACGGCATCCCTTTTGTCTACCTCTCGGACCAAGCTGAGGTCGATGCGGCACTTGACCTCGTCGGAGAAGAAATCGTCCTCCGCGGTGCCTCGCAGTTCTCCGGCGAGTGCAATGTCGATGTCTTCGCCGCCAGCAACGTCAGCCCGGAATATCGCGACACCATTCTTGATCTCAAAAGCACCCCGCCCCTTGAACTGACCCCTTACGAGAACCTTGGCGCTCTCACCATGGAAGTTGCTACCGCCGATCTCTCCGACCTCCGTCACATCGGAGGCAAGGCCGCCAATTTCAGCCTCCTCCGCCAAACCATTCCGACGTCCTCTCCCCCCGCCATCGCTTTCACCTTCGACCTCTGGGACAGCTACCTGGCCCAATCAATCCAAGACTCCACCCTCCGCGATACCATTTCCACCCGACTTGCCGTTCACACCTGGCCACCCAACATCGCCGCGCTCGATGCCGACCTCAAAGCGATCCGCGACCTCATCAAAGACGACACCGACTTCTCCGTCTCTCAAAAAAATGCCATCATCACCGCCCTCCAAACCGCCGGATTTGATCCCCTGAAGAAACTTCGCTTCCGGAGTTCCACCAATGTCGAGGACTCAGACCAGTTCATCGGTGCCGGTCTTTACGACAGCTATAGTGGCTGTCTTCAGGATGACCTCGATGATGACGACGAAGGCCCCTCACACTGCGACCCCACCAAAGAAAAGGAACGCGGCGTCTTCCGTGCGATGCGTAAAGTCTTTGCCAGTTTCTACAATCTCAATGCCTACCTCGAACGACTCCGCCGCGGTGTCGAGGAAGCTCAGGTCGGCATGGCCCTCCTCGTTCACCACTCCTTTCCCGACGAAACCGAAGCCGCCAACGGAGTGATCACCGGCCGCTTCCAACCATCGGGCAACAACGTCTTCCTCTTCAGCGAAATCGTCACCCAACTCGGCGCAAACTCCGTCACCAATCCCAGTGGCAGCAGTATTCCCGAACTCGTCGAAACAAACTGCTACAAGGGCAACTCCGGCACCAGCTGCAGCAACTTCTTCCAGGAACGCTCCAGCCTCCTTCCCTTGGGCCAATTCTCCATCATGGATTGGCAGGATGACTACAGCTCCTTGAACTCAAAAGCACTCGATGTCGCCCGCGCCTACCAAACCGCCACCGGAATCGACCGCTTTACCCTCGAGTTCGAATTCAAAAAACTCACCGATGAATCCCTCATCATCAAACAAGTCCGAAGAATTCCCGAGATTGACCCTTCCGGATCCAAAGTTCCCGCACTCGTCAATCGTCCGGTCACCTTTGAGGTCTTCCAGGGCGAAGCCGCCGATCTTTTTTCCAACCACAATCTCAAACTTCGTCTCAACGCCGAAACTGCAAGCCGCATGCTTGATTCCAGAGGAACCACCAGCAGCTTCCTGACCAAATCGGAATGGCACCATCACACCCTGGGCACCATTCGGGAAAAAGCCGGAGCCGTCCCCGCCTGGGACAATTCCGACTTTGCCATCCGCGATTTCTTTGGACGAACCTTCGCCGTTGATTCGTGGACCGAGCCCAATTTCAAAGGAGGAAATGCCGATCTCGAATTCCGTTTCCAAATGCCTACCGCCAACGACCTTTCTTCCCAACCCCTTCGAATTCTCGGCGACTTCCGCACCGAATTCCATGCCTCTTTCACCGTCCCTCAATTGACCTGGCAATACCGCGCCGGGTTCACCACAACCACTTCACAGGTGGTCATTCTCGTTCCCAGCGTGACCGACCAACCGCTCCCCCCCGGCTCAACTTTGCAAACCCGAAATCATGAAGCCCGGTCGGGCACAGAAGTTGAAATCAACTTCTACTGGCCGCCGGCACCCACCGGTCCCACCGCCGGCTACACCGCTCCCCTGCAAAAATGGGACTTGACCACCATCTCCGGACTCACCACCACCCCCTTGGAACTCCGCGGATATTTCTCACAAACCTACCGCCCCGGACACCATAATTTTACCGAAGAATTCCTCTTCGAACCCCGCCTCGAGGAAGGGATCAACTCTGCCACCCTGACCGAACTCGAAGCCCTCGACATTAAACAACTCTACCTCACATTCGGCGGAGCCACTCCAACCTTCAAAGCCATCGGCTTCGATGACAAGGTCCGGGATCTCAACTAGGGAAACGCTCCTTTTCTGATTTTTTTGGCACCAAAGTCACCTTGGCAAGCACTTCCGTTGTCCCATCCGGATTGAATGAACTTCGACGCATGAGTCACTGCGAACTTTACGGCCGCAATGGCCACGGCACTCCCTGCCGCGCCTTCACAACCACCAAACTCCCCGGATTCCCATGACCCGCCAAGATCTCCTCGCCAACCTTCCTCCCATCCCAACCGACGACCTTCTTCCCTCGATCCGGGAAGCGCTGGAATCATCGGAGCGCACCATCGTCGTTCTCGACGATGACCCCACCGGCACCCAAGCCGTCTTCGACGTCCCCGTCCTCACCCAACTCGATGCCGACTCCATCCGCGACGCCATCGACGAAGCCCCACCCGTCCTCTTCCTCCTCACAAATTCCCGCGCCCTCACCGTCGGGCAAACCACCGAACTCCACCAAACCCTCGGCAACATTCTCAAGGAATTCGACAACGACATCATCGTCATCTCACGCTCCGACTCCACCCTCCGCGGCCACTTCCCACTTGAGACCAACATCCTCCGCGATGCCCTCGGCATCCCCGATGCCCCCACCCTCTTGATCCCCTTCTGCAAAGCCGACGGCCGCCTCACCGTCGCCGACACCCACTACCTTGTCGAAGGCGACACCGCCACCCCCGCCCACCTCACCCCCTTCGCAAACGACCACACCTTTCCCTTCTCCCACTCCCACCTCCCCGATTACATCGCCGAAAAAACCGACGGCCCGGTCGACGTCCAAAGCATCTCCCTCGAAGACCTCCGCACCGGAAAAGTTGCCGAAAAACTCGCCGCCCTCCCCGCCTCCTCCACCTGCATCATCAACGCCACCTCTCTCCGCGATCTCGATTCCCTCGCCCTCGCCCTCCACCAAAGCGACCGCCGCTTCATCATCCGCTCCGCCGCCTCCTTCGTCCAATCCCTCGGCGGCATCGTCTCCCGCCCACCCCTCGATCCCTGGCAAATGCAGGACCTCGAACCCAATCCCAATGGCGGCCTTATCATCGTTGGATCCCACGTCCCCAAAACCACCGCCCAACTCAACCACCTCCTCAAAAACTCCCCCGACATCACCGCCATCAAACTCAGCGTCCCCGACATCATCAACTCCACCTTCAATCTCCGGAATACGACTTCCACCGTAGAGACCGCTCTCACCTCCGGAAAAAGCGTCGTCCTCTTCACCTCCCGCAAACGATTCGACGGCCAGGACAACCCCGCCATTTCCAGGACGGTCTCCCAAACCCTCGTCGACATCGTCCGCTCCATCAAAGCCCGCCCCTCCTTCCTCATCGCAAAAGGCGGCATCACCTCCTCCGACATCGCCACCGGGGCCCTCGGCGTCAAACAAGCCCAGGTGCTCGGGCAAATCCTCCCCGGCGTCCCCGTCTGGACCATCGGAAACGAAACCCTCCACCCCGGGCTTGCCTACATCATCTTCCCCGGCAACGTTGGAAACGAAGACGCACTGACCCAAGCCTACCAAAAACTCACCTCCTAAGACGACCGCCCCTCACTCCCGGCAATAGCTTTTCGGCCTTGGCTCCCGGAGACTGTGCTTTGGCAGGAGGCGAAACTCGCCGGTGACGCAGCCGCCCGGGCTACCAGGGATTCACCGGGTATCCGGGATCAACACATCGAATATGCTGGTAAAGTAGCAGTGCCGGTGAAAAGCGGCTGATCTTGAAATTTATCTCTGTATTGGGCGCTTCGGGTGCCTATAGAGACCCAACATGATCAAAAGTCCCGTCAGGGAAGAAAAGCGGCCACTCGGGGTGACGGAGCTGATCGCTATTGCCTTGGGAGGCATGGTCGGCGGTGGGATCTTCGCAATCCTGGGCGTATCGGTTGAAGCGATTGGCAACTCGGCGCCGGTGGCTATCTTCATCGGCGGGCTGCTCGCCCTATGCGCGGCGTATTCCTACGTGAAACTGGCATTGCTCTATAAGGATGAGGGGGCCACTTATTCCTTTTTCAAAAAGACCTTTCCAAATTCCCGATTCGCCGCTGCGGCCATTGGTTGGCTGGTCGCTTTCGGCTACATCAGCACACTCGCCCTGTATGCCTTTACCTTCTCGTCCTATTTCTGCACTTCATTTTCGATTGCCAACCATCCCTGGATCCATCACCTCGTGGCAGGTTTGGTGATCCTGTTTTTCGCCATGGTCAATTTGATCAGTGTGAAAGGAATGGGAAAATTGGAGGACGTCATGGTCTACACCAAGATCGTCCTGCTGATTTTGATTTCGGCATTGCTCAGCTGGAAGGGCGATATCGGACAAGCCCTTCCATTGATTGAAACGGAAAGCTCGTGGGCAGGTATCCTGATGATCGCCGCAGTGACCTTCGTGGCATATGAAGGATTCCAACTTGTGATTCATGCTTACCACGAGGTCGAAGCGCCGGAACGAAACATCCCCCGGGCGATCTATGGCGCGATCACAGTCGCCACGGTCCTTTATGTGGTCCTCGCCATCGGTGCGCTGGCGACGATTCCCAAGGCAGAGATCATAGCGGGCAAGGAGTATGCGCTCGCGGCGGGATCGGAAAGGGTTCTGGGCAAGCTGGGCTATTTTGCGGTCCTGTCAGGCGCCTTGCTTGCAACCTCCAGTGCCATCAGTGGCACCCTCTTTGGTGCTTCGCGCCTGATGGCGGTGATCGCCGATGATGGCTATTTTCCCAAAGCACTGCGTTTACGAATCAAAGGACATATTCCGCGCAATGCAATCTGGACAATGTTCGTGCTGGCTTTCCTGCTGTTACTCGGTGGTGGGTTACAGCTCATCCTGGAGTTTGGGAGCGTCACCTTCATCATTGTCTCGTTCTTCATGGCGCTTGCGAACTTCAAGAAACGCAGGGAGACGGATTCGCACGTGATTCTCACGCTCGTTGCCATGATCTGCCTCTTCGTGGCCGGTATACTTATTTTATGGTTTGAGTTGATTCACGCGCCGGGCCAGTTGGCGGCCATCGTAATCATCTATGTGATTCTCATCGCGGGTGCCTTCATCCAATCAAGGATACGGAAAAATGCCGGGACGGAGACCGCCCCCGGGTAGGAGCCAAGATTAGCAGAACCCAAGGACTACTTCTGAGCGAGGGGTCCCGGGGGATCGTTCGCCGATCTTGGGAAAGGAAGTTTGTTCTTCCCGGTGAAGGTCAGGTCGGGCCTCCAAGCTGATTCTCAGGCGAACGTCATGGGCCTATTCGAAATCGCTGATGAGCATGGGCTCCATGAGAAAGTCTGATCCTCCGGAAAAATTGTTCATTCCTTGGATGGCCAGGACGTTTTCACCGGCTCTCAACAATCCGAGAAAGTCGGTGAGATCAATGGTTTCAAACTCAATCGCCTCGATGTCGAGATGGGACTTTGTGGCTTTGGTATCCCACTCAATCACTTCCGGAGCATTGCGCCTGGCGATTTCAGTCCCATTAAGATAAGCGACGTAGCCATCGTCGTAGCGCATGCCGAACGTGAGCGTCTTGTATTGCCGGTTGGCGTCAGCCTCAAAACGGTATCTGAGGTAGATGGAGGGGTTGGTCGAAAACATGGCTTCGAGCACGTTTGTCCGGATGAGCGGGTCGAAGGGTCCTGGACGCGTTTCGAAGCCGATTCCCGAACCACCACCATCGATGAATCCCGAACCCTCGGGGAGGGTGGCATCAGACCAGATGTCGTGCAGGGTCGCATCGCCGGGAACGAGCCATTGGACGTTGGTTTCTGCGAGAAAATCCTCGACCGGCAGGCCCTCCCGAATCCGAAAGAAATGAATTCCTGCGGGGATCGTGAAAGTTTGAACAGTGGTGGTGCCGCCGGATGGGATGGCGAGCGGAAAGTCACTCCACGTGGAAGCATTTGGTGAAATCTGGATCACATAGGAACGGTCGGCCTTTGAAGTCCAGGTCATCGAGGCCTGCTTCATTTCCCCAACGTCCTGGAGGTGAAACGAGGTGATCTCGAAAGGGGAAATCACTTTTAGAATGGCTTCGTAATAGGCGTCCGCCATTTTAGTGAGGCCGGCAAGATTCGGATGGAGTCGGTCAGGCATATCCGAAAGCGGCACGGCGGCACGCATGTCGAGGAATGAGACCTTGCGGCCGAGGGCCACTTGTCCGGCAATTTTCGCTTCAACGAATGGATTAAAATCAGCCTGAATGTAAGTGTTCGCGCTGCCACCACGCTCCAGCAAATTGGTAACAATCAGGTGGGAGGTGGGAGTCGCCAGCGCAATTTTAGTCATCAGGTTGTCCAATTGTTGGATCGCGTTTCGATTGGATGCGCCATTCCTAAAATCATTGGTTCCGATGTGAATGAGGATCACATCAGGGGCCTCGAAAAGCTGGAGCCAACCCGCTATTTGTTGGTCAATCTGAAGAATCCTCCAGCCGCTGTGGCCATCATGGTGCTCCTCTCCTGCCTCTCGGAGCACGGCGTCGGAGAAATCGCTGACGCTCCCGACCATATCGACGTCATACCCTGCGGCAGTCAGTTTTTGATAAAGGGGCGAACGGTAACCGCCGGCAGCAGTGGTTCCCCATGTGATGGAGTCGCCGACCGGATAGACAATCAGCTTGGCGAAGGCATCGAAAGTGAACGTATAGACGGTGAGGACAGTCAGGACGAGAAACTGGAAACGGGTTTTCATGTTTGTGGGAAATCTTTGATAAACGCTAAGAGTTTTTCGGAGCTGTTAGCGGCGATCATTGGCCAAAATAACACGGGCACAGCTGGGAATGTCCGCTGTGCCCGTGGAGAGATAGTTGTGAAGGGCTCGCCCTTGTCGACCTATTATTCTTTGGTCACTTGATAGAATCGCTTCTCCGTTCCTTCTGGAACGACGTCGACGAAGGTAGTGCTTCCGTCTCCACCGACGATTCCATCTTCTATTTCGTTAAATTCCTCCAAATCATCGCTCCACGAAAGGATGAAGGATTCACCCACGGAGGAGGTCCAGGTGATGTCGACCCGGTTGGTCGAAAAGTCAGGCGAGACACTGGTGATTTCAAGCGGGATCTTGAAAGCTTCCCCTGTCAAAACATAGAGCGTGCGTTTGGCGTAGTTGCTACTCGAGCCTGCGAAGGTCCAGTCTGGCTCGCCGCCGGGATTGCTTCCGATACCAAGCCCTCCAGGCTGACCAGGGTTGTTGCTACCCCAATTGTTGTAGGCAAAGACAACCTCACCTTCCATGAAGTTGTGGATCTGCATGCAGCCATGTCCGCCTCCGTTCATTGAGTCGCCAAAATCAAAAGTGCCATCGTCTGCGTTTTCAATTCCAAGACCGTTGGTTTGCTCGTAGTTGCCACTCCAGAACTCAATATTGCCTTCGAGATAATCTCCGGGTGTAATTTGCGGCGAATTTGAGGACACGCTCATATTGGTCACGATCTGCTGCAAGGCAGTCGGCCAGGCCTCCAAATGGGGCACGCCAATCTTGGACAAATCATCGGTGACGGCATCAAAAGATACCCAGACCCATTCGTCATCTAGCTGCAAGAGATAGGCAACTCTGGACCCGGCCTCCACGGTCGCGGAGTTATCCACGGTGTAGGCTTCGCCGATGGTTTGGGCATTTCCACTAAATTCATTCACTGCAGGTAGGTCCATCTGATAAACGAGATTGTAGCCACGTGACTCCGGGACAGCATTGGCAATGGCCTGGGGAATTTCCGCAGTGCTGGGACGCACCAGCACGTAGAGGTTACGAGTGGCAAAACTGCCCGCGTTCTCAGCGAAGGTGTAGTCCGGGTTCTGGCCTGCGGCGGGATTGGTGCCGATTCCGACATCGGACGTTCCCCCAAAGCCACTTCCCCAGCGATTGAAAGCGAAGAGCACCTCGCTAGCATCGTGGTTATGAATCTGCATGGAACCGTAACCGAGGCCAGGGTTTGCCCCACCATCTCCGAAGTCCAAGGTGTCCGGACTGGCGTTCGGGATGTTCGCGTCATTCGCACCATTAAAATTGCCCGGCCAGAACTCGATGTTGCCACCGCTCAAGCCGCTGCCCTGTGTGATTCCGGCAAGGCTGGAAGACACGGTCATGTTTGAGACAATCGCTTGGATTGGCGTGCCGTCTACGACATCGACCGTCGGGACGCCGATCTTCGAAAGGCTGTTGGCCTGGTCGAGGATGTCAAAAGACACGAACACCCATTCTCCATCGAGTTCCATAATGTAGGCAACGCGATCAAAATTCGTTGCTTCACTAAATGACGATTCATCGACGAGATAAGACGCGCCATTTCCCCAGGCTGGAGCCGTTTCCGGGATCTCCGCGTGGTAGATGAGTTCGTAGCCCGCCGCCTCCGGAATGGTGCCGGGAAGAGTGGGGACGACTGGAGAAGTGAACTCGACGGTGAGGGTGTCGGTCAAGGCGACACCCGCACCTGGAAGTCCGGCAATACCGGTATAATTCACGGTGTAAGCCGTCCCTGCGACCAATCCCGAGGTGGTCAGAGCCACCGTGTTCTTGAAAGCTTTGGCTGCGGTAATGGCAGGTCCACCTTCAACCGAGAAATTGGCAAGATCCACAGAGGCCTCGCTAATTTCTTCGCTGAACGTCAGGAGAATTTGATCCCCAACGATCGATGCAACGGCCCCGGTCGCTTCCGGAGATGGGAACACGGGCGATCCTGGACGCACGAGCACGTAGAGGTTCCGGGTGGCGAAGTTGGCGCCGGTTTCAGCGAAGGTGTAATCCGGGTTACCGCCCGCGTAGGTCCCGATGCCAATATCAGTGCCACCCCCGCTATTACCCCAGCGATTGAAGGCGAAGATGACCTGGCTGGCTTCGTGGTTGTGCACCTGCATGGAACCATAACCGAGATTGGCAGACGCTCCCCCATCTCCGAAATCGAAGGCTTCCGCACTGGCATTCGGGATATTCAAATCATTCGCACCGTTGTAATTGCCCGGCCAAAACTCGATGTTGCCACCGCTCAAGCCGGTGCCGGTGGCGATGATGTTGGCATCCGTGATGCTCGAAAACACATCCATATTGGCGACCGTCGTTTGGATGGGCGCCCCATTGACAACATCAATTGTCGGGACTCCGATCGTGGCGAGGGTCTTTGCTTGAGGCAGGGTCTCGAAGGACACCCACACCCAAGTGCCATCCAACTCCATGAGATAGGCAACGCGGTCAAAGGAAGTTGCTTCGCTGAATGACGATTCATCGACGAGATAAGACGCGCCATTTCCCCAGGCCGGAGCAAAATCCGGAATCTCTGCATGGTAGATAAGCTCGTAGCCCGCCGCCTCCGGAATGGTGCCGGGAAGAGTGGGAAGCGCAGGAGAAGTAAACTCTGCAGTGAGGGTGTCGGTCAGGGTGGAACCCCCGCCCGGTATCCCTGAGACGCCGGTATAATTCACGGTGTAAGCCGTCCCTGCGACCAATCCCGAAGTGGTCAAAATCACGGAGTTTCCCGAGGCTTTTGCTGCCGTAAGGGCGGGTCCACCTTCAATCGAGAAATTGGCAAGATCTACGGAGGCGTCACTGATTTCTTCGGTAAACCTCAGGAGAATCTGATCTCCATTCACCGATGCCACGGACCCGGTCCCTTCCGGAGGTGGGAAGGTGGGAGCCCCTTCGCGTACGAGCACGTAGAGGTTCCGCGTCGCAAAGTTTCCTCCGGTTCCAGCGAAGGTGTAATCCGGGTTACCACCCGTGTAGGTCCCGATGCCAATATCAGTGTCACCCGCAGTGCCACCACCCCAGCGATTGAAGGCGAAGATGACCTGACTGGCATCGTGGTTGTGAATTTGCATGGAACCATAACCAACATTGGCAGCCGCTCCCCCATCTCCGAAATCGAAGATGTCCGGACTGGCGTTCGGAATGTTGTTGGCATTACTTTCGTTGTAATTGCCGGGCCAGAACTCGATGTTACCGGTCGCCAACCCGGTGCCGGTGGCAATGATGCCGGTATCCGTGATGCTCGAGTAGACATCCATATTGGTGACCGTCGTTTGGATGGGCGCCCCATTGACGACATCCACTGTCGGAACTCCCACCGTGGCGAGGGTATTTGCTTGTGTAAGGGTGTCGAAGGACACCCACACCCATGTGTCATCCAGTTCCATGACGTAGGCCACGCGGTCGAAGCTGGCGGGGCCGGTTGCCGAATTGTCGATGACGTATTCGGCTCCCGCTCCCCAGGCAGGCGCAGCTGCCGGAATCGCGGCTTCGTAGATCAGGGAATATTGGTCGGAATTAGCGACAGCCCCAAGGATGGCGGCAGGAACATCGGCCTTAAGGGTGGTCACACCAGCCAGCATGGCAACGGTGAGAGCAGGAAGCTTCGGTATTTT
>ERZ887942.2033-NODE-2033-length-12981-cov-6.685518_pt1 | contig 12981 bp, 7 predicted proteins | sample MGYA00521099_ERZ887942 | MGnify/ENA primary metagenome ERZ887942 (study PRJEB32303, sample SAMEA104408605) | aquatic metagenome | biome: Brackish water; feature: Pelagic; material: water | place: Baltic Sea | collected 2014-06-07T06:48:00 | depth 16,251 m ... | reverse complement strand
GGCCGAAGCTCGCAAAGCGAAAAATCAGGAAAAGGTGAAGTCGCTCGCTCAGAAAACCAATCAGATCCGCCGACAACTCACGAACAAAGTCTATTCGCAGGTCTACGCACCGATGCTAAAAAAAGGAATGGCCAAGCGAATTGAATTCGTGACGCCGGAGGGAATGGGCGATTTTGCGATGAAAATCGAGCCGGATCAGCTCGATCAAAACGGGCGGGTGAAACCAGACGTCATGCGGCAGCTTTCGAAAAAGGAAGAGGAGTTTATCGAAAAAGAAATGGATGGTCTGGGGATGACTGACCCGCGTGAGCGTGGGAGTTACCTGAGCTTTCGCAAGAATTTGGCTTCCAATTATTTGAGAGCGGCAAACATGGATTCGCCGGCGCGGCCCGGCCATTTTCTGCGGCAGTTCGGGCAAAGCGATCGCGAAACCATTGAGAATGCTGAAAGTGCCGCGTCCGTTACCCAAGCCCTGACGATGTTGAACGGTCCGATTTTTCAGACGGTAGCCAATCCGCAATCGCTGCTCTCAAGAGAACTTAAAAAAGCTGCGACGCCGGAGGAGAAACTCGAAATGATCTACCTCAGCGTCCTGAGTAGGAAACCCGATGCAGAAGAAACGTCGATGATTTTAGCCGATGCAGAAAAGCGCGGAGACGAGATTTATCAGGATGTGGTTTTTGCGCTGATGAACACTCAGGAATTTTATTTTGTGAAATAACAACCCCACTGCCTTACCAGAGATATGAAGCAACTTCTCAATCAGTCCGACGAAATTTCACGTCGCCGTTTTGCACAAACCGCAGCCAACTCCATGCTTGGAGTTGGTCTGTTACCAGTGCTTTCTGAAAACGCTTTTGGGGCCGGCGCAGATGCCGCCACAGCACGTCAAGTCGCGACCGCGAAACGAGTCATCTACCTCTACATGAACGGCGGGATGACTCACATGGACACGCTCGATGTGAAGCCCGGCGTCGAGAATCAAGGTCCGACCAAAGCGATCAACACCAGCGCTGACGGGATGCAGATCTCGGAATACCTGCCGAATTTGGCGAAGCAAGGACATCATCTTGGAATCGTAAATTCACTGAGTTCAAAGACCGGTGCCCACCAGCAGGGCAACTATTTGATGCATACCAGCTACGAGATGCGCGGGACGATCAAGCATCCGGGAATGGGCGCGTGGTTGCTGAAGTTTTCCGGTCGTGACAACATGACATTACCTCCAAACGTTGTGATCGGAGGAGCGAGTCGTCATCCGGGGGCAGGATTCTTTGAAAGCCGGTTCGGGCCGGTTTCAATCGGTGATCCAACCAAAGGTCTGCAGAACGTTTCAACCAAATTGAAGGAGGAAGATTTCAGTTATCGACTCGGGCTTTCCGAAAAATTGGGTCAGAAATTTCGAGAGGAATACGGAAAGAAAGATGTCCGTGCCTACACTTCGATTTACGAAGACGCTGTAAAACTGATGGACTCACCCGATTTGGAAGCTTTCGACCTATCGAAAGAATCCGAGAAAACGCGGGCGTCCTACGGCGACGATCGGTTCGGCCAGGGCTGCTTGCTGGCTCGCCGATTGATTGAGAGCGGCGTTAAATTTGTCGAAGTTTCCCTCGGCGGATGGGATACCCACCAGGGCAATTTTACGCGGGTTCCCGAGCGCTGCGATATTTTGGATAAAGGGATGAGCGCTCTCATTTCAGATCTGGAATCGCGCGGACTGCTCGATGACACGCTCATTGTGTTGACGACTGAATTTGGCCGCACTCCACGAATCAACCAGAACTTGGGGCGAGATCATTATCCGAAAGCCTTCAGCTGTGCGTTTGCCGGTGGCGGGATCAGCGGCGGCCAGCGTTGGGGTAAAACCGACGAGAACGGCGAGACGGTTATCGAAAACAAAGTGGCTCCGGCGGACATCAATGCAACGATTGGGTATGCACTTGGGTTGCCGCTGGATCAGGTGCTTTACAGCCCGAGCAAACGTCCGTTTACGGCCGCGCATAAAGGCCAGCCGATCTTTGATTTGTTTGCGTGATCTACGATCCAACAGGGTCTGTTCATCGAACGTGGCCTATCACTTCGTGGACGGAATTTTTGGCAAGTTCCGTTACACTTGATTAGAGCCGTTTCGGCTCGGTGAGCTGTAGGATTCCACGCTTTAAACCTTCGGTCACGGCGTGGGTTCGGTCGCGAGCGCCCAGCTTTGAGAGAATCGATTTCACGTGATTTTTGATCGTGTTTTCGGCGAGCCCTAAATGCGCTCCGATTTCTTTGTTGGCCATTCCATTTGCGATCAACGCAAGGATTTCGGTTTCCCGTTTTGAGAGATGATTTTCCGAGGCATGTTTTGCGAGGAGCTGGGAAACGCGTGCAGGGACCCAACGTCGACCTTCGGTGACTTCACGAATGGCCTCGAGGATTTCAGGACTGCTGGCGTCTTTCGAAAGATAACCGAGCACCCCGGCTTCGAAGGCGCGATGAACGTCTTCTTCTTGGCGAAAGCTGGAAAGAATCATGAGCTTTGCGTCAGGATCTGCTTCTTTAAGCGCTAGCGCGACGTCAATACCGCTCATGTCCGGCAGGCGGAGATCGAGAACGGCGATATCGGGTTTTGTCGCAGCAAATTGGGCAATGGCTTCTTCTCCGCAACCAGCTTCGGCAACCACAGTGAGGTCATCCTCGTCCTCCAGCAAACTTGCGAGTCCTTTTCGAACAACGAGATGATCGTCGACTAACATTACGCGAATTTTATTCATCAGTTTGGCTTTCTTTTGGGGTTGGTAAAGGTTCAGGCAGAGGCAAATTCAGGGTGACGATCGAGGGGGCGCCTTTAGCACTTTCGATGCGTAGGTCGGCTCCAATATGACGGGAGCGTTCGCGCATTCCCCGGAGTCCAAAGTGCTCGTCGTCATTGCGAAATGATTCGGGATCGAAGCCGATACCGTCATCCATTACTCGGATTTTGAGCATGTTTTCCTCGCCTTTCATCGTCAACGTGAGTGTCTCTGCGCGGGAATGTTTTCCGGCGTTGGCGATGCTTTCCAAAACAATACGGAGTACTTCGTGTTGGGTTTTTTCGGGCAAAAGCGAACCCGCGCCGCGTGTGTCGATTTTCGTTTTCAAATCGATTCCGGCAGTCTCACAAAGTCGGGCGGCTTCAACGGTAATTGCCTGGCTGAGACTTTGACCGTCGAGCAAAGGAGTCCGCAAATTAGTGAGCGATTGCCGAGCTTCGGCCATGCTGTGTTCGACCATGCGGCGGGCCAGTTCGAGTTTTTCGCGGGCGCGCTCGGGATTTTTGGAAACGTCATTTTCCACTGATACGAGCTGAAAACCGACTCCGGCAAATCCTTGAGAAAGGGTGTCGTGAAATTCACGGGCGATGCGGTTTCGTTCTTCGAGGGTAGCGTTCTTCTTAGCCTGATGTTCGATCGTAGCCGTTTGAGCTGTAACTTGTCGGCGGAGAGCGGTCAGCCACATGATCGCTGCGACAACTGAAACTGCCAGCATGCTGATGGCCATCAAATAGCGGGCAGGCGTCCACCACGAAGGCTTACTGATGAGCGCGAGGTCTTCCGGCCCTCTTAGGGATATCCAGGCTTCGTTGATGTCGCCGTTCACATCTGCCTCGACCATTTTTACACCGGTGACTTTTACGATGCTGTCGGGTTCTAGATTCAATGGGGTGGTGACGGATGCCGCGAATACCCCTCGAACTTGCGGGTTGTTATCGATGTTCAAAAGTGCGACTTGCCGGTTGTTTGGATTTACTCGAATTTCTTCCAAACGGGCGATTCGGGAGACTTCAGAAAAGGCTGAAGCCGTTGAGAAAACATCTGATTCTTCATCCGGTTTTGGAAGTCGTTTGGGCAGTGCATCGCCTTCGAGTTTTTCGACGGAACCGTAACGGAGCTCAACGTGAAAGCCTGAAGCTACCGGGAATCCCGTCGCCATTACACCATCGCCAGGCTTGATTTCGAAATCCGGAGTCTTTGCTAATTTGATCTGCATTCCGCGGGTGCCGTCTTGAATGACGATGGTGCGGCTTCCCTCAACTGCGGTGACGTAGCCACGAGTTTTCACGATGCCAGCTTTGCCGGGCCGCTGATTTTGATCCCAACTCCGGATTTGAGGAATTGGCGTCGGTTCAATGGTATCGACTGAAATCTGAGGCTTCGTAAGGACTTCGACAAACTTCATTTCCGGGCAGGTAACGAACGAACCGATCCGTTGTTTTTTATCATTGAACAGCGGACCGCACGTGCCTTCGAAGCGGACATTGTTGCCGACAAGGCCATCTAAATCGGAAGCTGAAAGGTCCGAGTATTCATTCCCGATTCGGATTTCCAAATCGACGGTTCCTGTAGCCAAGGTTAGATAGCGTCGCTTGATTCCTTTTTGAGGCTGGACACTGACAACGGTTCCGCGGGTCTCGACCCAATGGTTATCAGCTGCTCCGGTCAGCAAATATTCGGGAGCTAAAAACAATGGGCGGGGCATTTTTCCCGGGCCTTTCTTTTCGACCAGCGTTGCGTCCACAAACGGACTGTAACTTCCTTGAGAGAGACGGCCTTCGACGCTGACGGCCGATCCAATGTCGGGGATTTCGCCAGTGGTTCGAACAAATATTCCTCCAGTTTGATCCTGAAAATCGAACCCCGAACTGATGTGTGCGGTGACAACCCCATTCAGTTTTACGGGAATCGCCGTCGCTGCGTCGTCATAAGAGAGCGCGCGGACATCAGCGATCTTTTTTAATAGCGCTGGAGCAGGTTGTTCCTGAGACACACCGGTGTCTAACAGAATAGAACTGGTGATTAGGACTGCAATGATTCGAAATGGAGAAGATGCTCTCAACGCGTCAGCCTCGCATACCGTTCGACTCGTCACCACCAATTGCGCCGTAGCTATTTGGGGCCACGACCGGTTGGCAGCTCAGCGACGAGAACTCCGATGGGACGGCCTTTTTCTGCCTCCCAATCGCTTGCCCAAAGCACTCGTTTCCCGTCGGGCGAAGGAATGGCGTGAGCTTGAGTCAGGTAATCGGTTTCCCGCGTTCGCATATGAGCAATCCGTTTAACCGTATGGCTTCCGTCGAGTTTTACCGCGACTACTTCATCGACATACGGTGGCCAATTTTCGGTTCGTTGTTGGTAGGTCACGAATGCCCAGTCGGGTAAATCGACGTTGCGCGTCGAAACATGGCTCGCATATCCAGACGGAGTCAAAACGGTCACTTTTCCATCAGAAAGCCTGCGTTTGATGACGTGGCCATCGTCGAGTTTCGATTTGGAGCCTCCCACAGCGATGTCGTTTCCATCTGCATCAATCGTTAGATCGTAGTGGCTGGGGCGGCCATATTCAGTCCATGGCTTACCAATTTTTTTGCCTTCTAAATCGTAAACCTGACTTTGATCACCGCGATCTCCGCCGGTGATATTTCCGTTGATAACGACAAATTTCCCCGAAGCTGAAATTGAGGCCCAATCGAGCGTCACTCCAGTCAAAGCGAGGTCGGGATACTTTTTCTTGGTCGAGAAATCGTAAGCAAATGCGATTGATTTACCGGCTTTCTTTCCGGCGAGGACGATGCGCTTTCCATCTGCAGAAAGATTGCCCTCCCACGGCCCTATGTGAAGCTCCGAGTAGCCTGCGAACGTCGCAGCCACCTCCGTTTTGTCTTCACGAACGTGCCAAAATCCCAGCGTATCATTTTTTACAAATACCATCACGTCGGGTCGTTTCGGATGCCAGCGGGCTTCGACTCCCGGAATATCATTCCGGCCAAAAAGTGGGGCATACGTTTTTCCATCGAGAAACAGCCACGCCGGCCAGGCTTCATTCCGACGTAGCAACAGCAGCGAGCTGTCCGCGTTCCAAACTGCTTCTTTGCTGTATCCGTGGCGGACAACGTTGCCCCAGGTTCCGTCGATCGTGGGAATGACGCCACCGGGATCACCCGTGATCCACGTGATTTTGGATCCGAAATCGGGATCGGTATAGGATTCCAGCCAGCCCGGCTTTTCGTCTTGGGAGAAACCAAATCCGGAGACGAGAAATCCGAATCCAAGGAGGGGCGGGATCAGTAAGCGTTTCATAAACTGGGTCGGTCACCCTTGATTCGTTGAAGCACAAGCGTTGGCGTTTCTACGAAGCAACAGGGTTAATTCATCGAACACACCCTGTTTGATCGAAAAAAGTGAGAACGAATTCCTGTGGAAAAAAAGACTTTAAAAACTGCGCATTTCCCCGAATTTCGCAGCGTGTCTACGCCCCTAAAAATCGCCGATCGTACTTTTGAATCTCGCCTGATGGTTGGGACGGGAAAATTTTCGTCCAATGAATCCATGCGCGACGCGCTGGCTGCTTCGGGAACTGAAATTGTTACGGTGGCGCTGCGTCGGGCTGATTTGTCGGGAAAAAACGATCCATTCGCGAATATTCTAGACTTCATCGATGGCGACAAATATCTCATTTTGCCGAACACAAGTGGGGCGATGAATGCTGATGAAGCGGTGCGTTTGGCTCGGTTGGCTGCGACCGCGGGTCTTCCGAAATGGGTGAAACTCGAAATCCATCCGGATCCGAAATATTTGTTGCCAGACCCGATTGAAACGCTGGCGGCTGCGGAAATTTTGGTGAAAGAAGGGTTCACGGTGCTGCCTTATATCAATGCTGATCCCGTTTTGGCGAAGCGTTTGCAGGATGTGGGGACAGCGACTGTGATGCCGCTGGGTGCGCCGATTGGATCGAATCAAGGAATCGAAACGAAGCGTCAGATCGAGATTATTATAGATCAGGCAACGGTGCCAGTGGTTGTTGATGCCGGACTGGGAGCACCGAGTCACGCGGCCGAAGCGCTCGAAATGGGGGCCGATGCGGTTTTGGTGAATACAGCAATCGCGATTGCGGGAGATCCCGTGCAAATGGCGACGGCGTTTAAAATGGGAGTCGAAGCAGGGCGCATGGCGTTTGAATGTGGAATTCCTGAGCGAAAAATTTCAGCCGCCGCGACGAGTCCATTGACTGGATTTTTGTTTGAGGGCGGGACGGACTCCTGAGCGAGCGACCGATCTAGTAGACAAAAAGATGACATCTAAGCTGTTGCTGTTTAGGGGGATATTTTGTTTAATCGCTGATGAAGAGAAAATCATGGGTAGCGATATTTGCAGTCGGAGCAGTAATTTTTGGCGCTTCGGGGACTGTCGGGTTTGGGCAAGTGTTGAATAATCTGTTTGGTGAGCGAACGGTCACTCATCGGTCGACTAAGTTTAAATTTGGAGATTCGGCCAATGCATATGTGGTTTCAAATGAAGGAAACGAGGGACCTTCTTCGAAAGTAAAGAGGCCCGCCAACATATCAGTGAAACTGCCGAAGTCGGTGGGAATTCCGGTTCTGATTGATGCGAATGTTTACCAGCTGGAATTGCCTGCAGCTGGAGGAAAGCCAACGTTGACTGTTTCGCAGGCACTGAAGGAAATTGCGGCGGGTCAGCACAAACTGATTGCGGCACCTAATATCGTGGGGAGTTCGGGGAATCCGACGAGTTTTCAGTCGATCGTGAACGTTACTTTGGCGAAAGCGTATTCGCCGCCGACGATTCCAGAATCTTATGATGGGCTCGTTACGGGCGGAATGACGATTGGGGAAAAAGCTGCGATCAAAACCAATGATGGTGAGGTGATTCTGCCTCCTCATCCGATGGAATTCGAAAAACGCGATATTGGTCTGACTCTCAAATTTCTCCCGAAAATCGAGAAGGACGGTTCGGTTTCAGTGGCCTGTGACGCCGAGAATACTGCATTGGGAGCATTTGCTGACCGAGGAACAAAGATTCTACGGGAAACGAAAAAATTGATCGGAAAGAAAACAAGAACGGAGGTCTTGCTGGAAAATAATCAGTTTTTTCCAACGGTTTTGAGTCAGAAAACGACGGTCACCACTTCAGCGAAACTCGGAAAGTCGGCTTCGAAAATAGCGAATTCGGTTTCAGGGCCTGGGGAGTTTACCGGGGTTCATGGCAAGGTTCCGCGAGCTACCAATTTCGGAAAAATTGTCATTCAAGACGGTCTTCCACCTTTATTGATTTCTGTCAGTGCAAAGAAAGTTAAAGTGGCAAAGCCTCAACAAAAGGTTGCGATCGGAAAGGGCTCACAGATTTTTCTGACGCTACGGGTGATTGAAATTTCTGAGGAACTGGATGTGATTTCCGGGATTCCTGATATTGCTCCGGGGATATTGACTGATCCTCAATTTCAGGCTCTCATTCGCGCTCTGAACAACAAGAAAGGCGTCGACCTGTTGAGTGCGCCTTCGATCATGATGCGGGGAGATCAGACTGGGAAGATTGAGGTCATTCGGGAATTCATCTACCCAACGAAATATGAGACTCCGAGTTTACCTAAGCCAAAATCAACTGAACTAAAGGACGATGAGCCTGGTTCGTTTCCGGTGACTCCGTCAACCCCAGTGGAGTTCGCAAGGACCAATACGGGGATCGAATTTGGAGTGATGGCTCGTCCCGTAAATGGCAATTCGATCGAATTGCAGTTGAATCCTGAAGTTACCGAATTCAAAGGCTTTCTAAATTTCGGAGAGCCTATCATGATGCATGATTACCAAAAAGCGTTTGGTAAACCGGTTTCCGTTGTGATGACCGAGAACCGAATTGAAATGCCGGTTTTCGAGACGCGCAGGTTGAAAACGACGGTGCGGATTCCGGACGGAGGTGTGGTTTGTCTTGGAGGATTTGTGACAAACGAGGTTCAAGATTTGGAGGACAAAGTTCCGCTTCTTGGCGACCTCCCTTTGGTCGGGAAAGCATTTCGTAGCGAGGTCGAGTTGCATATCCAAAAGCGTCTCTATTTCTTCGTTCGAGCGCAATTGATGGATCCTGCGGGGGTTCCCATTACCAAAAAGTGAGATTTCGAGGCTTTTCGAGCAAACAAGGTTCATTCGTAGGATAAAACCTGTTGATTCGTTTTATGGGAGTCGGGCGGCTCGAATTCAACTAGGGGTGAATTTGCGAAGATTGGCGCGAGACTTTTCTGTCAAAGTGAGGTTTCATTCGGGGACTTCCGTTTCTCTCACACATGATTGCCTTTTTCGCCCGCAACGGGGTCGCCGCTAATCTTTTGATGGCTGCGATCGTGATTTCTGGGCTGGTGACACTGTGGATGCGAAAAATCCCGATTGAGGTGTTTCCGGAATCGGAAAGCCGCATGATTTCAGTCTCGGTTCCCTATCGTGGTGCCACGCCGGAAGAGGTCGAGGAGACGATCGTGGTGCGTATCGAGGAGGCTATCGCGAATGTCGAGGGCATCGAGGAAATGCTTTCAACGGCCAATTCGAGCGGTGGAACGGTGACTGTCGAAGTGGATGATGATTACGATCGGCAGCTGGTCCTGAATGAAATCGAGGCGCGAATTGACGCGATTCCTGATTTTCCACCCAACAACGCGGAGCGACCGACCGTGAGAATTGCAGAATCCAGCCGCTGGGTGATCTCGGTCGTTCTGAGCGGTGATTTGACTGAAATGGATCTTCGTTTGCTGGGCGAAACGGTCCGGGATGAGTTGATGAATCTCGATGAGGTGACGGGCGCGGAGTTGCAGGCGGTTCGGCCTTACGAAATCAGCATCGAAATCGACGAGACCGCATTGCAGCGTCACAATTTATCATTCGATGTCGTGGCGCGTGCGTTGCGGAATTCTTCGATCGACGTGCCGGCCGGAACGCTGGAAACCGTTGGTGGTGAAATCGCGCTGCGAACGAAGGGGCGTGCATACGATCGGGCCGCCTTCAAAAAAATTACCGTGGCGACGCGGGAAGACGGTTCGTGGCTGACTATCGGGGATATCGCAAAAGTGAACGACGGTTTTGATGAAAATTCGTTTGAAGCACGTTTTAACGGAAAACGCTGCGTGCTGATCGCGGTTTTTCGAGAGGGAAATCAAAGCGCGATTCGCATTGCTGATCAGGTGAAAGAATTTATGGAGGATCGCCAGGTGACCTTGCCTGAGGGAGTGGTGCTGGATTATTGGAGCGATTCTTCGAAAATCGTCCGAGGCCGATTGCATACCTTGTTAGAATCGTTTTGGAAATCAATCCTGTTCGTTTTCATTCTTCTGACACTCTTTTTGCGCCCGAGTTTGGCGCTGTGGGTGGCGGTGGGGATTCCAATTTGTTTTCTCGGTGCGATCGCCTGCATGCCGTGGCTGGGCGTATCGATCAACATCGTGAGTTTGTTCGGGTTTATTCTCGTGCTCGGGGTGGTGGTGGACGATGCGATCGTGACGGGAGAGAACATTTATACGCGTCAGAAAAGCGGCGAAGACCCGGAAGAAGCGTCGATAAAAGGAGCCGAAGAAGTGGCGCGTCCGGTGATTTTTGGGGTTTTCACAACGATGCTTGCCTTCGTGCCGCTATTTTTCCTGGGAGGTTTCAGTGGGTCCTGGATGCCGCAGATTGCGATCATCGTGATTACCGTTTTGGCGTTTTCATTGATCGAATCGAAACTGATTCTACCATCGCATTTGAAGCACATGCGCATGCCGAAAGGTAAGCCGGGGCCTTTCACCCGAGGTCAGCAATGGATCGCCAACTCCGTCGAGAAATTCGTCGAAGTTATCTACCAACCTTCGCTCCGCTGGATCCTAGCGAACCGCTACATCGTGTTGGCGATTTTCATCGCTTCAATGACGATCCTGATCGGTGCTTTTAAAGGGAATCACCTGAAAACAGTCCGTTTTCCGACCGTGGAGAGTGAACGCGCAACGTGCCGCCTGACGATGCAGGAAGGGACGCCAATCGCGGTCACGGAAAAATACGTGAACATGATGGAACAGGCCGTATTTGACCTGAAAGAGGAATATGTCGGCGAAGATGGTATTTCTGTGATCGAGGACATTCTGACTTCGGTTGGCGGGCAGGGAGTGTCTTCATCCCGTTCCTCCAATAAGACAGGGCAGAGCCATCAGGGTGAAGTGGTGTTTTATATCACTGCGCCGGAAGATCGGCAGCTGAAAGTCGGGACCCGTGAAATCGCTGAAAAGTGGCGCGCAAAATTGATGGAGAAGGGTGGCATTGTCGGCGCGAAGGAACTGTATTTTCGAGCTGAAATTGGTCGGGGACGCGATCCACTTGAAGTTCAGCTTACGGGACAACGAATCGGCGATCTCACAAAAGCAGCCGAGATCGTTCGGAAGCAGATGGAAACCTATGACGGGCTGTTTGATGTCTCGGACAACCTCGATAATGCCCGCGATGAGATTCAATTGAAGGTGAAACCAGAAGCTGAGCAATTTGGCATGACGATGACGGATTTGGCGAATCAGGTTCGTCAGGCCTTTTTCGGCGAGGAAATTCAACGAATTCAACGAGGACGTGACGAAATTCGGGTGATGCTGCGGTATCCGCAAGCCGATCGGCGTTCGCTCGCGGCATTGGATGGGATGAAAATTCGAACCTCCACGGGTCAGGAAGTTCCTTTCACAACGGTGGCGGATGCAACGGTCGTAAAAAGTTTCCCTCGGATCGAGCGAGTCGATCGGAAGCGGGTCGTAGAAATCGATGCCGATGCTGACAAGGAAGCCGTGAACCTCGATTCCATCCGAGAGAATTTAACGCCATTTCTAGATGAGATGGTCACGGGATTTCCTGGAATGAGCTGGGGCTTCGAAGGTGAAGCCCGCGATGCTCGCGAAGACAACGCTGGAATGTGGGGAGGTGCCATTATTATCATTTTTGGGATCTACGCGATGCTGGCGATCCCATTCCGGTCCTACCTTCAGCCGTTGATTGTGATGTCGGTGATTCCCTTTGGTTTGCTGGGAGCGGTGCTCGGTCACTTCATCGAGGATTTTTTGAAAGCCGACACAACCGGGATGCCGATCAGCCAGCTTAGTTACCTTGGAATGCTGGCGCTGGCTGGCGTCGTCGTGAACGACAGCCTGGTTTTGGTCGATTACGTGAATCGTCGTCGGGATCAAGGAATGAGCGTTATTGACGCGGTGAATACCGCCGGAGCGGCTCGATTTCGGGCGATTATCCTGACGTCTGCGACAACATTTGCCGGTCTGTTTCCGTTGATTCGGATGGAGGCAACGCAGGCTCAATTTCTAATTCCGATGGCCGTCAGTTTGGGATACGGGATTTTGTTTGCGACCATGATTACCCTTGTTTTGGTTCCCATTAATTATCTGATTCTAGATGATATGGGACGCGGGTTGAGGTGGATATTCTCGGACGATAAAAAACCGGCCCGCGATAAAAAAGCGGTGTGAGTTTCGAATTTCACGTGATTGGCTTTTTCCGCGAAGTCCGCTACGCTTTCCCACTGCGACACGGGAAATCATTCATGTCACCCACCAAAAAAGTGCTCATTTCGATCGGCGGAGCTATCCTCGGCCACGCCGTGCTGTTTGGTCTTATCGGAGTGCTTTTACTCGTTTCGGCAATCATCGGGCCTCCGAAACTCGCCGCTTCAACTTTGGTCGAAACCACCGCGCCGAAAGAAATTACAATTTCGTTTTCCGAACTGATTGAGAAAATGAAGGTGCTTCCGCCCGAACCGGAATTGCCCGAATCCGAGGAAAGGCCGGAAGAAAAAGCGGATGAGCCGAAGCCGGCGGAAGCACAGAAATTAGCAAAAAACGACCCGTCGTATATTCGGACGTTTACGGATCAAGAATCGTCCGCCGCGCCGAAAGATCCAAAGTTTGAATCTGATCGAAATACCGAAGCGGCAACAAAAGTCGCTCCGGATTTGAATGATCCCGATGCGCTGAAAGGTTTGCCATCGCTCGATGGCTCAGAAGAAGCGCCCGGTTTAGCAATGCGAGATCGGAAATTCATTGATGGCGATTTTATCGATCGTGAAAGCGGGGGCGCAAATTCAGCGGCTGCCATGGGAAATCCTGCGCAGAGCCAGTCGGCGCCACCGAAAGAGATGTCGCCCGATCCATTTAAAGAGCAGG
>ERZ887942.2027-NODE-2027-length-13019-cov-5.613314_pt1 | contig 13019 bp, 22 predicted proteins | sample MGYA00521099_ERZ887942 | MGnify/ENA primary metagenome ERZ887942 (study PRJEB32303, sample SAMEA104408605) | aquatic metagenome | biome: Brackish water; feature: Pelagic; material: water | place: Baltic Sea | collected 2014-06-07T06:48:00 | depth 16,251 m ... | reverse complement strand
CAGCGTAGTTGAGATTCGTTTGAAGATTACGTGAATTCTCTGGGAAAAAGTCGAGAGAAGAAACGCGACTATTCGTTGACAAACCAAGGGCTCACTACTAATATGCCTCGTTCCAAAAACTGGATCGGAGCACTTGAAGTCTGTAAGTGTTGCTACCAGTGCAGTTTAAGGCTCCCCCAGAGAGTGTGGAGAGGATGCCTGCTTGGCGAGCGAAGTCGATTGTGAGACTGAGCTTTTGTAGAAAATATTATCTGTGTAGAAGGTGACGTCGGTGGCTGCGAACGAGAAAATTCGAATACGGATGGAAGCATTTGATCATTCCGTACTCGATCAGTCGGCGTCGGATATTGTAGACACGGCAAAGCGGACAGGTGCAATCGTGCATGGTCCAATCCCATTGCCAACGCGGATCGAACGGTACACAGTACTGAGAAGTCCACACGTGAATAAAAAAGCTCGCGAACAGTTCGAAATCCGGACTCACAAGCGTGTTATTGATATCGTGCAGCCAACTGGTAAGACAATCGACGCTTTGAACAAGTTGTCTCTTCCAGCGGGTGTTGACATTAAGATTAAAGCCTCCTCGTAGTTTCCTGTGTGGGATTTGGCTTTTGTTGCACGCTGGCTGGCGTGCTATAGCGGACTTTGCAGCTTGTTGGCTGGCTCTGTCTTGATTGAATTCGAAAAAAGTAGAGGTTAAGAGATGCCTTTAGGTCTCTTGGGTAAAAAAGTTGGCATGACGCAAGTCTACAATGAGGAAGGCAGGGTTGTTCCTGTGACCGTCATTGAGGCTGGTCCGTGCGTTGTCCTTCAGGTAAGAACGCTTGATCGCGATGGTTACGAAGGTGTGCAATTGGGCTTTGATGATAAGCTCAGCGAAAAAGACAAAGAGAGAGAAGATAGTCAGCGAAAAAGAAGTCGTGCGAATCGTGCCGAGCGTGGGCATGTTGCTCAACTGAAGAGTAAGCGACAGGCTCGACTGGCGACTGCTGGTGTTCAAGGGCCGGACAAAGCTGGCTGTGAGCCAAAGCGATTTGTTCGCGAGTTTCGCGTTGATGGTGAGAATTGCGACTTGCAAGTCGGGCAAGAGCTTGATGCGGGTGCTTTGGCTGAAATTAAATATGTTGACGTCATTGGTACCAGCAAGGGGCGTGGTACTGCAGGCGTTATGAAGCGACACAATTTTCAGGGGCAACGTGCTTCGCACGGTGCCAAGAAGGTTCATCGTCACGCTGGTGGTATCGGTGCTGCGACTGATCCGGCTCGTGTCTGGAAAGGCAAGAGAATGGCAGGTCAATACGGTAATTGTCGTGTTACAATCCGTAACCTGAAAGTCGTCCGTGTCGATGCGGAAAATAACATGCTGCTCGTGAAAGGTGCTGTACCTGGACCGAATGGTGGGTACGTCATTATTAGAGAAGTGAAGTAGGCTGGTTGAAATGTCAAACGAAACACAAGTTTCTGCACCCATTCGCGACCTGGCTGGTAATGATGTCGGGACGTACGAATTTGACGGGAATGATCTCGCTGATCGCGTGAGCAAGCAATTGTTGCACGACACTGTCGTCATGTACGAAGCGAACAAGCGTCAGGGAACTTTCAAAACGAAAACTCGTAGCGAAGTTGCCGGTCGCAAAAAGAAAATGTTTCGCCAAAAGGGAACTGGTAATGCCCGTATGGGTACTAAGCAGTCACCTGTGCGAGTTGGTGGTGGTCACGCATTTGCAAAGTCTCCACGGGATTTCTCATACCGCTTGCCTAAGAAAGCACTGAGAATTGCGACTCGAATGGCAATGCTTAGTAAATTTCAAGACGGTGAAGCAATCGTACTGGATGGCTTCAAAGTTGAGGGTTCACGAACAAAACCTATTTTTGACATGATGAACGCGACTGGTGTTGCCAAGTCGTCCGTCTTGTTAGTGATCGCTGACTATGATTTAGACATTTGGCGTTCAGCCAGAAATATCCCGAATTTGTGGGTTGCTCCTATCAAGGAGTTAAACGCTTATTCGTTACTACATCAAAGAAACCTCCTTATTACCAAAGAGGCGATTGACTTGGTACGTGAAGGAAAGCTTGCTACTGAAGAATCGGTTGCAGGTTAGAACTTGAAGAGTTGCGACTCTTCGTGTTCACATTAGATAGAAACACATAAAGATTGTTGCCAGGAGTTTGGTTGTGTCTGGAATTGAATTAGAATCTCATCAAGTGATTCGCCGTCCATTAGTGACGGAGAAGGGCGTTCATCAGTCTGAAAAGCTGAATGCATACACATTTGAAGTTCATCCAAATGCAACAAAAACAGACATTCGTGCAGCTGTTGAAGAGTTATGGAGTGTGAAGGTTGTTGCCGTTCGCACACAGACCCGTAAAGGGAAGCCCCGTCGCAATAAGATGATGCAGGGGCACACTCAGGATTGGAAAAAAGCGATTGTACAACTCCACGAAGACGATCGAATTTCGTTCTTCTAAGTCTGCCACAGTCGATGTTAGAGACATTATTTAGAGTCATTTGAAGAGGTTGGGGTTTATCCCATGGGAATTCGTTACTACAAGCCAGTGACACCAGGTCGACGCGGAGCATCCGTCAGCGATTTCGCTGAAATTACGGATCGCAAGAAGAGACCCGAGAAAAAGCTAACGGTTCGCATTACACGAACTGGTGGTCGTAATCACCATGGTAAAATCACTGTACGTCACCGTGGTGGCGGGCATCGTAAAATCTATCGAATCATCGACTTCAAGCGACGTATTGACAACGTCGAAATGAAGGTGACTCACATTGAGTACGATCCAAACAGGTCTGCTCGAATTGCACTCCTAGAGTTTGAGTGCCCAAAAACAAACAAGCTAACAAAGTGCTATATTCTAGCACCAAATGGCTTAAAAGCCGGTGATGTTGTTTCAAGCGGTGAAGCTGCAGAACCGACAGTTGGCAATTGTTTGCCAATGTCAAAAATTCCTCAAGGGACAGAAATTCACAACATTGAAATGCAACCAGGACGTGGCGGACAATTGGTCCGTAGTGCTGGAAACTATGCGGTTCTTAATGCGAGTGAAAAAGGTTGGGCACAGGTGACTTTGCCATCAGGTGAAGTACGAAGACTGCCAGCTGCCTGCCGGGCTACAATTGGCGTGGTCGGTAACTCAGATCACTCAAAAGTGGTTTTAGGAAAAGCTGGTCGTACTCGTTGGAAAGGTCGACGCCCGCATGTTCGCGGTACTGTGATGAACCCTGTTGCTCACCCGATGGGTGGTGGTGAAGGGCGAAACTCAGGTGGTCGTCATCCATGTAGTCCAACCGGTAAGCTTGCGAAAGGTGGGAACACACGCAAGAAACGTAAACCATCATCAAAAGCAATCATTCGTCGACGTCGTTCGCGTCGTTACGGTTTGAAAAAAGCTTAGCACACACTGTTAAATATAGTCAGTTGAAATAATTTTGTTTGTTACCTGAAGCAATATCGCTTCGGAAGAAAAGGTTGAAAAATGAGTCGATCATTAAAGAAGGGGCCATACGTTGATGAAAAGCTCCTGAAAAAGATCGGAAAACTGGACGAAGCTGATCGTAAAGATTCCATTAAAACATGGGCTCGAAGATCAACAATTTCTCCAGAATTCATTGGACACACTTTTCTTGTGCACAATGGTCGTCAGCACATTCAGGTGTATGTCACAGAAGATATGGTTGGTCATAAACTCGGTGAGTTTGCTCCAACTCGTACTTTCCGTGGTCACGGTGCTAAAGGTGGCAGGTAATTACGTTTTCTTGAGAATTGTTGTTCACGATTGTTGAAAATCGTATTCAGGAGTAGTAGATATGGCGTTGGTCAAGGCGAGTCATCGTCATGCGAGAATTGCCGCCACTAAAGTTCGACCATTTGCGGATCTCATCCGTGGATTGACTGTCGAAGAAGGTATTGAGGCATTGAAGTACGAGCCAAATCGTGGTGCTCGCTTTCTGGAGAAAGTTCTTCGGAGTGCAGCTGCCAACGCTGAGGATCGTGGAGCACGCAATGTTGACGCTCTTCCAATTGTTGAGTGTCGAGTTGATGGTGGTCCTATGTTCAAGCGTTTGCAACCCAGAGCAAGAGGAATGGCGTTTCTCATTCGTCGACGGTTTGCACACATTCACGTTTCCATCGATGCACCAGAAGTAGAATAGTTCAAAGGACTTAGAGATGGGACAAAAAGTACATCCACGTGGCTTTCGTGTCGGGATTGTTGAACCCTGGCGAAGTCGCTGGTACGCCAATAAAAAAGAATACGGTGATCTTCTAGTCGAAGACCACAAGATTCGTCTCTTCATTAAAGAAGAGTACAAATCGGCAGCGATCGAAAAAGTTGAAATCGATCGTACTCGTGATCAGGTGATTATTCATCTCCATTCCGCTAGACCAGGTATTATCATTGGTCGCAAGGGGCAAGAGATTGATCGACTGAAGGCACGACTCGAAGATAAATTCGGACGTCGTATGGAAGTCAAGATTGTTGAAATCAACAATCCTTATCGACGCGCCCAACTTGTCGCAGAAGATGTTGCACAACAATTGACGAAGCGAGGCAGTTTTCGCCGAGCAATTAAAAGAACTCTCGACCAAGTAATGGAAGCAGGAGTTCTCGGAGTGAAGTTAGAGCTTTCTGGTCGCCTTGGCGGTGCAGAGATGTCTCGAAAAGAAAAAGCAAGTCGTGGATCGATTCCACTGTCGACTCTACAGAGACATGTGGATTACGGCTTTACGGAATCGAAAACAGCACAAGGTATCATTGGCGTCAAAGTCTGGATTGATTTAGGCGATTACGCAGACGAGGAGAACAACGATGGCGCTAATGCCGAAGCGGGTAAAGTATCGAAAAAGGCAAAGAGGTCGCATAAAAGGTAATGCAACTCGTGGTAACACAGTTGTATTCGGCGATTTCGGACTTCAATCGACACAAGCAGGTCACGTGTCCGCACGTACAATTGAAGCCTGTCGTATCGCTGCGACTCAATATATTCGTGGAACAGGCGGTAAATTATTCATCCGCATTTTTCCAGACAAATCAGTAACAGCCCGCCCACTCGAAACCAGAATGGGTAAGGGTAAAGGTGAACCAGATCACTGGGTCGCAGTTGTAAAACCTGGAACAGTTTTGTTCGAAATTGCAGGTGGAACAAAAGACGCAGCACGAGATTGTTTTAATCGTGTTTCGCATAAGCTGCCAATCCGCGTTCGACTGGTCGAAAGACAACCTGGTTAAGACTAGCGGATCAATTCCGTGACACTGAACCTAGTGAGTGAACATGACCTTATGTTATGTTTGAAGCATCTCGTAAACCGATAGATATCGGTTCCTGAATTATCAAGAATTTGACACCGCAGTAAGAATCATGTCGAAAGCTAAAGAGCTACGCGAAATGAACGAAGAGCAGCTCAATGCTGAGTTAAAGCAAACTCAGCAGGAACTGTTTCGCCTTCGTTTCCAGGCGTCTACTGAAAAATTAGATGCTCCGAGTCAACTCAGAAAGTTGCGTCGCGCAATTGCGCGAATTAAAACGGTCTTACATCAAAAAAGTCAGACCTCGGTTGAGTCAAACTAATTCAATTAAGCAAGCAAGCGGCTCGCTGAATGAGCACTGTGAAAGAGCACTGTTGACATGCGTACTACATTAATTGGTCTTGTGACTAGCGACCGAAATTCAAAAACTCGTCGTGTGAATGTTGAACGATTGACGTTACATTCGAAGTACAAGAAAATCGTTCGTGGGCGGACAGTCTGTTACGTCCATGACGAAAATGAAGAATCTAAAATCGGTGACACAATTGAAATCACTGAGTGCCGTCCACGTTCTAAAAGCAAACGCTGGGAACTTGTTCGGATTGTTAAAAGTGTTTCGGATGTCGCTGCCCAGATCAAACGTGACGACCAAGACAACGACGAAGAAATGAACGCTGCTGTGATCGAAGATCGAATCGACCAAAATAGCGAAAGTGGCGACGAAGCATAATTCAATGTCGCGAAAGTTCACTTAATCAGATCTGAATATTTAAGAATTACATTGTTGCCGTGATAGCAACTGAAAGAGTTTTGTCATGATCCAGATGCAGACAGTTTTGGATGTCGCAGATAACACGGGAGCGAAATCCGTTCGCTGCATCCGTGTTCTCGGCGGAACACGTCGTCGAACAGCATCACTTGGGGATGTCATTGTTTTAAGTATTCAAAAGTCAATTGCAGGTGCTCCTGATGCTTTCCGTAAAGGGAAAGTTATCCGAGGAGTGATCGTTCGAGTCAAGAAAAACACTCGACGTGCAGATGGCAGCTATGTTCGTTTTGACAGCAATGCAGTCGTTCTCGTTGATCCAGATGGAAATCCTCGGGGTACTCGTATCTTCGGAGCGGTTGCTCGCGAATTACGAGACAACAAATTTATGAAGATCATTAGCCTCGCTAGTGAGGTGGTGTAGTAATGAAAATTAAACGTGGCGATATGGTGTTGGTCACTGCCGGTGACGACAAATCCGATGTTGCAAAACCTGTTCAACAAGTGCTTGCAAGCGGTCAGAAAGTCGTGATCGAAGGTGTCAATCTGGTTTATAAGCACGTCAAACGTGGACATCCTAAGTCTCCTCAAGGAGGACGACTAAGGATGGAAAAACCTATTCAAAGTTCAAACATCGTTTTCTTTTGCAGCCAATGCAACAAGGGTGTTAAACTAGGATATCGTTATAACGAGAATGGCGAAAAAGAACGTTTCTGCCGTAAGTGTTCAACGACGGTTGATGTTGTGAGTCCAGCACGTGAAAAGTATTCCTCTTCATAGTGTCGATTATTCTATAAGCAGTATTTGAAATTTCAGATAAATTGAGGTTGGGTTCAAATGGCCCGTTTTAAAGAGAAATACAGGACAGAGATCGTTCCTAAACTTGCAAAAGAGTTGGGACGTTCAAATCCTCATAGCTTACCACAAGTTGAAAAAATTGTGGTCAGCATGGGTGTCGGAGCTGCAATTCAAGATCAAAAAGTTCTTGACGAAGCATTGGGGTACTTGACGCAAATTACTGGTCAAAAACCAACGGTTCGCCGGGCTCGTAAGTCAATCGCTCAGTTCAAGCTGCGTGAAGGAATGAAGATTGGCGGTGCAGTCACACTTCGCAAAGAGCGAATGTATGAATTTCTTGATCGACTGATTACACTTGTTCTCCCTCGGGTACGTGATTTCCGTGGTGTGAATGAAAAAGCATTTGATGGCAGAGGAAATTACAGCCTAGGCTTGAGTGAACAGGTTGTCTTCCCGGAAGTCAATGCGGACAAAGTCAAAAACATACAAGGTATGAATATCGCAATCGTTACTTCAGCTGAAACTAATGATGAAGCCCGTCTCTTGCTGAAAGAGTTTGGAATGCCTTTCAAAGACCCCAGCAAGAAGCGTTAGGAATAAGACATGGCAAGTAAGTCTAAAATCGCTAAAGCAAATAGAACACCTAAGTTTAGTTCACGAATTGAACGACGTTGTGCACTTTGTGGGCGACCGCGTGCTGTCTATCGTAAATTCAAAGTTTGTCGTATCTGTTTTCGCGAACTTTGTCTCGATGGTGTCGTGCCTGGTGCTAAAAAGGCAAGTTGGTAACGGGTCGTTTTCTAAGTCGGCTGATTCAGTTTGACTGACGACTATTTAATACAAGGTGTAAATAATGAGGACTGTACAAAGATGATGACTGATCCAATTGCTGATATGCTAACGCGTGTCCGCAATGCCTTACAGATTGAGCGGCCGTTTGTTGATATCCCAACTTCTAAGCTTAAAGTCGGTATCGCTGAAGTTCTTCAGCGCGAAGGATATATCTGGGATTTTGAGATTATCGAACAGGCTCCTCAATCGGTCTTAAGGATCAACCTTAAATACAGTCCTACCGGCGAACGAGTCATTCAGAAAATTTCTCGCGTCAGCAAGCCTGGTCGTCGAGTTTATGTTGATTGCACAAATCTTCCTCATGTTTTAGAGGGAATGGGTATCTGTGTGATGTCGACGAATCAAGGTGTTTTAAGTAATCGTGAAGCAAAAGATAAGCACGTCGGTGGCGAAGTGCTTTGTGAAATTTGGTAAGTCAATCACCGTCGATTTTGTCAGAAATTTGATTGTTTCTGCATTACGGTTCAGGTAAGAGTCATGTCAAGAATTGGTAAAAAGCCGGTAACTGTTGCTGACGGTACTGATATCAGTGTCGATTCAGGAATTATTTCGGTATCAGGAAAAAACGGAAAGCTGACTTTCGAACATCATCCAAATATGGAAGTTGTTTGGAATAGTGATTCGCGTCAAGTTCAAGTCAATCGCCCAAACGATCAGTCACAAAATCGTGCCCTACACGGTTTGACTCGTGCTTTGATCGCTAATATGGTCCAAGGTGTTCAAGAACCGTTTGTGCGGAAACTTGAAATTCAGGGTGTTGGCTATCAAGCAACTTTGAATGGGAACAACCTTTCTTTGCAGGTTGGTTTTGCAAATACAGTTGTTCTTCCTGTTCCAGACCAAGTGACGTGTGAGCTTCCATCAACGACTCAAATTATTCTTAAGAGTGTTGATAAGCAGGCTGTCGGTCAATTCGCTGCGAATATCCGTCGAGTCCGTCCACCTGAGCCCTACAAAGGTAAAGGGATTCGTTACGAAGGTGAACAAGTTCGTCGCAAGGCTGGTAAGGCATTCGGTAGTTAGTATTATTGAAACATTGGTTCATTCGATCTCAATTTGTTATTATCTCATTAATCACAGGATGTTGAGATCATCGGAAGTCAGTCATGAAGCTTGGTAAAAGAATTTCAGAACAGCGAATTCGACGACGTCATCACGTTCGCAATAATGTGCGTGCATCAGGACGTTTGCGACTGTCTGTTTGCCGAAGTAATAAGAACATTTCAGCTCAAATTATCGACGATGAAACCGGTCGTACTCTTGTTTCAGCGAGTTCTTTAGAAAAAGAACTTGGTGGTGCAGGTAAGCCGAGTGGAAATGTCGAGAGCGCCAAGATAGTTGGTCAGGCTCTAGGAGAACGAGCAGTCAAAGCTGGGATTAAAGAAGTCGCCTTTGACCGCGGATCATGTAAGTATCATGGTCGAGTAGCAGCGATCGCTGATGCCGTTCGTGAAGCTGGCGTACACGTTTAATAGTAATCATCGACCCATATCACCTTTCAGATTGGTATATGAGTCAAATTTGTCAGGAGTGCCCTCGTGGCTCAGCAAAATAGCGGACAAGGTGAAGGATCTAAAATTCCTGAACGCGTCGTACAGATTCGTCGATGTGCTTGTGTTGTCAAAGGTGGACGTCGTTTTAGCTTTGCAGCTCTGGTTGTCGTCGGAGATGAGAAGGGACGCGTCGGTTACGGATATGGAAAAGGAACAGAAGTTCCTACTTCTGTAGAAAAAGCGACTAAACAAGCAAACCGATCTTTGCAAGATTTTTCACTCGATGGAACAACCATTCCTCATCGTGTTGAAGGACGATTTGGTGCCTCTAAAGTATTGCTGATGCCAGCTGCGGCCGGTACAGGTATTATTGCCGGAGAAACAGTACGTGCAGTCGTTGAATTATTTGGTGTTAAAGACATCCTGACAAAGAGCCGTGGTTCAACAAATCCTGTCAATCTTGTTAAAGCAACTTTTGATGCTTTGTCAAAACTTCGTACCCGTGAAGATGTTGCTCGTTTACGCGGAGTTGAAATCTAAACTCGTTTTCAATTTAAGCTAGTTTCTAATACTCAATTAACTGATGACGGCCTGATTTGAATGGCCTGTGGATTTCCAGTCATGATTATCTCCGACGTCCATACCGGTATTACAAAGAACAAAAATCGCAAACGTGTCGGTCGAGGTCCAGGTTCTGGACACGGCAAGACGAGCGGTCGTGGTCACAAGGGACAAGGGAGTCGCAGTGGTCATTCCAAGCGACTTGGTTTCGCTGGTGGACAGATGCCATTGTTTCGCCTTGTCGCGAAACGTGGGTTTAACAACAACGCTTTCGCTAAGAAAGTCATCGCTGTCAACATCGGCACTCTTCAAAAGCATTTTGAAGCTGGAACCGAAGTCACTCCCGAGAGTCTAAAGAGAATTGGACTCGCTAAAGGTTCTTACGACTTCCTTAAGATTCTTGGTGATGGAGAACTGACTGTTGCCTTGACAGTCAAAGCTCACCGTTTTTCGAAGTCTGCTCAAGAAAAGATTGAAGCAGTTGGTGGAAAAGCTGAAACCTTGGCGTAGTTGTTTAAGTTGAATTTCATTTCTTAGGATTCGCTTAATCGATTTCTGGAAGACCTTGTCGTTTCATTCTTGAATCTCTTTTAGTCCCAACTTGATAGTTTTCTTGTTTTTCTTTCAAGAAAGCTTGTTTCCATAGGTTTGGACTTGCACGATATCTGCTAAATTCGTTACCCATTACATAATTATGCTAATGATATGGGTTCTATTTCGACTCATTCAATTAGTGTGAGTGATCATCTCTGAGAGACATTCTCGTTATCCCATAATCATTATCTGTTAGAGGTTAAGGAATGGCGGTCTACGATAAGGAAGTTGTTTAATGCTGTCTCGCTTGCGAACCGTTTTTACCATTCCAGAATTGCGACAAAAAGTCGTGATTACTCTCGTTTTGCTTGCTGTCTATCGCATGGGTTTCTCAATCCCATTGCCATTCATTGATCAGGCGACGTTCGCTGAACAGTTCAAGAAAATGACTGATCAGCAAGGTATGGGGCAAATGCTTCAGGCGGTTGCTCTGTTGTCAGCATCATCGCTGGGGAATGCTAGTATCTTCGGTTTGGGGATCATGCCATATATCTCTGCCTCGATTATCTTTCAGCTACTCGGGCAGGTTTATCCCCCTTTGGAAGCGTTGCAAAAAGAAGGCGAGTCTGGACGTAAAAAGATCAATGAATTTACTCGCTATGCCACGGTGGTCATCTGCTTGGGGCAAAGTTTCTTCTGGATACGAATGTTGACCGGCGGAGGTATGGGACAGGGGCTGATTCTCGAGGAATACAGCGGCTTCTTCTACACCTTTGTAGCGACGATCACAATGACGGCAGGAACACTGCTGTTAATGTGGATTGGTGAACAAATCGACGAATACGGCATCGGAAACGGAATCAGCCTGTTGATCATGGCAGGTATCTTGGCTCAAATGCCGAGTGCAGGGATGGAGTTGATCGGTCCTGCTTTCCGTTACGGAGTTGGCTTAGGAACCGCAGCTGGGATCGACAAGTTACTTCCACTAGGAGTGATCTTCGTGGCTGTTGTCCTAGGAGTTATTGCGATCACGCAGGCGACACGTCGTATTCCAATTCAGAGTGCTAAGCACGTTCGTGGTCGTCGAGTCCTTGGTGGACAAAAGCAATCTCTACCATTGCGAGTGAATCAAGCTGGCGTGATGCCGATCATCTTTGCATCAAGCCTGTTGATGTTCCCAATGTTCATATTCAGTTACCTGAGTAAATCGTTTCCCGAAAGCTCGATGCTCTCATTAGCAGATAGTACATTCGGTGGTGGACGTGGATTGATCTACAATCTTGTCTATGTCGGCTTGATCTTCTTCTTCTGTTACTTCTGGACGAGTATTACCTTTAATCCAAAGGATATGGCAGAGAACTTGAAGGATTACGGAAGTTTCGTGCCGGGCTATCGTCCTGGAACACATACCGAGAAATACCTCGACCAAGTGATGACTCGCATTACATACGTTGGAGCAGGCTTTTTGGCATTGATCGCAATTATCCCGACACTGGTGGCGAGGGGAATGGACATTTCCTTTATGGTTGCCAGTTTCTACGGGGGGACAGGACTATTGATTGTGGTCTCGGTCGCGTTGGACCTTGTCCAGAAGATTGATAGCCATCTTGTCATGCGTAACAAGCCAGGCATGCTTGAGTCAGAAGACGTTTAACAGATTGCACTTAAGCAGACTTAAACCCGGCTTTACGCCGGGTTTTTTTATTGGATTCCCAGAAGGATTGAGTGCTGTGATTACTTTGAAGTCTCGTCGCGAAATCGGTTTAATGAAAGAGGCAGGGCAATTGGTTGCTCAAGCACATCAAATCGTCAAAAGAATGGTTGAGCCGGGCGTGACGACTCTCAGCATCGATACGGAAGTTGAGAAGTTCTTTGAGAAACAAAATGCCGAGCCACTCTTCAAAGGCTATCCGGGTGAGACCCCTTTTCCAGCCGTGACCTGCATGAGCGTCAACGAGCAGATCGTGCATGGGATTCCCAGCGACTACGTGTTGAAATCAGGTGATATCCTCAGTGTTGATACCGGTTGTCGGATTAACGGATGGTGTGGCGATGCAGCCTGGACCTACCCCGTAGGAGAGATCTCCTCTGAAGCGCAGCGACTTCTCAAAGCAGGTGAAGAAGCTTTAAATGTTGCAATCGACAATTTAGCGAAGCAAAAGAAGTGGTCAGTTGTCGCCCAGAAGATGATGAAAGTCGCTAAAAAACATAAGTATTCACTTGTTGAGAAGTTCGTAGGACATGGAATTGGCCGTGAAATGCACGAGGCACCACAAGTACCGAATTACACAAAGAAATCCCTTGATAGAGATGATTTTCTCATCGAGCCAGGATTGGTCCTCGCTGTTGAACCGATGCTCAATGCCGGCACTGCAGATATCAAAGTGCTGAACGACAAGTGGACCGTTGTGACCAGAGATGGAAAATTAAGCGTTCACTTCGAGCATACTGTCGCTGTGACAACTGAAGGTGCGGAGAGATTAACCGAGGGTGTTGGACGGTAAGGCATAAAACACTCAATGCAAAAAGCCCGTGAGAGTCAACTCTCACGGGCTTTTCAATTGAATCACGCACTTTGATGCGAGACAATCGCCTTGATAGGCTTAGCTTTCGGTGCTTCCAGCTTCTGGAGCAGCTTCTTCTGGTGCTGCTTCTTCGGTTGGAGCTTCTTCGGTTGTGCCTTCTTCAGTAGTTGCTTCTTCGGTACCTTCTTCAGTTGTACCTTCTTCTTCAGAGTGTTCGTGATCTTCTTCAGA
>ERZ887942.2020-NODE-2020-length-13046-cov-6.316373_pt1 | contig 13046 bp, 8 predicted proteins | sample MGYA00521099_ERZ887942 | MGnify/ENA primary metagenome ERZ887942 (study PRJEB32303, sample SAMEA104408605) | aquatic metagenome | biome: Brackish water; feature: Pelagic; material: water | place: Baltic Sea | collected 2014-06-07T06:48:00 | depth 16,251 m ... | reverse complement strand
TTCCAGAGAATGCGTAAACGGAACGCTTCCTTCACGGCCATCGTTTACGCCGTGATTGATATCCAAATTCACGTTTCTGGCCTTCGCCAGCCATGTCAGGGGCGATCGATGTTGAGCGGATTTGAGTTGCTCGATTGAGGATTCCGGAGGTCCGCCGATCGCCCCTTCGATATGCTTTGCGTAGCGGATGAATCGTTTGTTTTCAGAACACTCCTTGTGCCACGCGACAATATCTGAAATCCCACACCACGCAGAAACACCGGCCCACACTTCCGGTGCGCGCGCTGCCATCATCATCGACATGTGACCGCCGCCGGAAACACCGATGCAGTAGATCCGATTGGGATCAATGGTTGCGTGGGTCTTGGCAAAATCGATCGAGCTGATAACGTCCGCCACGGCCAGATTTGAACCCAGTGCCTCGGGTGTGTTGTTCTTTCCCCGAAAATTTGGATGCACAAACGCCCAGCCCATTTGCTGGCACCATTTTGCATAAACCGCTTCGCCGCCCGCTTGTTTGTAGTCGCTCGACCAGGTGTGCAATGCGACAAGCAACGGCACCGGCTTGTCCGATTTCTCCGGCTTCCAAAAAAGCGCAGGCTGCTCCGTCTGGTCGGCCTTCGAAAGATAGCTCACTTCGCTAACGCCGTCGGGATAGCCTTTTATTTGAGCAAAACTGGGAATGGTCGCAGACATCAGAATGAGGAAAAAACAAAGACGCATGCCACGAACCAACCCTATTGATTCGCCGAATCAACCCTGTTGGATTGTGGAATCGCGTTAATGACCCTTCTCCAATTTTCCGTAGCGTTTCCCGGAAATTAGCCAGCATCCCCGTTTTTGAAACCGGAGTTTCAGAACCACGCAACGCAATCCGATGACTGATGCCTGCATGGAAGAGCGCCCCGGCACCCGGCAGGGTGAAATCGGCATAGCATTATCAAGGGCAACTGGTAGGCTCAAAGCCTTTGACGCATCTGAGACACGATGTCGATTGACTGAATCAATCCGTTTTACCCCCTGTCCCACTTAGCCGGCTGGGCCAAGGTCCCAATTAAAGGTAATCGGGAAGGAAGTTTCCTTTCAATAATTTCTACCAATATCTTATGTTAAAAAGAGCGATAGCATTGAGTCTTCTTTCGACAACGCTAACGTTAAGCGCTTCTGATGAAGGAGTTTATACGCTTCCGAAAAAGCTGGATTCCGCGATGAGCAACTACTGCTTTTCATGTCATGACGATGACATTCAGAAAGGTGACATCCGCCTCGATAATCTTCAGACAGTCGATCAGGACAAACGTCTGGACCTTTTGAGCCGAATTCAGGAGCAGGTCTATTTTGGCCACATGCCCCCCAAAAAGAAGAAACAGCAACCGGGTGATGGTGAGCGTCAAACCATGCTGTCAGCTATTTCTTCCGAGCTTGCCCGTTACAACGCGTCGACACTTGAAGAGAAATTGAGAAAGCCGGAATTTGGCAATCATGTCGACCATGAAAAGCTGTTTTCCGGAGAATGTAAGGACATCCCGGCATTCACTTCTGACCGACGCTGGTTAATCAGTGAATATATTTTCAATGCAAAATTCAACAGCCTGCTGCAAGCCAACTCCAAAGCTCGGCGGAAGGGAAAAAATGAACTCGTGCTGGGAAGCAGCAAGATCCAAAATCTGAGTCTGACGAACGCGTTTCTACTGCCAGACAGATCAGGCGTAAGATACTATGCCGATACCGACCTGACCGGCGGCCACCTGTCGTCGATGCTGACGAATGCTCAGAAGGCATCCGCCTACATCACGGATTATCTCGTAAAGCGGAATGCAAAATATCTCCCTGCGATCTCTGAAATCATGGCGCTGGAAGACCAGCACAATGCGACCCTTACCTCGCGCCGGGAATTTTTTGAAAACCATATCGACACATTTTGCGAAGAAGTCTACGGCTCTAAGAATGAGTCGATGTTGCCGAAATTCGTCAAAACAACGCTGAAAGAAGTCGAGGCTTTGGCAGAAGGTGAGACCTATAAAAAAGCGCCCTTTCACGTCGCCCAGAATATGCTGGAAGGCCTCGAGGGCGATAACACCGTCTATCAAGCTCTATTAATCCCCGAGCACGAGAAAAAGTCCGATGATGAATTTCGTGACATGTGTGAACGCATCTGGTTTTACTTTGGGGACCACGAACGCAAGATTCAGGGGCGCATGACTCTTCTGCGAGATTACCTCCCGGAATTTCGCGAGAACCTGATCAAAAACGGGCGGAAATTTAAGGCGATTGTATACAAGCCGCTCGCCGAAGATGAGATGGAAATCGTCAAGGCATCTATCCAGAGACATCGCAAGAAAGGTGATCACTATAATAAACTGATTAGCACCTGCATGGCGGAATGGGAACTCGATTTCAAGCAGCAACGGATTGATGCCGGGCCGCCGTCCGATGAAGCGTTATCAAAGCTGGTTGATCAATTGTTTCTTCAGATCCTCGAACGCTCCCCGGATGAAGGGGAAGGAGACGAGTTTCTGGCTTTATCAAAGTCATACGTGACGAAGTTGGGAAATCTTAAGGCCATTCAGAAGCTCATCCAGACGGTTATCCTGCAGACCGAGTTTGTTTATCGTCAGGAATTTGGCACGGGCGAGGCTGATCAAGTTGGGCGGCGAATGCTTTCCCCTCGCGATGCCAGTTACGCGATTGCTTATGCCTTGACCGATCAAAGCCCCGATCCTGAACTGGTGGAAGCCGCTCAAAATGGCAAGTTGAACACTCGGGATGATTACAAGCGGGAGGTGGTTCGGCTCCTCGCAAAGAGGGATGAATACTATTTAATTGATCCCGTTCTAGCTGATAAAAATTATCAGGATAATACGACAGACGCATCCATTCGAAAATTGAGGTTCTTTCGCGAGTTTTTTGGTTACCCCAAGACACTGACCATCTTCAAAGACGCCAAACGGTTTGGCGGAAGGCTTGACCGGGCAACAACACGCCTGGTCAATGAGGCCGATCGGCTCGTTGAATACATCTTAGAGAACGATCAAAATGTATTTGAAGAACTTCTTACGACTGAATCATTTTATGTCTATCACGACGGAGACAATGAGCGGATGCAGGCAGCATCTGACCGCATCAAGGGGATCTATAAGCACTTCAAAGATGAGGACTGGAAAAATTTCAAAGAGGAAGATCTCTTAAAGCACAAAGATTTCCTTAAAGAAGTGAAAATGCGCAGTGTTGATCCCGACAAACTGGAGGCCAGGAATCGCCAGGGCAATACGATTCAATTGTTCAAGAAGTCGATGACGACGATCACGGCACGCTTAGACAAAGGCCAGAAGGAGGCGGCTCCCTTTGATTTGTATCAGGGGTATGGGAATGATTTTATGAGCGGCGCCAATATCGCGCGGTTTTATAATATTGAGCTGAGTAACTGGGATTATAAGACCGTGCAACCGGCCAAAGTTGCCAACCGTAAAGGCATTCTGACACACCCGGCGTGGCTCATTGCCCATGCCCAGAATACGGAAACAGATCCGGTCATTCGCGGGAAATGGATCCGGGAAAAATTGTTGGCTGGCACCATTCCAGACGTCCCCATCACCGTGGACGCTGTGATCCCTGAAGATCATCACATGACATTGCGAGGTCGGCTGGCGAGCGCGACAGAGCAGGAATACTGCTGGAAATGCCATGAGCTGATGAATCCACTCGGCTACCCTCTGGAAAGCTATGACGACTTTGGGCGGTTCCGCACCGAAGAGTCCCTTGAATACCCGGATCACCTCATTGAGGAAAAACCTGAGAAGAGCACTCACCTGACGGATACCAGGGACATTTACAAAACAGTCCCGGTAAACCCGACGGGATACCTGATGGGAACAGGTGAAACGAGCTTGGACGGCGAAATAGAAGATGCCATTGAACTGGCGGAGCGCCTTGGAAAATCAAAGCGTGTCCGCCAATCGATCATCCGCCATGCCTTCCGCTATTTCATGGGTCGGAATGAATTTCTGTCAGATTCAAAAACTCTGATCGATGCCGAACAAGTCTATTTAGAAAGTGGCGGCAGCTTTGATGCCGTTATTGTCTCCTTATTGACCTCAGACTCATTTATTTATCGCAAAGCTATTACGGAATAAACACATGACTATCAGCCGAAAAACCTTTCTAAAAACATCCGCTTTAGGTGCGGGCGCTATTGGCCTTGCTCCTTCCTTCAATCAGCTTTTTGCGGCAGCCGATACCAATGGTGTGCCCAAACGCTTTATCTTCATTCGCAAATCAAGCGGGATTCGCCCACTGGAAACCGCACTTCTGAATTTTTCCGATAAAGACAAGGCACTTGATGAGGAGAAGCTACCTGTCGAAGTCGATTTGGATAAGTATGAACTCCCCAAATGGTTGCGCGGCCTGGATGAACATAAAGAGCACATGACCATTCTACAGGGGCTCTCCGCAAAAATGAGTGAAAATGTTCATTTTTCGTTTTCGTCAGTCATGGGCTGTTTTAAATCAAACCGAAATTCGTTGAGTGCCATTAAGCGAACAACGGTCGATTTTGAGCTCGCAAAACTTTTCCCGTCTCCATTTGGTCATGTCGAACTTTCATTTGCCGGGGGAAGGTCCGGCATTGTATCGGGTTATTCTGCACCCGCCCCGCATACCCGAAATTACTGTTATGCAGATCCGGAAACAGCGAGGAATGAATTGTTTAAGTCAGTCCTGAATCCTGAGGCCGTAAACTCTGACAATGAAATGTTGGCCTTCCTGAAAAGTAAGGAAGGGCTCATGGAGAGCGGCATCAAAGGCCACGAAAAGAAACGACAGGAGACTCACATCCATTCAATCGAATCGATTCGGGATCGAAATGAAAAGTTGATTACGATGTCAGGATCGATCGCTCAACATCTTCCGGATTTGGCCCCCATTCATGCCAATGGCGGCGCGAATGCGAGCACCCCAGAGAAACAGTCCGCGATGACGGATGTGCTCATTGCAGCACTAAAGGCCGGCTTGACGAATGTGGTCACCTATACAATTGATGATCTGGGAACCCCGGTCACCGGTCTTCCCGGAAACGAAACGGACAGAGTTGGTATTCATCCGCTGGGTCACAATGAAGCCTTTGGCGGCGTTCCCGCTTGGAAAACCAGAGAGCAGATTCGTATTAGCCACGTGAATCAAGTGAATACGATTATTGAGAAATTGAAGCAGACACCTGAAGGCACCGGCAACATGTTCGATAACACCATGATTCTTTATTTTCCTGAGAATGGGGAAACCCATCATGGAGTTGGAAAAGAATCACCTTTTCTCATCATGGCAGGAAATAACTGCGCGCTGGATATATCCGGTCGTTATATTCGACTGCCATTCCTGGGGAACGAAGGTCACAAAACCTTAAGCAACTGGTATACGACGTTGTTGAACGCACACGGCAATCCAATTGAACATTATGGAGATCTGGATCTGGAGATGGCTCGAAAAAAGCTGCCACAAACCGGCGCGATAAAGCAGTTCATGACGTGATCAAGAGTGCTTAAAGAATACGAGCCCGGCGGCCAAAGCCACTGGCGCTGTTGGATCCCGCCGACCTAAATAACAATTCCAGTGACCTCGCCCTCGAAGACCATCGTCCCATCGACAAATCCCTGGGCTTCAAAGATAGCCATTCGCGATCTCAATTTTTTGGCCCGGACAACCATGAGTAAATCACAGCCCGGTTCCACACTCCCTCGAAACTTGACGTTGTTCACCCCGCCAAATCCGAAAAACTTGGTTCCATTGGTCTCGAATTTTAGATGATAAATCACGGAACTAATCTGAGCGGCCATTTCAATCATGAGCACGCCCGGCATGATCGGTCGACCTGGAATATGCCCTCTGGTCCAGAATTCGTCGGGCCGTTGTGATTTGATTCCGACCGCAAGGCCAAGTTCCAGATCAAGTGAGATCAGCTTGTCCAACTGCTCAAATTCATCGCGCTGCGCATTCAGCGCCAGAATCTCATCTTTAGAAACAGCCTCCGCTTCGGTGTTGAATGTTGCGGGGTCTACTATCGGTTGCGATGCCATCGTTGTTTAGGGGGGGGAAATAGTGTGCCGCATGTTTCAGGCGACAGCCCCCGATGTCAATCCTCTTGATCCGGATCTCGCGGATTTTCGCGAACGATTACGAGTCTGGGTTCGAGCCAAACGAGTGACCTTCGCTCTCACCAATAAGCGAGCGCAAAAAGTGTTCCGAGGTGGCTCAGCGGGACCCTTCGCCCATTGGCGTCAGGTTAAGCGATCAAAAGTCATTGGAAATCAATAGCTTCAAAAATGAATCCTGAAGGGATTCTGTATTACAGCCCAGGGTCGCGGAGATCCGCGTTTCAACGCGGATCGGAGAGACCTTGGGAACCGAAAATCCACCACCGTCCCAATCCTGAGGGGATTGCGTCATTCCCATGCGGCGGACGGACCGGATCGGTTGGAACGACGCAACGTCTTCAGCGTTGTCAGGGAAAATAACGGAGATGTCCCAGGGTTTCTCCATTCCGCTCGGACGCGGAATTCCGCAACCCTGGGCTATAGGACGGAATCCCTTCAGGATTCTTCAATCAATTGATTTTAAATGATATACATGCATTTAACCTGACGCCAATGGGACGACTCGCCCCACCTCGGAGGTTGCTCGACATTTCGACTTATTGCGCCCGTATCTCACCAATCCCGCCACCTTCCGCCTTGCGAATTCCCTCAAATCGGGCCAAATCATCGACATCACCCAAGTGCCGTAAATTCTCCGCCAGGACCACGTTGTTGTGGGCTCTCAGGAAACGAATGCACCGCGCCCATTGCTTCTCCAGCTTGAAGCGTTCTTCATCGATCGCTTCCCGCTCTTTTTGGATCTTGTTCCAAGCCTTTAATCGAGGATGTCCTTCGACTGCTTTAACAAATTCATCGGCCGATTCGGAAACGAGGCTGACGGATTGCGGAGTCATCAGATTTGCCAAATCCGGCCACCGGCCCAGCAGCGTGTCGCGGATAGCGTTGCGATGCCCGTCTGCGGTTTGCTTCTTGTCATCATCCTGCTTTTTCAAATCCGCCCGCTTCTTCTCGATTGCCGCCGCCGCTCTCTCGACCGTAGCATAGCGCGAATCCCCACTCAAACCGAGTGGTCCGGAAAGCCCTTCGAGAATGGCCCGTTCCACCGGTTCAGCGAGCTCAAGCGTCTGTGCATAGCCGGTCTGCTGCTTCAGCAGCTGGGCGCCCGCCTTTCCGTCGTCCTCCCGAAAGCGACTGCGTTCCCGCAGAAACGCGCCGCTCGTTTTCATGGGGATGTCGATGTTTTGCGACGTCAGAATCGTGTAGGCATACGCTTCATCAAACGAGATCTGGCCGTTGCCATCGAGATCGCAATTCGCCACCGGCTTGCCCATTCGGGTTTCGCCCCGGATCGCCGCCCAGAAATGGCTGGAGAACTCATCATAATTTTCCTCATTGATATCCGGGGTGCATCCCGCCGATTCCCGAGATGAAACCGTGGCGAAAAATCCGCAGACGGGACGCTCAAAATCTCCCGCGTCAGCATCCGTTTCATTAAAAATCGAGTGTGCAAAGCCACCCGAATAACACTGCGCCATCACCATGATGACCTCGACATCAGGCGAGAGTTTTTTGATGTTGGTTTGGAACGCACGCACATCGATCGACTGCCGGTTCCACAGAAAAATCCGCGTATTCTCGGGTTTTGATTTATCACGGCCATTGCCTCCGTGAGCCGTCACATAAATGATCACTCGGTCTCCCGTCTCCAGCGATTCTTTACGATCATCAAACCACCCATTCAAATTCGCCGCCGAAGTGATGCCATCAACCTCCCCGAGTGTGTGTCGCCGATACTGAAGATTCAGATAGCGAGTTGATCCAAACAACCGCGCCATGTAACCATTCGCTGGCGGAACTTTCGCATCACCCGACTCAAACTGGACCGATGGGATGTCCGCATTGCCACTGCTGAAATATTCCGTCAGATCCGCACCGGGCGCGGCTGCATCTGCCAGCACATTACGAAAGAACAGCACGTTTTTCTCCAGCGAGACTTGGTTTTTAGCTGCCTCCTGCCCGCCCGCCACGACCAGAAAGTGATCCTTCGCGCTCGCCGGCGGCGCAAGGCCACTCAGCAATGGCAGGGCCACAGCAAAAACACACATCAGAAAAGAAAATCGCCTCATAGGCATTCAGTGTCTGCGATGCAGCGGGTCATCGTCAATCGTCAATGTTATCGAAGCAATACCCGGAGACCGTTACGAGGTTGCGATCAGCAAATACTCGGAGGAGCCGCTTTTCCATGTTCATGACAATATCGGGCATCATCACCCCGATGACCGCGACACGAAATTATCAAGCGGCTACACCTGGGTCGAGGACTACCTCAATTCGCTGATTTCAGTGAAAGAGTGAACGATAGGTCGATCGAGTTAGCTGACTCCCGCCATCGAGCCGCCCGTTTAAAATTAGTCTCCGAGAGTCAAGAAATGTTGCCTGACGCGAATGGGGGGCACACCCTTTTTGACGGAAAAGTATTCTTAAAACAGTGCCGTTCTGCCCCGTCCTTTTGTTCATCTTCTGCATCTGACTAAAATCACGGTTTACCGGTTGAGCAAAGGGAGTTGGCTCAACAGGTCATCGCAATAGTTCCATTGGTCGAGCGACTCCCGCCACGCTTGAGGGATGGCATCAACGCCTTTGTAGGCTCCCAGCACCATCCCGATCGCAATCCCGCGTGACGCGTTGTCTCCTCCGACCATGGTATTCGCCTGACACGCCCTTTTCAGGCCGTCCTCCTGGTCGGCGTATTTCAGGATGAAGTAGAGAGCGCCGGGCAAGGTTCCCTCAGTCGGACTGGCTTTCCCCACCTTGATGGGTTCGGATCGACCGACATCCCATAGTCTGGCCATACTGGTAAGTGCGAGGTCATCGCTAAACGCTTCCCTTGAGAGTGCGGAGTTGGGGTCCGCTTCTTCTTCGACTTTGGCAATGGCTTGCGCGGTCTTCATTTCAAAAAAGCCGCCCATCTGCGCGGCGACGTCTTGAATGGCGGCCGCGGGTGTTGCGCCCTTAATAACGCGGCAGGTTACCCGGGCGAAAAACTCGCCGCCGCCTAGAGCGTGGGCGTCTCTGTGGGTGAACATTGATTTTCGAGCGACCTCGACCAATTCCTCTTCAGTTTCATAATAGGCATGCGCTGCGACGTGGCGGATGGCCATCGCATTGGAAATACCGCCGAGCTGTTCGATCAGCACGCCTTGTTTGATTTGGGCGTAGGTTTCTTTGGTCATGGTGCAAATCCATGACCCCCAATCATTTTCGAGACGGTTCATCCAAAGGGGGATCAGGTCTGCGACGCTAAACGGTCTGGGTGGTTCAGCGGTGGCGGCTAAATGTTCTAAAACGAGAATGTTGTAGTCACCGTAGTCCGTTGTCCCACCCGCCTTTTTTCCGGGATGATAATTTCTCTCCCCCCATCCAATGCCATGAGTTTGGCCGCCCATCAACTCACCGGGTGACATAAATTTCTCAATGGGTCCGCTTCCGTAGGCCTCATAAATTTTGAGGGCGTCATATTCATAATGACTCCCCAGGCAGAGGGCATCTGCAACCATAGCGCCGAAAAAGGCACTTCTAATCGATTGTTCTTTGGAAATGGGATTCATTACTTCGCTTAATCTGGTTCGAACTGAACTGGTTTTCCCAGGGGCAGTCAACCTTTCTCGACGAGCGAAGCAACCGACATGCCTTCGTTCGATTTGTCGTTCTTCGCGCAATTTCGGCCACGTTCACAAAAAGCCACTCGCATCCTCCCTGTATGCTACTCTGCCGAGTCCCTCGACATTATGGAAATCACCAACAAAACAAAAAAGTCGCTCAGCATTCCGCTTCCAGCCGGAAAGAAACTCTTCTTGAGCCCGGGTAAGTCGGGACAAATCACCCGGAAGGCGGCTCATCGCCCTGCGGTGGTCAAGCTGGTTGAAGCGGGAGACATTGAAATCGTTGAAGAAGGTGCCAAGCGACAGGGCGGTGGTGGTTCCGGCCACGGCGTTTCCAGTTCTTCAGGCCACGGTGGAACCGGGGCGATGCGGCAGTCGGGAGATAAGTAGACCGCTTTGCAACACGCTTTGCCGGGCAAGAATGTTCACGAGGTCAAGGGCGATTGCCGTAATTCTGGTGGACTGAAATCCCTATCGCACAAAGCATGGGCCTTCAGGCCTATGAACAAGCGTAGAATCAAGAGCGGCCTGAAAGGTCGCCCGCAGTCATCGCTTTCAAGCGAAGTTGGTTTGTGGGATCGGAAATCGCGGGCGACCTTTCAGGCCGCATTCCTTTAGCATAAATCTATCCCAGGCCTGAAGGCCGGGGCTTTGTGCGGACGAGCTTTCAGCCCGGTTTTGACTTCTAGAAAATTGCCAAAACTATCCTAAACTTCGTGCTATTGATCTCAAAAGGGTCAGGGTTGAGTCGGAAAACGTTCAGTTAAGGGAAGCTGAACGTTTATTTCAAAGAATGAGCACGAATTTTCACAAATCGAGACCGACGAAACAGAATCGACCTGTCGCACCGACGAAAGCGGAGACGGCACGTTTGCCGGCCTTCGCGGGGCTTTCACTCGACCAGATCCATGTGCCGAAGACCGGAGACGAGTGCTTGAGAGCGGCCGACGAAATTCTCGCAGCCGGTCTAGGTGGATTTGATACCGAAGCCAAGCCGACGTTTAAAGTCGGAGAGAAAAGCGAGGGCCCCCACGTGGTGCAATTCGCCCTCATCGACAAAGCCTACATCTTTCAGCTTCATCGGAGCGAGTGCGAGAATACCGTCGCTGATCTCATCGCCTCCAAACACGTTCTCAAGGTCGGCTTCGGGTTGAGGAACGATCGGAAGCAGATTATGAGCCGGTTGGGAATCACCCTCGAGCACGTTCTCGATCTCGATCAAATTTTCCGTAAGCAGGGCTACCGGGGACAGGTCGGCGTTCGCGGAGCGGTGGGCGCTCTGCTGAATCAGGGTTTTAAGAAATCCAAATCCATCACGACCAGCAACTGGGCGAATCTCGAACTCCGTCCCGAGCAATTGCGTTATGCGGCGGACGATGCTTTTGGGGCGCTGAAGGTGATGGAGGCGCTGCAAGCGGATGGTCTTATTGAGGGGTGAGGGGGTGGATCTTGGGAAATTTGATAGCCGCAAAAAAGCGCAAAAGTCGCAAAGATTCTCTGAAGACTGAAGAGCCGCCGATGGTCTTTTTTTGCGTTTTCTGAGCCTTTTTGCGGCTATGAAGACTTGCTGGCGTGACTTAGCCCTTCAGCGTCCAGCCTTCCCGGTAGGGCGGGGCGACCAGTTTATTGGCTCCGTCGTGATTGGTGAATCGCATGGAAGCGGTGTCCCATTCGAGACGCTGATTGGGAACGCGGCTGGCGAGCACGCCGAGCAGGACCATCTCAGTCAGGGCGCCACCGTAGGCGAAATTTCCGCTGGCGGGCTTCCCGTCTTTGCAGGCCCGGATCCAGTCTCCTTCGTGGCTTCCTTCGACCCGGGGGATTGTCTCGGGTGGCAGATTTGCCTGGAATTTCTTATTTTTTTCCTCTGGCAGCAGGGTGAGTCCTTGGGCTCCATGGCTCCCGTGCATGATCACGCCTTCGTCCCCAATGATGAGGGCGCCGCTCGCAGGCAATTTCACATCGTTGGATACGCCCGGTGGACGGAAGGGGAGCAACCGGCCATCCGACCAGTTGATCGTGACCGGCGGCTTGTCACCGCGAGCGGGAAACCGATAGCGAATCCGGGTGGCGCGGGGATAGGTCTCGCTGCTGATTTTTTCCTCCCAGTGAGTAGAGGTCGCTTCCACCGTTTCGGGCGCCCCGAGATCGAGGGCATAAAAGGTGGGGTCGAGGATGTGGCACCCCATGTCACCGAGAGGTCCGGTGCCGAAGTCGTAGAATGCTCGCCAGGTGTGGGGATGGTAGACGGTGTGGAACGGCCGATGCGGGGCAGGCCCGATCCAGGTGTCCCAGTCGAGGAAAGGTGGCACCTCGATCGCTTCCTCCGGTCGCCCGGTGAGCGGAAAGGTCGAATACCACTGTCCGCCGACCGGTCGATCGGTCCAGGCGCGGACCTCGGTGACGTTGCCGATCGCGCCGGCGTCGATCCACTCCTTGAGCTGGCGGATGCTGTTCGATGAACGCCCCTGGTTTCCCATTTGCGTTTGAATCTCGGGCGACTTTGCCGCCATTTGCGTTATCACACGCGCCTCGTGAACCGTGCGGGTGAGGGGTTTCTGCGTATAGACGTGAAGCCCTTTTTCCATCGCGGCCTGGGTGATCATCGCGTGGGTGTGATCCGGGGTGGCGATTACCACGCCGTCCAGATCGGACTCGCTCGCCAGCATTTCCCGGTAATCCGTGTAAAATTTGGCCTCTGCATAGGCATTGCGAACCTTGACGGAGTGTCTCTCGTCCACGTCGCACAGCGCCGCAATATTCTCCCCGGAGCATTGCCTCAAATTGCCCTTGCCCATTCCCCCGATGCCGATCCCGGCCAGGTTGAGTCGATTGCTGGGAGCGTCTTGACCGAAGACGGAAAAGTCGAGAAACTGCATGGCGCCGAACGATGTTGCGCTCTTTGTGAGAAGAGATCGACGGGAGAGGAGCTTGGATGGAAGGGATTTCATGAATTGGGGAAGAGACGGGGTTTTGTTTTAGGGCGAATTCATTCAACCAGACTCAAGGAAATTCGGATAGCGAAAACTCGACGGAGGAGTGACTTCGAAATTACTTCGCCGGCTTCAGTGCAAATGATTTGATCGCCATCCCATACTGCGGCGGCTCGTTGCGGTGGAATCGCAGGACATTGGCGCCTTCTTTGAGCGAGAGAGTGACCGGTTCCGCATATTGCCAGCTACCTTCCGTAAAAGGCATCGTCATAGACAACGCTGACTCTGAACCATTTGCGGCGACGTTCAGATGCTGATCGTAGTTAACTGTAGCGACCTGAGCCGACAGCAAGTAGTCTCCCGCA
>ERZ887942.2019-NODE-2019-length-13048-cov-5.161702_pt1 | contig 13048 bp, 11 predicted proteins | sample MGYA00521099_ERZ887942 | MGnify/ENA primary metagenome ERZ887942 (study PRJEB32303, sample SAMEA104408605) | aquatic metagenome | biome: Brackish water; feature: Pelagic; material: water | place: Baltic Sea | collected 2014-06-07T06:48:00 | depth 16,251 m ... | reverse complement strand
CATTCTACGATAAAGTTTCGGGCGAGTCAGTTGTAGTATTTCCGCAGCAGCCTTTTTGTTACCACCAGTGGTTTTAAGCACATCGCTGATGCGTTCTCGTTCGACTCGATTTAAGTAATCTTCCAAGCTTTCTCCAACCCGAACCGGTCTAGTGCGTTGTGCGTCGCGACCTGTTTTGAATTGCAAATTCAGCTCTTCGGCTTGAATCACATTCGATTGACAGCGATCAACCGACTCTTTCACCACTGAATAAAGCTCATTCACATTGCCCGGCCAACGATAGGCACACAGTTCAGTTTCAACGTCTGCTGAAAATTGTTCCACACTCTTTTTATGCTCGATGTTCAACAGTTCGAGAAAATGAGTCGCAAGAAGCAAAACGTCTTCATTCCTGTTTCGGAGTGGAGGAACAGAAATTTGAAACGCTGCGAAAGTTGCTTGCAGTTCCTTCAGCATCTCCTCTTCGGTGAGTGCTTCCAGACTTCTTCTGGAATTCGACATCCAACGAAAAATTGACCCAGAGTTGATGTGCTCCAGCAGTTCAACCTGCAAGTCTCTGGCGAGATATTCAATTTGTTGTAGATAGACAGTACCGACTTGCGTTTCATCACTGGGCTCAACGAACAGTCTGCGAAGTATTCTGGAGATCTCAAAATGAGAAAGGTTTTGACAGTCCAGCGGAAGAAACCTCCTTTCTTTGCTGCTTGAGGAATAGTGAATTAACCGGGCAAGGTATTCTTTCCCGACTCCCGTCTCTCCAATAAAGTGGACAGGATGTGTGTGGTCTTGTGCGACGGCAACCTGTGTCGCGACTCGCTGCATTTCCGGTGAGGATGCGACCAGATCTTTAATTTGATGATTTTCGTAGATACTGTTGAGAACTTGTGCGAGTTCGAATCTTCTGACTTCACTATCCGGGACAAGTTCAATTCCCGAATCTTTGAGAGGACCGATGACTCCGACAATGCGAATCTGGTCGTCCGGTTGCTCTTGAGAAAGAGGGAAAAAATAGATTTCAACTGTTTCGGGTTTAGTAGCAGTCGGAATAACAGCCGGGACCGTTGCAATCTCTCCCTGGAAAACTCGCTCAGGAGGTGCGAGAACGCCGGTTAACGATTCGATGAGTTCCGGATTGGGGTTTGTTGTTCGCAAGCAAGTTTTTCCAATCACGTCCGCTGCTTCTCGACCCGTGAGTTCAATACAACCCTGATTAAAAACAAGGAGCACACGTCGATGATCGAGAACAAATATCGGAGTCGTTGAACTGGTTAACCAATTCGCCAGACCTTTGCGAACACGTTGAGCCACAAGTGAAATCTCGTTAGACAGAAGTAATTGACCGTTAATGCAATTCGAAGTCAGATAAGTTTTGCGTTATCCGTTTAGCTGCACACCTGAAGTGTGCAGCTAAACTGTGCGTTCAATCTTCAGATCATACGAAATAGTTTCGATTCAGAGAAATCACTGATTCGGGTCTCGCTACCGTTCGCTGCAATATGCCTATTTCGCTAGAATCCACGAAAAAATAACCTGAAATGAGAGCGGAACGCTGAATCTCAGCGACCCTCTCATTAAATAACTTAAAACTATTCGACAATATCAAATAAAGGGAAATCAATGAGACGCTACTTGATCGCTGGTAACTGGAAGATGAACACAACCCGAGAATCGGGTGTTAAACTTGCGAAAGCAATCGCCGAAGTAAACAGCGACACAACGAGAAACGTCGAAGTCTTGGTTTGTCCTCCGTTTCCTTATTTGATTCCGGTTGTTGATGCTGTTGCCGGAAGCGAAGTGAAAGTTGGTTCTCAGAACTGTTACTTCGAAGATGGTGGGGCGTTCACAGGCGAGACTTCGCTCTCCATGATCAAAGATACGGGGGCGACTTCGGTCATTCTCGGGCATAGCGAACGTCGTCATGTACTCAACGAAACGAACGACGACATCAACCGTAAGGTCTTGAAGACACTAGAGAACGGTCTACAAGCAGTCCTTTGTGTGGGCGAACTTCTCGAAGAACGGACTGGAAATAAAACCGAAGCTGTGCTCGATGAGCAAATGGAAGGGGGACTGAAAGATGTCTCCGCTGAGGCAATGGCAAACGTCGTCATCGCTTACGAACCTGTCTGGGCAATCGGAACCGGTCAAACAGCCTCTCCAGAGCAAGCAGATGCGGCTCACGCACATCTACGCAAATGGCTGGAAACTCGCTACAGCGAGGAAGTTGCGAACGCAACAAGGATTCTTTATGGAGGCAGCGTCAAACCTTCCAACGCGGAAGAATTGCTCTCCCAAGAGAACGTTGACGGTGCGTTAGTTGGCGGAGCGAGTCTGACTCCCGAAAACTTCATTCCCATCATTGAAGCGGGCGGGAAAATTTCCAGTTAAAGCAATCAATTCAAAGATTATCAGCTGAATTTCGAATTGATTTCTACTCAAAAGTTTAGCCGCAATCTTAAAGCGTGCGGCTAAATGAGTGAGACTTAGTGGAATTCCATTGCAGGATTCACTGAAAATCGATATTCATTCGTTAATAACACATAAAACTTCTAAGCAGACTGATTGAAAGCTGACGCGATCAATCCCGAAACAGGGATCGTTTCAGAATTTGTGAAAGGAACACATCGTGGAGACTCTGGCACTAATTCTTCAAATCGCACTCCTCATTGCAGGGATTTTCATGATGATGATTATCCTATTGCAGCGAGGTCGCGGTGGCGGTCTGGCTGGTGCGTTTGGGGGAGCCGGCGGGCAAAGTGCCTTCGGAACGAAAGCCGGTGATGTTTTCACCTGGATCACAGTCGTGACAGCAACACTCTGGGTGCTGCTCGCTGGAATCGGTGGCTGTGCAATGCGAAGTGCCGCAACCAGCTTTGAAAACACGCTTCCCGACAAAGTCCCAGGAGCAACAGCGACTGATGAAGATGAAGATTCTTCAGACACAGATTTGGGCGAGTCTAGTACCCTTACAACTCCAGACCCCAATACTGAAATCGAAACGATTGAAGAAACAGAGGCAACTCCCGAAACGGAACCAGCCACTGATTCAACAGAAGAAGCGGCTCCAAAAACAACCGAAGAGTCAGCTGAAGAATCAACAACTGAAGAATCTGCACCTGAGGCGACTACTGAGTCTCCAACTACTGAAGCAGAGACTGAACCAGCTCCAGAGTCGAACTAAGTATTGGACAGAAATCCTGCGATCTTTTGTGATCACAAGTGCATTGGTCCGATCAGTTTTATAAGTGCCATGTCGATCTTGGTTAGCACTGGCAGAAAGAGTGGCACGATTCTGAAATTGTCACGGAACACTGAACTTGAGGTTTTTGTGTGTTATTAAGTATGACTGGCCATGGCGATGCCAGTGGCGAAAATGATCGCCTCACTGTCAGTGCCGAAGTTCGCAGCGTCAACAATCGTCATTTGAAAGTCAATGTTCGCTGCCCAGACGCTTATCTCTCTCTTGAATCGAACGTCGAAAAGCTTGTCCGCAAGAAAGTCGCTCGTGGAACTCTCAGTGTTTCGCTACGAGTGAGGCAACTCAACGAACAGCGAGCAGCAAAGATCGATCAGGCTGCGGTTCGTCAATATTGGACGCAGTTAACAGACATCGCTGACGAATTAGGTATCAATCCTCCTTCAGAGGTGACACCACTTCTTTCTTTACCGGGCATCATTCAAGAAGACTTCGAGCGAAAAGTGAATGAGAGCGATTGGCCTCTCTTCGAAAAAATCATCCTCGAAGCCTTGCGGAATTTCGAAGAATTCCGGGCAGAAGAGGGACGTTCGATGCTGGATGAGCTTGAATCTCTCGCTGGGACAGTCGAGTCATCCTTAGAGAAAGTGACTCAGCACGCTCCCGCTGTCGTCACTGACTATCGAGATCGCCTGATCAATCGTGTGAACGATCTACTTTCAGATTCAGCTGTGAAACTCGAAAGCAATGACCTCATTCGAGAAACAAGCGTCTTCGCGGATCGCTGCGATATCACCGAAGAGATCACAAGATTACGTTCTCACTTGCAGCAGTATCATACTCTATTAAGTAGCGATGAAGCCGCTGGACGAAAACTGGACTTCCTCGGGCAAGAGATGTTCCGAGAGGTCAATACAATCGGTTCAAAAGCCAACAATGTGAACATCGCTCATCTTGTCGTAGAAATGAAAGCCGCGATTGAGAAGATGCGCGAAATTATTCAAAACATTGAATAGCGAAAATGGGCAAGGGACAAGGGATTGAGGGTCAAGAGTTGATGTTTAGCCGCCCACTTCATTGTGGGCGAGCCGCAAATAAGATCCCTTCACGCATGTTTATTGTAAAAGTGTTTCAGCTTCCACTTCGGAAATTGCAAGAGCCGAGTTCATGCCAGAATCAAAGATTCAAGTCAAGCGAGTTGATCACATCACATTCGTTGTGAAAGATCTAGACATTTCCAAACAGTTTTACGTTGACTTACTTGGTATGGAAGAAGTGTCTCGACCGGGTTTCCGTTTCGCTGGCTCATGGTTTCAGATTGGGGATGTACAAATTCACTTGATCCTGGAACATGATGAATCAGGTCCGGCAAAGTCTTACGTCCCAGAAGAATGCCAAATCAGCCGTACTCGCCATTTCGCCTTTGAAGTCGAGGATGCGATGGCAACAGCAGAAGTCTTGAGAAGTCTAGATATCGAAATCGTAGCTGGTCCTAAACAGCGACCTGACGGACCAACCCAACTCTATATTTTTGATCCAGACCGCAATTTAGTCGAGTTATATAGCTACTCCTAGCGCGGCTTGGTTAGCTGCAAACAAATGGGAGAGCTTCATTCAAGCCGCTGGTCGAGGGGCTAGGGATCGAGGGGCAAGGGTAAAAGAAAGAAAACAGTCAAATTGAATCTCCTGAATCCTATTCAACGCATCTAAGCTTGTTTGCATGTTTACGAGAATGAATCTGGTTGTATCGCTTGCGTTATCAGACACGTTAAAATGGGCTTCCAGAGAAGAATTTCTTGAGAAATTGCCCTTCTGCCAAATCTATTGAACTCTCTTTCTCTTGACGTGCGAGACTATGTCTACCCGCGGTGGTGCGTTCCTGACTACTTTCATCCGCGAGGAAGAAGCCATCATTTTAGACCGCAAGAAGTATAGTAGTCTTGCAGTTCGTGGTGATGTTTCCCAAACTGTTCATTCATCAATGTCATATCTTTAAGGGTAAGCAGAGACTCCACATGAAGGATCTTCCAAAACAAGCAGTCGTTGCATCAATGGTGGTTGCCGGTCTGGTGGCATTGATGGCGATTCTAGACATGGTCATGGGTGTGCCATTTTCAGGTTCTGGCAACACATTTATGATGGATATCATCTTCATCATCTGCTCTGCGATTGTCGGCTACCTCGCTTGGGATGCTTTTCGTGAAATGAATTGAACTCAATTCTCGATCATCCATTGCATTCAAATTATTTAGCGGAGTCGTAACTCACAGATGATTACCAAAGTCTTTTTCGTGCTTGCTGCTCTTGTACTCCCTGTAATGTGGGGCTTTGCAGTTCATCGCATGTTTGAGTTTGCAGAAGCACGACTGAAAAGCGGCAGACGACCGAACGATGGAAATTATTCGGATTTTCAGATCTGATTATATCTTTCACGATTCAACTTCCTTCTCGCTCCAATGCTTATTGAGGCGCGAACACTCATGACACATCAATCGGCTATCCGCTCTACTTTCGACGCATACCTCAAATCTGGTGGCGACACGGTCGCAGAACAGCTTGACCAACAAACGGGTCGAAAACAGACGCTTCGCGCTTTCCCTTATCCCGTAATGCTCGAATTGGCATTCCCAGAACTTGATTTCGTAAATCGATGGTGTTGGCAACACTTCGGCGCCAGCCACGGCGAATGTTTCCAGAAACACTCTCAATACCGAATGTGCACAGCTGACGACCAGCATTCTCACATCGGATCATGGACCAACCGTTGGCTCGTAAAAACAGATTACGACTTTGGTTTTAACGAATGGTATTTCTCAACTGATTCTGATCGGGACTTATTCTTAGAATTTGTCCCCTCGATAAATTGGGGCGAGAACTTCCCCAAACAGTGAATGCGGACATTTCGCCGGACACTTGAAGTGTCCGGCAAAACAATTCGAAATCTAAACTTACTTATCTTCTTTCTTTTTCTTCTTTGAAAACTTCGGGTCCGCTTTCGGTTCTGGATCGCCAATCACAATTGGTTTGATGCCTGAGCCTTCGTAGCCTTTGTCTGGGTTTCCATTCTCATCGAGATGCCCCGTGACGAACAAAGCTCCTCGGGCGACCATACCTAGCCAGATGTCGTTGTTCATGGTTTCGTTGTGGTGACCGAGCGATGTTCCGAAAACATTTGCTTTGCCAAATTTGTTGAGCCAAACGACAGTATGATCTTTCTTGGTATCTTCACCATAAGCTTTCGCAAGTGGAGTGCAATTCGACCACTCTTTTTCAATCTTGTAGAGTTCCCCATTTGGCGTTTTCCATGCCTTGGGGAAGTTCGTCATGACGGGATGGTCCTCCAGTTTGACGACGTTCACTCCTCGCTTACCTTCGTGAGATCGAGATGTCACTCCAATCAGTTCACGCCAGGCATCGGCAGAACCTGAATTTCGATAGCTGTGCAAAGCACAATGAATAAAAATTCCTGGAACACCGTCGAAGTGTGCGTCAGCGATCGACTTCACGAACTCGGGATCAGTCACTCCTCCAAAGCATTCGTTATGGACAATTAAATCATACTTCTTTGCCCAACCTGGTTCCGAGTAGACTGAAATTTTGTGATCGCGACCGGTTCCTCCTTCATGCGCAAAGTCCCAAGTGATGTTGAGTCTCTGGCTGAGTCCTTCAGAGATAATATGTTTCTGGTTTTCGTAGTCATGGCAGCAACCACCCGTAATAATCAAACCTTTGAGGGGTTCTGCCGCCGAGAGTAAGGCTGCCGAAGAAAGCAGCAACGGCAGGCTTAAAGAAAAGTGTCGTAACATCGAAGGTCTCCGGGGTGAATTGATTTAACTTTACACAAAGATTAACGAATACTGATCTTAATGTTTAGCTGCACACTTGAAGTGTGCAGCTAAACGGTCTCCTGCTACACTTCAAAGAACTTCGTAAACAGAATTCTAATAAAACGAAGTGACACTAATTCTCGCTTCTTAATGTAAACAAAAGAAGTAAGCGTCCGCGAATTTTACTCGACTCCGTATTGGAACACGATGGCCCGTTTGACCCAGAATCAACTCAACCGACTAAGCAAGACTTTTGAAGAACGCACACCTGATGAACTTCTTCGTTGGGCTAAGGAAATCTTTGGTGACCGCGCAGCTGCAATCTCTGCAATGCAGCAATCAGGCAGCGTGATGTGTCATATGATTTCACGCTTGAAACTCGAAATCCCGGTTCTATTCGTCGACACCGGAGTGATGTTTCAGGAGACGTTGGAAACGCGCGACAGGATGATCAGTGAATACGGATTGAATGTTCGCACACTGCACCCAGAAATGACCATGGTCGAACAAACCGATAAAATGGGAGTCCTGTACCTGTCGGTTGAAGGGCAGGAAGAGTGCTGCCATATGCGAAAAGTGGAACCGCTGCTCAAAGCCAAAGGCGAATACGATGCGTTGATTGGAAGCTTACGACGCGCCGACGGAGGACGACGTGGTGTTTGCCCTCTACTCGCAGTTGATACCGAAATGAACACCGTTCGTATTAACCCCATGGCGAACTTCACGGATGAACATCTCGCTGCCTATTATGATGAACATCACGTGATCATCAATCCCCTTCATGCTCAAGGCTACTCGACCATCGGCTGCAATCGCTGTACAACTCCCGTACTCCCGCATGAAGTCAAACGAGCCGGTCGCTGGCGTCACTTAGGAACAGCTGCCGCCTACTGCGGAATCAACCCGACCGACGTCAGCGATAACGACTCCGCAGCGATCGACCTCCCTCAAGACCTAATCGATAGAATCTTGGGACAGAAAACTGACTTTATGATTTGATGTCGAGCATGACTCGAGCCATTCTCTTCAATTCAGAATCAGGCATTTCAGGATAGAACGGCAAATAAATCACTCGGTCCAGGCATTTGCTGACTTGCCGTGGGAACATTTCTGGGCGTGATTCAGGAGGAGAGATTGGAGCCAGTTGGCTTGCACTGGCAGCGTCGAACCCTGCTTTACGTAGACGGCTGACAATCTCCGTTTTGTCTTGAACTTCAACCGGGAAGACCCAGAATGTATGCCGAATGAGTTCTGTCCCCGGGCAGTGAAAATGAGGCGTTAGCAATTCGGTGAGAAGACGACCTGACTCGATTCTGCGATCTTGCCGAATGGCGTTAAACTTGTTGATGCGTCTCTTCAGTAACAGGCAAAGTGCAGACGTTGGTTGTTGTCGAATCGATTGAAAGAATTCATCTGCCGGGAAATTTCTGACCGCTCCGTTCAAGAGTGTCTCGTAGTCTTTCCCCATAAGGCGACACAGTTTTACGAGAAGTCCAAACGCGTAGTAACCTCCGATGAACTTTAGTACCGTATAGGTGCAAACCCGTTTGAAGAAACTCCACTGGTTTTGGAAGAGGTATTTGCTGTGCTGATCTTTCATCTGCGATAACAGTTCTGCATTGCGAATCGTCAATATCGCTCCACCAAGTGCCGTCGCAGTCTTGATTGGTCCGAAGCTGAACATCACGACATTCGATTCCGGATGTCCGCGATACTCGTCTCCATCAAATGCTTGAGCACAGTCTTCAATGAGTATTAAATCGTGCTTCTTCGCGATGTTTGCATAGGGCGAGAGATCAATAATTCCACCGAACAGATGTGCAATTAGGATCGCTTTGGTTTGAGGTGTGATCGCTGCTTCAAGGGCTTCTGGAGTAGGAGCCATCGTTGCTGGATCAAGATCAATTGGAACGGGAACCAGACCATGATGCTCAATGATCCTCGCCATATCCTGGATCGTAACGGCGGACATTAAGACTTCACTTCCAGCAGGAAGTTTTAATTTAGCAAGCAGGATGTCAAATCCGGTTCTAACTGAAAGACAGACAAAGGCGTCCGAGTCGGCAGACCATTCGGACTCGATGTAAGGAGTTACACATTTGTTTGTGAGCAAATACTTACTAAGTCGCATTCCAGCCCTCGAGAGTGCGAAATGTAAATCGAGCCATCCAATATCAATTCGTTTTCTAGCCCACATTCAGTTACTTCCATACTTGAGGTAGAACTTATTCACAAACAGTTCCTGTGGATCGTATTTTCGCTTAAGTGCAAAGAACTCACGGGCTTGAGGATATGCCTGATGAAACTGCGTTGCGCTGGCATGTAAACGATAAGGTAAGTAATAGCGACCATTTCTCATCAGAGCGGCAGCAATGAGATCTTCAGTCATTTCGCGCATTTCATCATCTGCATCTTCTGTTCTGGCATGATTGAAGAGCATCACAAATGAGAACAGTTGTTTGTCGGCATATCGTAGAAAAGTATCTTCATCCTCTTCAACGGACCGAATTGTGACGTTCAGTAAATCGTTGTCATATTCTGGGATAATTGTTTGCAAGTCCTGCACAAACCCTGGAACACCCTCTCTTGGAACAAAGTATTCATGCAAAATGTCAGTCGTTTGTTCAGAGCGATTCGCAAACGTCTCGACTCCTTCACTGAGAAGTTGATTTCGCGAGAAGTGAGAAGCGGAGACTGTTGCTTGTAGATCCGTTTCGGCTTTCCAACGCAATCGCTTCCCATAGTCGCTATCGACAGACCCTCGGAAGATACTTCGCCTCAAGCCGACGAGTCCCTTCTCTTTCACCTCTGGTAAAGAACCATCTTCAAGTGGATCGTGAGAAAGGATATAGATGAGAGCTTCATTCAAAAAGTTCTCATCTGAAATGTCCATTCTGGCATAGACCATTTCCACATTTTCTCGTTCAGAAACTCGATCATCGAAAGTTGTGAGTGCATCAATAGCGGGTACCACAAATCGATCAACTTTGTAACGTCGATTCGGGACGGTTTGCAGATCGACATCCAGGATGATTCCAAAGAGACCGTAGCCACCCAAGACAAGCTGGAAAAAATCCTCGTTTTCAACTCGGCTGCAACGGATGATTTCACCATCGACTTGCATCAGGCGAAAGGAATTCACGGTCGATGCAATGGGAGGCTTGCCAAATTGCCAGCCATGACAGTTCACACTGAGTGACCCACCGACCGAAAAAGAATCATTCGACTGCATGATCGCTACGGAGCGGTCGAACTCATCAAGATACTCGATAACATCGTGCCAGATCGCTCCTGATTGGACATTGAGTATTTTTGTTTTTTCATCGAAATCCATTTCACGAAAGGACAGCATGTCGACCACAATTCCGTCGGGCGCGATCGAGTGTCCTCCCATGCTGTGTCTGGTTCCCGCTATGGAGACTTTGAGATCACTTGCTTTTGCACGCTGCAACAACTGTTTGAGTTGTTGCTCCGCGAGTTCACGCTCAGCCGGGACTTGCCATAACCCAGCGACCGCAGTCAGATTCATTGCACTTGCGTCGTCAATGTATCCAGCTGGGACAGTTTCGCGGTCAGACACATCTTTATAATGGGTGATCAGGATGTGCCACGATGGACGAGCCAATAAGAATATAGGCAGCAATATCAGAAACAGTATCGTCAACTTGACATAGCGAGACCGCTTAGGATTATTCTTTTCATGATTCATCAATTTTGAAGTGTCATTCATAATTGAAATTATCTAATAGGAGCTACATCTTTCCTATTGTGGTCAACAAATTCTCAGAACACAATGTTCTACAGATCAAGACATGTTGAGCAATCACTTCATTGACCGTTTGCTTTGAAATGAATCTCATGTCACACTACTAAAGATGATTCGTTAGAATGTTTTGAAATTAATGAGCCGATGATTAACTTTTTATTGCTGGCTGTCCTATTTGGAGTCACATATTTCGTCGCGAAGGAAGGACCGCAGGGGGCGGCAGTGACGCTGTTCGCTGTCCTTTTTTCGGGCTTGATCGCGATGAATTTCTTTGAACCATTGGCGATGTTCTTTTCAGCCAATTTCATGGGGAGTTTCGAGTGGCAACATCGTTGGGATGTCATTGCGTTACTCATGTTATTTTCCGGAGGAGTGACACTCATTCGGCTGATGGGTGATAAGCTGTTTCCGACGTATGCAGAAGTCAGCGGGATGCTTTACGAAATATCACGCTGGGGACTCGGATTAGTGACCGGTTACATCACAATGTCAATTCTACTGACAGCGTTGCATGTCGCTCCCTTGCCAAGAGAGTTTATGGGATTCACTCCTGAAGGACAGAATTTCCTCGGATTTGCAGCCCCTGATCGACAATGGCTGGCATTCACTCAGTATGTTTCAGAGGGGTCGATGAAAATCGGAGGAACTGCCAGAATCTTCGACGGGGCAGAATACCCAGCGAAGCCAACAGATCTCTCGACTCAACGAGTCTGGTCGTCGTTCCCAATTCGTTATGCAGCGAGACGTGAATTGTACACCACCGGTGGTCAAGCTTCCTCGACAGCAATTTTACCTCCTGGAACGGCGAATCCCCCACCTGTGAGCAACGGTGGGGCTCCAGCGACTGGTTCCGGTGGTTTTTAGGTGTCTTGCAAGTAGTCATAAGAAGATAAAGCAAGAATTATTTCACGCGGAGCCGCAGGGTCCGCAGAGAAAAAGTTCAAAACTTGTAACCGTTCACGGTTATTTCGAGATCATCAATTCGTCACTTACGTCATTACAACTGTAACGAAAATTCGTGCCGGAGGCACTTCTTGTGATAGCCTTGGGTTTTCAACCCAAGGAGTGAATTTCCATGCCATCATGTTCGTCGCGGAGTGACGGCATGTGGTGTGGCGAGAACATCGCCTGTCGCCAATACCCATCCCGATCAGCACAAATTGTCGCTCCGCGACAAACGATTGCTCTGTCAGTCTGTCAGGAAATGATTGCTCCCTGAACGGTTACAAAAACTCTGCGATCTCTGCGGCTCTGCGTGATTCATGCTTTCGGAAGTCCAACAATTCAATCTCACATCTCAAGAAACGATGATTATTAAACTCAACATTATTGAGATCATCGTCCTGTTGCCTATTCGACTCTAAATATCTGGTGATCGGTAAAGATTCGACCATCTTTGAACTTTGCACTCACGGTAATTTTGTGGGAGCCGGGTTCCAGGTTTTCTGGCAGAGCTTGTTTCCAGAGATGGGTACTTTTCTTCGGGCTGGGAAGTTTTTTCCAGGCAGACTTATTTAGCGCTAAAGCTTCTGCTTCTTTATCGACTGTTCTTTTGTACTTCGGGTCAATCTCGCGAGCGTGTTCCATTGTAACAGGTTCCGCATCACCGATTTGCATCGTCACTTCGGCGAATTGATCTGCGTTAAAGACATTGGCGTAGATCGTTGCTTGAGAAGTCTCTGCTTGAGCGACAACTTCTGGGGCGTCAATTTCCATCTGGTAATCCGGACCACGCCCCGCAGCGAAGTAGTCGAGGTGGTACTCGCCTCCATCAAAGTTCAAGATGGAGTATCCGTTAGGACCGCCGTCTCCCATTGTGGTGTGTGGAATTCCTCGTTCGTCGGGGGCTCCTCCCCACCAACTCCCGGAGACTGTGACGTTAATAATGTGATGGTGAGGTTTTGGTCCGTTCCAACCGTCGGTGTCGGTGATCCAGACATGTTCGTGAGTGTGTGTATGACCGGAGATTGAGATACAAAGTGGACGATCTTCAATCAGACGGTATAGTCCATGGCGATCGTGGACCCCGATGATTGGAATGTGCATCATCAAAACGACCATCTGCTCTTTGGGAATTTGTGCGAGGTCAGTTTTGATGAAAGCTAACTGTTCCTCTCCAATCCCACCTCGATACGACGGCTTCCGATCCCCTTGAGGGACGACCCATTCGACGTTATCAATCACTAGAAAGTGAACTGAACCATAGTCAAATGAATATGTCGAAGGACCATAGACTCGTTCAAATGTTTCATCAGAAAA
>ERZ887942.2018-NODE-2018-length-13049-cov-10.117824_pt1 | contig 13049 bp, 16 predicted proteins | sample MGYA00521099_ERZ887942 | MGnify/ENA primary metagenome ERZ887942 (study PRJEB32303, sample SAMEA104408605) | aquatic metagenome | biome: Brackish water; feature: Pelagic; material: water | place: Baltic Sea | collected 2014-06-07T06:48:00 | depth 16,251 m ... | reverse complement strand
CATTTTTCAGCTCTTAAATTTTCAACTGGTATATGCTCAACTTGTGCAATAGTTTTTCGGTCTTTACTGTAAATGACTTGCATAGAACATTGACCCATTAATTTAAGGTCATAGCATAATTTCCGAACCATATCTTTATGGAACAAAGAAATCATTTTAGCGTACTGCTCTGGCTTTTTATTTGAATTTAGAGCATCTAGTCCACGTCCGTAAATCATCTCGCTAATGCCGTTTATAATAGCGTTATTTGTTGGACTACCATTGTAACGCTGAATTAAATACTTGAAGTAACCATTATTTTCGCCATAAGAAACCCACTCTTTATTTGATTTCTCAACAATTTCTGGTGTTGTGTAAGTACTTAAATTTACTATTCTTAAATCGTTCATAGTTATATTATTATAAATTCGTTATCCGAACTTTCTTCACTTATATATTGGTCTTTATTAACGCTGTAATATTCATCATTACTTTGGTTAATTGCTTGGTCTGTGCAAAAAATCTTATCTTTATAAATTATATTGTTTGTATAACTAACTTCTAAAATATAAAAATCGCTTTCAGTTAAAGTACCGAAAACCGCATCAAATGAAATATAATTACCATCAATTACTGAAGTAGCATTTACTGTAATACTTTTATTTGTACTTTCGCTTGTTAGTTTCAAGTTCAAAGTGCCAACCGTAAATTCTCTTGGAATTATTTTAAAGGTTTTGTTTCCGCTTGTGGTTATTAACTTCATATTAATATATAAATAAAAAACAAATATTTTGTATTGTGTAGGTATAAAAAAAGGGCTATCCGTTAAGATAACCCCATTTTACAAGTAAAAGTACTAATTATGCAGTTGGGTCAATTTGAACCGCTGATGCATCGTCAGTTATAACAGTTGATGTTACAAAGTAAGGCGGTGCAGTTTCTTGTGCATTTACCGTTAATGTGTAACCTGTTAAATCTCCCATTGCAGCACCTGTAACGATTGTTCCACCGTTTACATCGCCACCATTTTCAAGTCCTACTAAAAAGAAGTTTCCGTTATAATCTTCAACCGCAACGTGAGGTCTTGCGTGTGCGATTAATTTAAGTTCTTCTTGTGTAGCTTTGTCTTGAAAGGTCAAAGTCATATTTAATGTAGTATCGTAGAAAGTTGTTCCGTTTTCTCGGCTTGAAGTGATAGCAGTTTCCATTGAACTATTACCTTTTACATCAAACTGAAACCACGTTGGCGTTCCAGAAACCCCTGTAATTTCTCCAGATACGATTGTTGCGTTTCCTAAAGTTCCGTAATCTGCAAAGTAGATAGTTTTAATCCCACCTACTGCCGACTTACAAGGTACTTTACGTCCGCTTGTTATTAAGCATCCCATATTTTTAAAGTTTTTTAAATAAAAAAGGGCGAGTTATCTTACCCACCCTTTTAAATTTGATTAGTTAATTATTATACAGTTTTTCTGTAAACTATATCTGTTACTTGTGCATACTGAACCCCAGAAGTAAATCTCATTACTACACGAATATTCATCGAGCCATCTATTTCTGCGAGGTCTAAAACACGCACTTCGTTCAAGTCATTTAATAGACCAGTTCCAAAGAATAAATTTGATTTTTCAGCAGCGATAATAGTTCCGTTTGCAGCACCTCTTGCAGGTACAACAGGAATTCCGTCAAAGAATAAAGAACCTAAAGCTTGGTTGTTTCCTTTATTTTCGTATCCGTTAGCACCCTCGCCACCAGATTGGAAACCACCTAAAGCTCTTGTATATGCTCTAATTACATCAGATGCAGCATAGATGTATAAATCATCTGAACCATAAACTGCGGTTGGGATAGCGTCTACAACAGCGCCTAATTCAGCAAGAACGTTAGCCGATGTAATTGCAGCACCTGTTAAATCTTGTCCAGCTGGTAAATTTGCGTCTGCATCTAATAAAGTTGCAAATCCGTCAAACTGTCCGCCACCTACTACTGTACTGTCTCCAGACCATATGCTTTTTTCTGTACGGTCAGCTACTTTTGCAGCAACGTGAGCCAATACAAAATCAGCAAAGTTTGGAGCTAAAGTGTCAAATGCAGAATAACCCATTTGTTCAGCTTCCCAAGAAGAATGTAATGTTTTCTTACAAATATCAAGGTTTACTTGAAATTCTTTAGGCTCAAGGATTGCTTCTGTTAAAGTTAGCGTTCCAGCACCTGTTTGAAAATCACAAGTTGCATCTTTTACGATGTCATCAGTAGATGCTTTCTGGATTACAGATTTGAATTTTACATTCGGCATAATGGTAATTAAACCCTTATCCAAAGTGTCCGCCGACAGTAAAGCTGCGGCTACATATTTTCCTGAGAATTCCCCAGAATAGCTTGTTGTTAATGATACACTCATTTTATTTAGTTTTTAGTTGTTATTAATTATTTAGTCTTGACATTACTCGGTCAATAGTAGTGCTTTTTCTGTTTTTAGAAACACTAAATTTCGAGATAGTTTTATGTATTTCTGGATTTGATACAATAGGCTCTGCACTTGGCTGGTTTAATTCAGCTTGTACTTCAACAGGAATTTCGTTTAGCTCTACTTTTTCGTGTTTAGCTAATTCTTCTGTTAAAAGGTTTCCTAAGTCATCAGCACTTAAATCCTCTTTTGGTTCTAGCATTGCTTTGATTTCTTCAATCATTGATTTAACCTCTGCTAGTTCTTCTTTAGTAGCATAACCCATTTCTTCTTTTTCTTCTTCTTTTGCTTCAACCTCTTCAACCTCTTCGGCTTCTTCTTCGGCTTCGGCATCTTTGATTTCAGAAATGATACCCTCTTCTGTAACTACTAATAATTTACCGTCTTCCAATGCGTACTCGCCAACTGGCAAAGCAACTTTCTCATCTTCTGTAACGATAAACACTTCTACACCGCTTTCAAACGTGTCAGCTTCTATAACTGTACCGTTGTCTAGTTTGGCTTGTTCTAGTTTAACTTCTTCGTTAAGGTTTAGAACGTCTTTGATTTTTTCAATCACGTTGTTTGATTTCATACTTATATATAATTTAGATTAATTTAATTTGTATTTTCGTTATGCTTTTTTCTGAATTATGAACCATTCTACACCGTCACTCCAGATAGCAATACCCTCATAATCTTTGTTTATTCTGTATGGGTTTGAACTACCGTCTAAGTTTTGACCAGCTGCTGGTGTAATATCGAAATGGTCTTGACTGTTAAAAGTACTGTCAGATATAAACCTTATTTTTCTATGAATATGAGTAACTGCGTCTGGTAAAGTATAAACCGCCGTACCATTGCCACCAGTCCACGATAGCTTAAACATAAAAGTATCGTCATATATTGCATTGTTTAAATCTACATCAACCCCAGCCTCTGCGGTTATATCAGTAGAAACAAAGTAATTCTTGAATTTAGATGCCGTTGTCTGTTTAGTTAAACCACCCTGTACTAAAGGAATTAACTCACTGCCTTGTAATTCCGTTGCTATTGGTAATGCACTTATTTTTGAGTTTGCCATAATATATTATTTTCCTTGTCCTTTATATTTTTTTTTATAATTCTTGCCATTTTTAGATAAACTTGTCTTACTCTTAGCGTGAATTCCTTTACGTTTCTTTTTTGGCTTTTCTATTTTAACAGATAATTGTTGTTTAGCCATTATTTCTCTATTTTAAAGTTATTTTCTTGAAGCAAAAAATCTTCGTTTTCTAAAAGTATAAAGTTTTCGTTTTTAGACATTTCACCAATACCTTGTGCAATTATATCACCATTACAACATTTAATTGAATACGCATCTTTATCTCTGCATAAACAACCCCTACGACCGTTTCGTGGACTTGTTTTGCTTGGCGTGAATAGTTTTTTAAATCTATTCATTTTCTAATTGTTTAAGTTTAGCTTCTGCCCACGTTTTAGCCGATTTGCCACCCCATAATAAAAAAGATATAGTTCCACACGCTTCTGTATCTTCTGGATTGTAATACGCTTCTGCCCTTGACAAATAAGAGTACATTCTTTTTATCGTTTCTTTGCTTATTGGTTTACCTTGTGCTAATTGCTGCGCTCTAATTTTTCCAACTTGTGTAGCACATTTATTATTAACCGCTTCGTTAAGTTCTAATCCTCTTTTAGCGTTGTTACTTACTGAACTAGGGTAATCAGAATAACTTTCTAAAACCATTTTCTTACCGCCTTTTACTCGCTTATCATTTTTGATAATAGCTTTTATTTCGCTTAGTAAGTATTCAGCTTCTTCTTCTTCTATTTGTGCTAGTTCGTCTTTTATTGTTTGGTCGTTTGGGCGTTCCATTTTATCAGCGAAATACCCCTCTATTGAAAAACCTTTTACCTTACCTGTTTTTACAAACTCATTCCAAATTTGGTCGTTGTTTACTTTAACACTTCCAACCCACGAACCTAAAGGCAAATCCATTCCGTACTTAACGCTCTTATCGTGTACCTTGTCCTCAACTATCCAACTTTCAACTAAACTTAAACCCTCAATAGCGTATTGATGTTCTAGTGTTGAGTTGTTTTGTTTACTATTCATTAAATACATTTGGGACGCTTTTAAGACAGTATCTTTTGAAAAATATATATAGTATTCATCTTCTCCGTTGCGTCTGTAAATTGGCTTGTTTGGTATTAATAAAGCACCCATTAATATCCTACGCTCTCCGTCTATTTCTGCAAGTTTAAATTCTTGACTTTTTAAAGCAATAAAATCTTCTTCAATAGCTGGGTTTTCAACTACGCTTATAGCCTCAATCCCTAGTTCGCTTTCTTCGTCTAATATTAATTCGACTATTCTCATAATAATATATAATTAAATTCGTTTATTTTTGTTTTTTAAATTGTAGCACCCTCAACAATATTATTTTCTAAACTTTGTGCCGTTGTAATATCATTCGATACTACATAGGCTTGTATTGGTTCGTTAGTTTGACTTGCAACTGCATCACCTAAAACGCTTGTTTCACTTGCTCCGACTACGTTAAAACTTGGGGGAATTGATGAAGCTGTTGGTATACTAGGAGCGGCTGCTGGAACACTTGCTCCACCACCGCCACCAAAAGAACCGCTTATGCTATTTGCGGAACTTGTAGCGGAACGTATTGCTCCGATTATACCTACTGCCTGTGCAGCATACCCAATTAACATTGGTATATTTTGTGGAAAACCTATTTTAGCGGTCTGAGCTGTTCCCTCTGCTGCTGCAACTGTGCTTTTAGCTACTGCTAATTTACTGAAAGTTATAGTTTTTTTAGCTTCCATTATCATTTCTTTTAAAGCTAAACCTTGCTTAACTATTAAAAGTGCTTTGCCAACTCCTGTTTCAGCACCAGCTAAACTAATAGCGTCATCAAGTGCTTTTCGTTTTGCAGCTGTTTTTTGTTGTTCAAGTGCTATTTCACTATCAGCTATTTTTTTGTCTTCTTCTAATTTCTTTTGTTTTCTTTCAGCATCTTTTACATCAAATTCTTCTTGCTTTAATCTTTTTGCTTCATCTCTTGCTGCTTCTAATTCATCAGTCTTTATATTGTTTTCGTTAGCTTGTGCAATTAAATTATCATAATGTTCTTGGATTTTAATTAGTTCTAGCTCTCTTTTTTCTTGTTCAGAAACCGCTTCCGCATCTCTTAATGTTTTCTTTAAATCAGATAACTCTTTTAAATCAGCTTTTTCTTCTGCTGTTACTTCACGCCTTGAAGTTAATAACTCTGTGCTTAAACGTTTTTGTAAATTAAGTCTTTGGGTTTCCAATTGTATAACACTAGCTTCTAATTGTGCAGCTTCGTTTAAATCGTCTTTATTACTTTTAGTTAATGCGTTTTCAGTTTGTTTAGCTTCTAATCTTAATTTAGCTACCTCAACCTCTTTTGCTGCTAGCTCATCACTTACACGCCCAGCTTCTTCTAAAAATTTAATTCTTTCTTGTGCAGTAAACTTATCTTTATTAACTGCCTTTTCCCTTAGTTCAGCAATTTTTCTTTCTGCTTCAGCTCGTTCAACTATTAAATCTCTTGCTTTCTTTTCTGCGTTTGCCCTTTGGTCTGCTATCTTTGCTGCTGCATTTGCATCATCTGAAATTTCTTTACCAAACTCTTTGACTGAATTAATAGCATTATCAACACTATCTGTAACACTATCAACGCCTAAAACAACCTTACCAACACTATCGGCAGCAATCTTACCAGCTTCTTTAAAATTACCTTTAAATAATTGTTCAACAGCACGACCTAAATTCGGTATTAAATTAATTAACCCCTCAAATCTAGTGACTATATTATCTTTGATTAAATTAGCAAAGTCTGTTATCGCTTGTTTAGGATTTTCAAAAACACTTATAATGTTTTCGCCTAAGTCAGCTAATAAATCTAAAAGGTTTCCTGTAACACTACCAATAACCCCTAGTATTTTAGCGAACTTATTTTGTCCCTCCTCACTTCTTGTAAACGCTTGACCTAAAGCTGTAACGGCTATTAATAAAGCACCAATTCCTGTACCTATAATTGCAACCCTTAAAGATTTAAACCCTGTTGTAACGCTGCCAATAGCACCTTTGAATTTATTGAATTTAGTAACCGCTCCACCTGTGGCTTGGTCTAGGGTACTATTCATTTCTTTAGTTGATTGGCTAGTTTGTTTTACTTCTTTATTTACGCCATCAATACCTTTTTCTAAATCTTTTAAACCCTTTGTAGCTTTTTTACTATCTACATTTAATTCAATCGTTTTTTCTATTGCCATTTTATCTCTTGTTTTAAAGCCTTGTAACCCTCTTTCAATGTCATAGGTAGTTTGTATTTACCTTGTGCTATTCGCAAATTTTCGGTTTCTCCGTTTGCGTATTTTAGACTTTCTATTATTAATTTTATCATAATGTTGTTTCGAATAAATCTGTGTCAAATGCTCCAGCATCTTCGCCATCTACATCGTAAATCGCTCTTAAAGATATTTTGTATGTTGTGTCACTGTCTAAATTAGATAATACAGCAGTGGTTAAATTTGAGCCTATTGTAAGTTGAAGTACATCGTCTTTGTAACCCTCATATCTTAATAGGTTAGGCTCAGACGCTAAAGAAGTCCATTGAAAACTTATAGTACTACTTGTTACATTTGTCGTTTCTAAATTCTCAACTCTTTGTAAACTTTCTAGTTGGAAATTCAAATTCTGCGAAGCATTTGGATTAAGATTATATAATTCTAAGTCGCTTTTATTTGTGAGTAAGTTTGTCTTTATAGAGTTTATTCTATATTTAGTTGTGCCTATAATAAAAATATCATTTAGCCTGTATTTTAAAATTATGTTTAATGGTAAGTATGCAGATACGTTTGTTTTTCTTGCATTTCTTGAAAATAAATTTACTACATAATTTCTGTAATATTTTGTAAATAAATCATTTGATGAAGTTTGCGTATTGCTTCCTGTGGTTAATGTATACTCATCAACTTCAATACCAAAGTTTAAAGTATTACCAACAAACCCAGTTGTAATATCTCCTGTACCGTTCGCTGGTCTTATATATGAAGTTAAATCGGTTATTGAATTGTCTGGCTCTTCAAATTCTATATCGTCACCATTTGTTGAGGTATTAAATGCAAAGAATATTAAGGGTTTGCCTATTGTAGGCTCAAACCTTTTATCCAACATAGCACCCTGAACGATAGTAGTTAAATTTCCTGTTATTTCATCTGTTAATCTCTCATACATCATTTTTTCAAAATCAACGTCTATTTTGTAGTCCCCTCCGTCCCACTCATTGTTTCCGTAGCTTTCCTCTGAAAACTTATTTCCTTGCAATTCCTCTGAATATTGCACTAAATAAGATTTTTTACTTTTAAAGTTAAACCTCATATTTTTAAACTGTAATAACTTAGATACAGTTTTTTTGCTAGTATCTACGTATTCCGTAATGTCATAAGTTTTACCAGCATTATAATAATCGTCTAAAGGTAACACTGTAATAACACCATCTTCTTTATATGCAGTCAAATTAAACATCGTGAAGATATTCTTAATGAAATCAAATATTTTCATTTTAGGCAAATGATTACTTATTGTTACAAGGTTTTCATCTGCTGTTGCAGCTTTTTCATAATTCCCTGTTGACTGAACAGTTTCGCCACCACTTACAATTTTTACTTGTTGAACCTCTAAATCTTGTGATATTCCTAAAGTGTTCTCGGTATTTATTTTAATCGTTACATCAATAATCCCCTCATTATAATTATAAATATTAAATATATGGGTAAAGGTTTGAGTACCCTCTCCAGACGCAACAAATAACTCTGAATTATCAGACGTTTTCAAAATTTGAACTTCATACTCTCTGTTTGGGTCAGTGCTATTAACTGTTAAATTAAATCTATATCCTATAATTGAAATTCCAACAATAGTGTTTTCTAAACGAGGTTTTGCAAATCTTTGTTCGTTACCGCTAACAAAATCATAATTGTTTTCTGCATCATCAGCAGACGGAGGAGCGTAAAATCTAGTGCTTATAGTTTGAACCGCACCGCCCTCGTCTGCGTTTGATAAATAACCCTCTTCCCTATGAAGCCACAATCTTAAAGAATTAAAAACAGAACTATTTAAAAACTCTTGACTAAATTTAATTTGTGGGTAAGTTCTTTCTATTGCATCAAATACAGTTTTAACTCTTATTGCTGGTTTTAAATCTGCATAATTTAAGTAAGTATTCGTTATAGCGTCCTTATATCCAGCATTGCCATTATATCCATATCGCATATTTTTACTATGCGTTATAAGTGGGAATATTACATCTTCATTAACCGCAGAACCTAATAACCTACTTTTAACAAAATCACTTGTATATTCAAAGTTTAAGTCGTCTGGATATATTAAAGAACTCAACTCATTCTCTGCTAGTATTTGTTTGAACTCAACTGTTTCACCAGTAAATACTAACTTATAAGAATAAGCTACATTGTTTTTTAACTCAACCGAAGTTAAACGTAATTTACCTATTTTGTAATCTATACCATTTAATTGAATAAGTCCATCACCTTGAAATCTAGCGTCAAAACTATTTTCAATTTCACTATCGTAATAATGCTTAAAGAATTTATTATTATGCTTAGATGCTGGAATGCTAAACTGTTGACTAAACGGAGCAAATATCTTGGCTGGGTCTTTTACGTTTTGAATAGTATCTGTAATAGATACGCTTTCGTCTTTGAATAACTCTAACTTTGTATAGTCATCATAAATTTCATAGTCTTTATTTGTGCCACTAAAATTCCCCCCATCAATATCGAGCGTATTATTTCCGCTTGGTGCAATTGCAGTTATAGAGCCTACAACTCCAGAATTTAAATCTTTAATTAATTGACCTACTTTAAAATTTCCTGTTGTGAAATCTGTTGCAGTATCTACAAGCCTAGTTGTAGTAGGAAAATTACCTTTATTTCTGTACTTATTTCCACCTCTAATATATAAGTCTATTATCTGCATTTATCGAATATTGTTTATAGTGTCAAAAGCAAAATCTATTTTTATATTGTAATTAATTAGCTTATCATTTAACCCTGTTTTATAACTAAAACTACTATCGCTTACATTAACAGGCAAAACAACGTTGTCTATTTCTATCCAGCAGTCCTCACTTAATTGCATTTGTTTAAACACTTCGTTGTATTCCTCTGGATAAAACCCTGTATTTAAGTCCATTTTTTCGTTACCCATTTTATATAGGTTTTTCTGTTGGTGCTTATTTACATCATAACTATTTGCTACAAGTGTATTTCTTTTAAAGTCCTCTGCCTTAGTAGATAGTTGTTTATTACTTCGCTTAAAGAACCAAAGGTTTTGCAACGCTCCAAACTTGTTTATAAAACTTAATTTATAAGGCTCATATTTACACTCTGTAATATTTTCGACTTTAATTAAATCAACGCCATCATCTGAATTGATGTATATAGTGTCAACAGGAAAAGTTGTATTGCTATCTAAAAACGCATCTAGGCATATGTTACCCTCAAAAGTTCCATTGTCTAAATAAACCCTATCCCTAAATTCATCAGCACCATTTACAGTGTTTGATATATATTTTATTTGATTGCTAGATAATGAGCTAGAAGAAATATCCTCGCTGTAAACTTCTTTATTGTTATGGTAATAATCAACGCTCGTAACCTTGCTTGTATCAATAGGTAATATAGCTGGTGCATCGTCTAACTTTACTATCGTCTTATTTGACTGCAACACCCCATTATCATTTTGTGGGTTTACCCCCTCCTCAAAATATCCATAACCATAAAAGCCCTTATTTAAAACAATTGCATTTGTTGAAATGTTACCAGATACAAGTTTAGTTATTTGGTAATCAACCCATACAATCTCTGTTTCATAATCTTCTGCGTTATAGTCCATATAATCCCTTACAAGTTCTGCTATTTCAAAATTGACTGTAAAGTTTACCGCATTTGCATTTAGAATATAGGTTGGTGTAGTTGGTCTTGAACCTTGCGTTCCTGTGTATATCCAAAGTTTTAAAGTTGCACTTTCTAAATTGCTAATATTTAAATATACATAGTAAGGACTTCTTACATTAATTTTTGCCATTTTATCGTTTTGTTAATTTTATTAAATCTTTCTCTAGCCCTAAAGAGTACGCTTCTATTAATTCATCAGGCAGTCTTTTGAAAGCTGCTACAAATGGTTTTGTAAAAAATAAACTAGGTTTAATTCCTTTTTGATATATACTTCTTGCAATTAAAAACGCTGTACTTTGATAACTTAAAAACCTACCAGATTTTCTATCTCTAAATTGTATTCCTTTTCGTTTAACCCATTTATTAATACTGTTTGTTAAACCGCCTTTTTTTCCTGTGCCACTCCCAAACCTAAAAGGACTATTCGGAGCTTTTGCACTTGACGATTTACCGCGAACTCCCTTGTCTTGAAATTCGCCATATTGCTCCATACTAAAGCCTAGTTCAGCTCCTTTAGTTGTTAGCTCTATATCATACCCTAAACTGTTATAAAGTGCCTTAGTATCGTTCCTATTGCTTTTAGATAGGTTGCTTCTACTTTGTTGTATAACATACTTAGCAAACTTATTTAATTCGTCTTGTAGGTATTTATCTGCTAACATATTTCAATGTCATTGTTTACAAATATATCAAACGTTGCAGTCCAACCAGCTACTTTGTTTTCAAACCTATCTACAAAAGGCTCTAAACTTGCATCGCCGTCAAGTTGGTATTTGTCATTGTATAAATCGCCACGCCTTAAAACTTGGACTAACTTATTTAATACTGCTAATTGCGTGTTGAGTACGTCTTGCTCGTTATTGTTGCCTATGAATATATCCGTTGTAGGCTCTTTACTTTCGTCTACTATATCCATTGCTAAAATAGATATGTTAAACCTTAATACGCTCTCTTGTGCTGTAACGCTGTTTATAATCAAATGGGATAATGGGAATATAGATTGCTTAGATAAATCAATATCAAACAAATCACCCTCTGTAACTGTGTTTACATTTATATCATTTAGTAAAGCATCTTTGATAGCTTGTGTTAATAAATAATAACCTCTTATTCCTGTGTAACTCATTTGAATTTGCTTTTAATATTTCGTGCTTCTATTTCGTTTTTCTCTTTTGTATATGTTAAATAGGTCAAACATTCGTGTACGTTTAGTTTAGTGATATTTTCAAATCTCGTAATATCTCCGTTAGCGATTGCATAGATTGAATTGTACCATCCCCATTTGGATGTGAAGCCAGAAATTGCACTAAGCTCTCCTCGTTCTGTTTGCTCGAAGAGTTCAGAATAACTGTCGATAAGTCCCTGCCTAAATTGTAAAAAAAAACCATTGCACCGAAACACGCATCTAAAGGATAGTTCTTAGCTTCTTCGTTTGTGTCTGGTTCGTATTCTTTAAGCGTGTACCTTTGTCCTTGCTTTAAATCAATAGGTCTATATAAAACATTCATCGCTCTATGTAGATTATCGTTATCACCAATAAATGTATCTAAGTCCACATATTCTCCAAAACTCATATTTTCTAAGTCTGGTATAAATCCGTAATCTTTGCCATTCATTTGAAACCTATTTATAAGTTGGTGTTCTGTATCAAACATATTATTAATAATAAGACAAATATCGTTTATATCTTTTGCTTTCATTGAACGAACAACCTCAATAGGTACTTTACAGAATATCTCAATCATCTTAGATTGCACCTCTGCTTCTTTTGTTAAATCTAATTTATCAAACTCTTGGTATTGCCCTAGAGTTATTTCATTTAACGTTGTTGGTATGCTTAACTTAACTTTCATATTAATATATAAACTTTTTTAATTTATTTTAGTAACTATAAGGTACAAAAAAACCCCTACATTTCTGCAAGGGTTATTTAAAATTTTTTGTTTGTTTTAATTATTTAATTTAGAAATATAATTTTCTATAAATTCTTTACCTTTATTATCTACATTGTAAACTGTAATATCAGTATCACCTAAAGTGTGACCGTTAGATGTGGCTCTAGACCAAGCCATTGCGAATTCAGTTGCTTGTTTGTTTGTTTGAAATTTTAGTGTTGCATTCATAGTATTATTGTTTTTGTTCTCTACAAAGATACATCTTTTTTTGAAATAACAAACATTTAATAAACTTTTTTTTATTTTTTTTTCATCCTCCCTATGTAGTGCAGTTTTAAGATACTGTATATTTACCTCTGTTTGGGTTTTGTAGTTGAAAGCCTACTGCATACCTAATAGCATCAATAAGATGACAATAAGCATCTACTGGCGTGTTGCTCTTACGCTCAAGCCAACGATAGTTGTTTAACTCTTTGATTAGGTTTGTGCTTTCTGGACTTACAATAAGGTCATAATCTTGTAAAAGGCTTATACCATACGTTACACTACCTTGCCCTTTTATACTTGGCTTAACGTTACAACCCTTTGCTTTTATTTCGTGTATTAAACGAGGTTCTGCACTATCCCCAACGATTAAACCCTCTCTAGCGTGTTTTAAATTTAGTTCTGCTATTTGTGACGTTGTTAATCTTTGTAAGTAAAAA
>ERZ887942.2016-NODE-2016-length-13050-cov-17.640862_pt1 | contig 13050 bp, 1 predicted proteins | sample MGYA00521099_ERZ887942 | MGnify/ENA primary metagenome ERZ887942 (study PRJEB32303, sample SAMEA104408605) | aquatic metagenome | biome: Brackish water; feature: Pelagic; material: water | place: Baltic Sea | collected 2014-06-07T06:48:00 | depth 16,251 m ... | reverse complement strand
CTAGAGGGGAAGTATTGGCCATTGTCTGGGAAAACCATTCCCTTTTTTACCGCTCGTCCTAGCGCATTCTTCTCGTCGTCCTCCAAGCTGCGTCCGCCAACAATCCTACCGTTGACTCTGAGGAGTTCGAGAAGACTCTCAGATGCGGAGTCATTACCCACTGTTTTGGGCCACCTCAAAATGTAGGGGGTTTTGTCAGCACGGGCCTGTGGGGTTTCTAAGTCCCATTCAGACAGAAACCGAAGTAGATCGTTCACGCGGTCTGCGGCTCTTACACGACATACATCCAGTTTTGAACTAAGCTCAAAGAGGTTTGCTGCTCCGTAGCCTCCGGGAATAATGTTGGACTGTTTTCTAAAAGGGACACCGTGCGGCTTTCGTTGGATGATTGCGAGCTTAAGGGATTGGATCTGCTCACCAAGCGGGTCGCCGGGAAATGGAAAAGGCGGAAATCTGTCCTAAAGCCTTGGATGAAGATGGTGAAAGCGGCTGATGAGGCCCGTCTCCCACTCGAAGGTCTGAGCGATAAAGAGGTCAACCGGCTCATCGTCGAAACCCGTCTCAGCGTGACCGGATCTGCGGTGCCGACACCCGAATCACTCGCGGTGATCTGTGAAATTGCGAACCGGGAGCTGGGACTGAGGCCATACCAGGTTCAGATGCTTTCCGCGCTTGCCTTGATTCACGGATATCTTGCGGAGATTGACACAGGAGAGGGCAAGACACTTTCAATCGCACTTGCCGCCGCCTTCAAAGCCTGAAAAGGGGAGCCGGTGCGTCATCACCGCGAATGACTATCTGGCGGAGCGAGACGCGCGCACGATGAAGAAGTTATACTTTCGACTGGGAATCTCCGTAGCGTCTGTGGTTGGTAAAACCGAACCGGCGCTCCGTCGTGAAGGCTATCAAGTGGATGTCACTTACCTTTTTGAGACTAAGTGAGTTGGCTGAAATCCTCGGTAATAATTAAAAGAAACATCGTCACGGTTTAATCTGTCTGGTCTATTCGCGATAAGTCGTGCCAAAGTTAACCTCTCATCAAAACGAAAGCAGCGAACGTCGCAATGACGCGACGCGTGAGGCTGTGTCGTTTTATGGGGTCGAGCAGCTTGAGCCGAAAATCCTCCTCTCGGCCGCACCGATTGATGCGGCACCCGAGGCTTACGGGCTTTCCCCGCTGGATGCCGTCGATTCTTCGGCACTCGAAGAGGTGCGTTTTGCCAATGTGGTGGAGATCGAGGCCAGTGCCGAGACCTTCATGCCACACGATGCCGAGGCCTCCCTGCTGGGTGACGGTGAGGACTTTTCCTGGGGGGAGGAATCGGAGTCAGATGAGTCGGATTTATCCGTCCTCGGTGAGGAAAATCAGCCTCTCGACGCCCCCGAAATCGCCCCCGCCGACCTGGCGAATACGGCCAGTGCGGACGACGACCAAGAGCTTTTTGACACCGATCTGAAGGTGGATTTGGAGACCGAAACGGCCCTCGATGAGGAGGGCAATGAGGACCTCGTCACCACCGCTGAAGAGGTCTCTGAGGCGGTTGCACAGGCCGCCACAACGACTGCCAGCCTCCCCACTCTGACTCCATGGGAAACGATTTTATTGACTGATCCAACTCCGGGTGAATCAGCCGCTGGCGACCCCACGGTCGCGCAGTTGGTGACCACGCTCAACGCTGCCAACGGCCCTCCGGTGGCTGGGAATGCCGCTTCAACACTGGATTCCAGCTTAGATCATGTAAACTACCAGCTTCAACCAACGGTTGAAGATGGGTTTTTTGAGTCTGCCCTTGAGGGTGTTGAATCGACTGATTCAGCGGATAATCGGCTCATTGTTTCAGGAGACCGCGATATAGATGTAGGCGATATCGAAGTGCTCACTGCCGAGGAAGCCAACCGGATTCTTCAAGAGGCATTACTCATTTGGTCGGAGTCCAATTTGCCTGCCAACTTGGCGAGCCGACTTGAGAGCATTTCGATTCGTATCATAGATCTTCCTGAGGGTGTTCTCGGCGAGGCGAATGGATTTCAAATTGACCTCGATTCGACCGCCGCCGGATTTGGTTGGTTTGTTGATTCGACTCCGTCCGAAAATGGCGAGTTTCTCTCCACCGATGATTTGATCTCAAACGCGGCATCTGGAAGTGCGGCTGAAGGTCGAGTTGATTTACTCACCGTGCTCGTCCACGAAATCGGACACGTCCTCGGTCAAGATCACGACTCTGGCTTGGCCGTGATAGCGAAGACACTGGGGAGCGGGGAACGGGTGTTGTTGGCGGACGATGTTGGCTCTCTCCGTGGGGTCGAATCAATCTCCGCGGCATTGATTTCCGGGTCTCCCCTTGAACTGACCCTGGACCTCTCACCGGCCGCCGATAATGGCAGTGATGTTTTGGTCATGGTGAATGTCAATGGGAGTGTGGATATCTTGGGCTCCGACGGAGATGATGGAATCGGGATCGCTAATATCCTAAACATCGTGGGCAACTCGAGCGGCACTGTTACCCTCGCCGGGCCGGACGTCGCCACGGAGTGGATTCTTGATGGAGCCAATTCCGGGAGCCTCACTATCCCGGGCGGGCCGACGATCACTTTCAGCGGTATTGATGCCCTGATCGGGGGATCGGCTGACGATGAGTTCCGCGTCGGCAGCAGTTACACTCTCGCGGTCAGCATCAAGGGAGGGGGCGGAAACGACAGGGTGGTCATCGAGAGCTCCAGCAGCGCCGATGTGGCCTTTGACGGCGAGGGCGGAAATGCCGATACCGTGGTCAACGAATCCGGAACCTCTGGCATCACCGGCTTTTCGAACGTCGAAACACGGATCGAGAGGCCCCTGCTTTTCATCCCCGGGTTTGCCGGGAGCTTTGCCAACACCGCCCTCGCGGAAGACCCGGGCCTCGATGGCTCGACCGTCCTGGAGGAATGGTATCTCAATCGGGGCCTCAGTCCGACCCGCCTGGTTCTTGAACCGCTCTCCGAGGGTTACTCCGATATCGTCCAGACCCTCGTCAACATCGGCTACGTCAACGGGACCAATACCGGGCTGGTGGGAACCTTGTTCTCTGCCCTTTGGGATTGGCGGGTCCCGGTTGCCGAAACCGATGATACAGCGGACGGCACTCTGAGCAATGTGACCGCGGCCTCACTTCTGGACACCAGCTTCGACTCCTCCCTCGACTACCTCGCATACTGGATGGACCAGGCTGTCACGGCTTGGTCCATGCTGACGGGCGGGGCGCCTGCCGCGGTGGATGTCTTGACCCATAGCACCGGGGGACTGGTAGCCCGCAGCTACATCCAGAGCGCAGCCTACGATGCAGTGGCATCCCTGTTGCCGATCCACACTCTCATTCAGACCGGAGTTCCCAACCAAGGGACGGGCGCGCCGTTCGTGCTGCTCAACAACGATTTCAGCGCGAAGTCAGCCGCCCGTTTACTCGGAAAAACTCTCAACGACGTGTGGGATCTCAAGCAGAGTGGTGCGACCATTCTGAACCCGGACGGCTCGGTATTCGAGGCGGCAAATGAGGCGGAATTCGTCCGCAACTATGTCGAGTCCCTGCACGACCTGCTCGCGTCCTACGAATTCCTCGATGACGTGCAGAACGAAATGCAACTCTTGCGCGCGCTGACCAGTTCGGATGATCTCTCTAATGCACTTCTGGCCGATCTGAATGCTTACAACACCGACGCCTTCGTGGCGCGCGGTGTGCTGGATGTTGTCGAAGACGACCTGCTTGAGGAATTGGCAGATGCGGATGCTGACGTGGATTCCATCGTCACCTTTATTGAGTTGCTGGCGTTGTATGACACCGACGACAACAATTCTCTGGACGTCGTCGATGATGCCCTGCCGGAAGCACTCTCCGCTGCGGACGATGGCAATGGCCTGGGTTTGTCTGCGGACGGGATCGTCACTTACGAAGAGCTTCTCCGCCTCTATGATCGCCAGACTTTCATTGTCTATAGTGAAGGGGTCGATACCGACGATCTTGTGATCGCCCATACCGGATTCGATTCCTCGCTGGGCTTGGCCAATGAAGTCCTGCCGATCACGGAAGTGCTCGTTGGCAGCCTGCCCGAGTCGGACGAGATCTGGTATGAACTGAAGAACCACCCGTCCGGTGGTGATGGCACGGTTTCAGCATTCTCGGCGAGCGCCGGTTTCGCCGCGGCACGTCTGGTGGAGATGACGGTATTGGCCGGCGAAAACATCGAGCACACCGGAATCACACACAACGAGATTTCCCAGCGGAAGATTGTCGAGCTTCTGGGTGTCACGGATGAGACGGTCGCGCTGATATCGACGGGCCTGATGCTGAGCAAGCCGCAGACGGCGAAACGCCTCTATGACATCGGACTGATCGATCCCGTGGAATTGGCCCGTCAGGCCTATGACCGCGCGGTGGCGCAGTTGGAGATCCTCAAACAGACGGTACTGAATCACAGTCTCCTGAAAACAAATCTGCCACTCGTGAATCAGAATCTGGGCCAGCTTCTCAACGATGCCATCAACGGTCTTGATTTGAACGCCCTGTTTGATGACTTTGCATCTTCCGTGGGATCCTTTGCGAGCGAACCCGATCTGACGGCCCTCGAATCCGCGATTGAAAGCGCGCTTGGTCTTTCCGCCTCGGAGTTCTCGATTGTGAATGATATCGATGCCACCGGGCAACTGATGCTTGTTTTCGATATCCTCGAGTCGAGTGTCTACACAACGAATATCGATCTTGGCGCTTCCGGAGGCCCGCTCACTGGTGACCCGATCGTCCTGAATGCCAGCCTGGATCTCGAACTCAGTTTCAGCATCGTCATCGACATCGGATCGGTGTTCAGTCCATCCGGTGAGGAGGATGGAACCTCAGGCCTTGAAATCGTGTTGTCCAATTTCACGGTCAGCGCGTCTCTGAACGCCTCGGACATCGGCATGCCGCTTGATTTTGCCGGGCTGGGGGGGCTGACGATCGAGAACGGCACGGTCAATTTTGACCTCGGCCTCGATATTGGTTTCGAGGATACCGATGAAAGCCCGGATTCGCTGAGCGTTTCCAAGTTGCTCACCTTGGACGGAGTCAGTGGCTTGCAGAGTCTGATGGGCTTTGAGGTCACCGATTCATCGCTCACGGTGAATCTCCCGGCCACCGTCGCCATTACGAGTGACGATTTGGATCTGAGTGGATCTGGCTACCTGCGGATCAGCTCGTCGGATGTATTCAATGGTGAGTCGCCGGACCTGTATTTGCATTTGGATGGAGCGAGTCTGCGGATCGGTGATTCGGTCTTTTTGACGGGGAATCTTGATTTCCGGCGCGGTGCAGACCTTGATTTGGAGTTGACTGGAAGCGTGACGGGCAACGGGCCCGGAGGTGCCTTGCTGATCGCCGGTCCGGTGACGATTGTTGGTTCCGCTGATTTCTCCATGACCCGCCGGATCACGGATGTGGATTCCGATGGCGACGGGATCGCGGATTTGATCAATGCTCAACTTGATAGCTTGGCTCTTTCGGTGACGGACGCCAGTGTGAGCGTGAACGGCGTGGCCGACATGACGGTTTCCGGCGACCTGGCATTGGCATGGGTGACCCCGGCCGGAGAAACGGGCGTCCGCTTCACCGCTCTCAAGATGGGGGATGTCACTGTGACTTCCTCGACGGCCACGGCGGCTGACTTTGGCCTGGCTGGGACTCTGACGGACATTGCCTTGGACTACAACGGCACCACTGGTGCTGAGCGCCTTGACTGGACTCGTGCCTTTGACCTCGACGCGGATGGAACTCCCGACCTGTTGGATCTCGGCGCGAACTTGGTGACTCCGGTGCAGTTGTTGATTGATTTTGATGACAATCTGGAGCTTCGCCTGAAAGGCAACGTGACCGGCAACCCCGCTGACAATGACATCTTCCTGACCGCTGGCCCGGTGAGCATGGCCGGGACCGCGGCCTTCGCCCTGACTCGTCGGATCGCGGATGTGGACATTGATGGCGACGGAGTCGTGGATGAAGCCGGTGCCCGGTTGGACACGATGGCGCTTGTCGTGACTGACGCGGTTGTGGAGGTGAGTGGTCTTACGACCATGACGGTTTCCGGCGAACTGGCTTTGGCCCGGGTGCTTCTGACCGACGGCACGGTTTACTCCGCCTTCAAGATGGGGAACGTCAGCTTGCGCGGCCCGCCTGTCGCGGCGGAAGATTTCGGTTTGACCGGCCTTCTGACGATAAACGGTCTTGATTACAACGGCTCTGCGCTTGGAGACCGCCTTGATTGGACAAGCGCATTCGACTTTGATGGGGATGGAAACGCGGATGTTTTGAATCCCGGCCAGGATCTGCCGACCCCGGCGGACCTCGCGATTGACTTTAATGCCGGCCTTGAGCTCCGGGTGAGCGGCAGCGTGACGGGCAATTCGGGTAACTCGGATATTTTCCTGACGGCCGCTCCGGTGACTCTCGCCGGGATTGCGGAATTCTCCCTGACACGTCAGACCGTCGATGTGGATGTCAACGGCTCGGTATCCACCGGCGCTCAATTGGACTCAGTGGCGCTTTCAGTGACTGGCGCGATTTTGGATGTCAGCGGCGTGGCGGAGTTGACGGTTTCGGGCGAGTTGGCCTTGGCGCGGGTGACTTTGACGGATGCCCGCGTTTTCACGGCTCTCAAGATGGGGGATGTGGTAGTTAGTGCTTCGGGCAACCTGGGGAACTTCGGACTGGGTGGAACGCTGACGATCGGCGGTCTTGATTATAACAGCGCCTCGACGGGTGATCGTCTTGACTGGGCGAACGCCTTTGACTTCGACGACGACGGCGAGGCCGATGTCTTGAATCCCGGGCAGGATCTGCCGACTCCAGCAGACCTCGCGATTGACTTTGATTCGGGGCTCGAACTGCGGTTGACCGGCAGTGTGAGTGGAGCCGCCATCCTGACCGCGGGTCCGGTGACAATTGGCGGAACGGCCGAATTCACCCTGACGCGTCAAACATTGGACGTGAATGCGAATGGCTCGGATCTGCTCGGCGCGCAGTTGGACTCCCTGGCGATTTCGTTGACCGACGCGACTCTGGAAATCAGCGGGATTGCCAGCCTGACCGTGTCAGGCCAACTCGCTCTCGCCAGCGTGACAGCGGCAACCGAGTCGACGGCCCGCTACACCGCCCTGAAGATGGGCGGTCTTTCAGTGAGCGCCTCGGCGGCTGACTCTGCGTTGGACTTCGGTCTGATCGAATCGCTGACGATCGAAACACTGAATTACAACCAGGCGGCGATTGGGTTTAGTCGTCTCGATTGGACCAGTGCCTTTGACTTCGATTCCAATGGAACGGACGACCTGTTGAATCCGGGCGCTTTCCTGCCGACACCGCTGGATCTAACGATTGATTTCACCTCGGAACTGGTGTTGTTGCTGTCCGGTGAGATCACAGTGGATCTGGGTGGCTACGTTCTGGCGGCCGGTGGTTTCACCCTGAGCAAGACCTTTCCGACCGACGTGGACCTGCTGGCTGATGGCATGGAGGAAGATGTCGAGCTGCTGACCATCAGCCTGACGGGCGTGAACCTGTTTGTCGGTGTGGGCGCTGTCTTTGATACCACGACGGACCCGGACCATTTCACGATCGATACCACCAATGCGACCGGCTTCTCGGTTGCGAATGCAGATCTCCACGTCGCGATGGCCCGCATCGCGGACCAGCCCTCCGATACGCGCCGTTGGACGGGGATCTCGGCGAGTGCGGACAACATGGTTGTGGTGGGACTGCCAAGCGACTTCACCCTGCGAGTGGACAATCTGAGCGTGTTACTCAATTCGGCCACGGGTGCCACGCCATTGAGCTGGGACTCCCTGATCGCAACGGGCCCGTTGAACGGCTTGAGTGGTAGCAAGGCCTTTGAAGTGTCGGGTGACCTGACCCTGAACCTGAGTGGTTATGTGATGGTGGCTGGTGGTTTCTCAATCGAGAAGACCACGCCGACCGACGTGGATCTGGGATCGAACGGAATCCTGAATATTGACCTGCTGACCATCAGCCTGACGGATGTGAACCTGTTTGTCGGCACGGGCGGAGTCTTCGACACGAGCATCGATGGTGACTATTCCATCAAGGCCGACAGTCTCAGTAATCCGGGAAATCTGGTGGACATCGCTGATGCGGATGCCAATGCGACGGGCTTCTCGGTGACGGACGCAAATCTCTATCTGGCACTCGCCAGTGTGACCAATCCTGACCCCGTGAATCCCCCCGTGGACACGCGCCGCTGGACGGGCATTGCCGCGAGTGCGGACAGCATGAGCGTCGTGGGTCTGCCGAGTGACTACTTGCTGCACGTGGACAATCTGAGCGTGCTGGTCAATTTGACCTCCGGCGCGGGAGCGGACCCGATCAACTGGTCGGCACTGGTTGACGCGCCGAATCCGCTGAACGGCCTGGCTGCGGATACCGATTTCTCCGTCTCCGGCGACCTGACGCTGAACCTGGGTGGTTATGTCCTGGTGGCTGGTGGTTTTTCAGTCGAGAAGACCTCGCAAACCGGCGTGGATCTTTTGGACGATGCCGTCTTGGTCAATCTGGATCTGCTGACCATCAGCCTGACGGACGTGAATCTGTTTGTCGGCACGGGCGGCGTCTTCGACACGAGTGTCGAGGGCAACTACTCCATCAATACCGACGATGCGACGGGCTTCTCGGTGACAAACGCGAACCTCTATCTGGCGATTGCCAGCGTCACGAACCCGACGCCTGAGAATCCGCCCGCCGACACTCGTCGCTGGACGGGTATCGCAGCGAGCGCGGATGACATGACGATTGCCGGATTGCCGAGCGATTTCGACCTGCACGTCTACAATCTGAACGTGCTGGTCAACTCGGCCTCCGGAGTGGGCGCGGATCCGATCAACTGGTCGGTGCTGGTTGACGCGCCGAATCCGCTGAACGGCCTGGCTGCGGATACCGATTTCTCCGTCTCCGGCGATCTGACCTTGAACCTCGGCGGTTATGTGATGGTGGCTGGCGGATTCTCAATCGAGAAGACCTCGCAGACCGGCGTGGATCTGGGATCAAACGGAATTCTGAATATTGACCTGCTGACCATCGAATTGACAGACGTGAATCTGTTCGTCGGAACGGGCGGGGTCTTCGATACCACCACCGATCCTGAAAACATCAGCATCGATACGGCAGAGGCGACCGGCTTCTCGGTGACTGACGCGGATTTGTTTTTGACCATCGTCAGCGTCACGGACCCGACGCCAGACACGCCACCGACCGACACGCGTCGCTGGACGGGCATCGCGGCCAGCGCCGGAGACATGACGGTTGTCGGGCTGCCAAGCGACTTCGATATCCATGTGAGAAACCTGGAGGTCTTTTACAACGAGGCCTCGGGCAGCGATCCCGTTGCCGGAACAGTCGCCCGGATCGATTGGTCCGCGCCATTGGTCGCCACGGACAGTCCGCTGGACGGTCTTTTAGCCGCGACGACCTTGTCGGTCTCCGGCGACATCACCCTGAACCTCGGCGGCTATGTTCTGGTGGCGGGTGGATTCCATGTCGTCAAGACGACCCCGACGGGAGTCGATCTTGGCGGCAACGGCGCGTCCGTGGATCTCGATTTGCTTCAGGTGCAACTGACGGGTGTGAATCTGTTTGTCGGAACCGGTGCGTCGTTCAATACGGGCACGGCGGGTTCCTATTCCGTCAATACGGGTGGCGCGACCGGGTTCTCGGTGACCAACGCGAACCTCTATCTGGCGATCGCCAGCGTGACGGATCCGACTCCGGCGGACCCACCGACCGACACGCGCCGCTGGACCGGAATCGCGGCAAGCGCCGGTGCCATGACGGTGGTCGGCCTGCCGAGCGCTCTGGACCTGCAACTGAACAACATTTCCGTGATGTTCAATCAGGCGAGCGGGACTGATGGCGCTCCCGTTCCCGTGGCCGCGACGAAGATCGATTGGGCTCCTTTGGTTGACGGCGGCAACCTGCTTGAAAACCTGACCAGCGACACGACCTTCTCGGCCGCTGGTGATGCCGTTCTGAATCTGTTGGACAGCACGGTTGTTTTGACCGCGTCGGTTGCGATCAAAGTGTCCACTCAGGATGTTTATCTTCGTAACACGGCTTCTCCCGGGGATCTCGTGGCCCTTCCTGTGAATGTCAACGCGTTCGAACTCGGGGTATATAATGCCACCGCCTTGATTTCGGTTGGCGGGCAAACGGCCTCTCTTGGTGGAGTTTCCTTGGGGCTGGCCTACTACAGCGCCAACGATGGAAGCGGCCGTAGTTGGCTTGGTCTGAAGACCGTGGGCGGCTCGGTCGTGGCCGGTGGCGATGTGGGGGCCATCGGGGCCTCTGATATCTCGGTGAGCTTGAACCAGGGCTTCGGAACCTCGAACGATACCGTCGTTGACTTCAAGAGAAGCTTCGAAACCGCGTCGACACTGAATGACGGCGCCGTTCTTGTGGATACCAACGGGCCGGTGGAAATCAGACTCGATTTCGAGGGCGAGTTCCTTTCGATGTCCGCCCAGTTGGATCTGGTGATCGCAGACTTCTTCTATGCAAGTGGTGTCTTCACTTATACCGATTACGGATCACGTGACGTATGGCTGGTTGACGGTGTTTCCCCTGTCAGTGTTTCAGTGAGAACCCTGAGTGTGACCAACGCCTCCGTATTCGTGGGGACGGACGGTCCTTACCGCAACTTGGATGGCTCGGTGAATCCGAATGCATTGGGCTTCGAACTTTCTGGAGTTGATTTCACCGTAGTGGAGATGTCGGCCGCGGATGGTCGTCAATGGACGGCGGTCAGGGCGATCGCCACTTCAGCCGGGTTGGTCGGCATTGAGGGCTTCACTCTATCGGCGAGTTCCCTTCTTGTTGAGCTCAATACAGGCAATGCCGCGGCCGGTGAAACCGTGGTGAATTTCGGCGATTCTAGGACCAGTTTGCCGGCGGAGGCAGATGAGTTTTCCTCCTATACCGGCAAGATCCTGCAAGTCTCCGGAAACGCCGTTCTGGACATCAATGGATTTGTCCAGGTGAGCGGGGGATTCGCCTTCACCAAGGAGTCGGCGGTGAACGTGAAGCTGACCGGCCAGACCGGCCTCACTCTGCTCAACCTGACGACCTTCGGGTTCTCGCATGTGAATGTCTTCATCGGAGCGGGTCCCTACTTCGTGGACAGCAACGGGGATGGCCTCAAGAACGAGGTCAGCGCCGACGCCGCCGGGGTGTTGCTGAAGGATGCGAATCTGGCCGTCGCATTGTTCAAGCCAGCCACGGGCGCGGCATCCTACTATGCGATCAGCGCTTCCGCGGAGTCGATTGAGCTGCCGGGGCTGTTTGAAGGGGACTCCAGCACGTTCAGCGGTCATGGTTACCGGATCGAGGTGAACTCCAGTAACGCTGCGGCCGCTGGCAAGGTGGTGGACTTCTCGACGACCTACGCCACCGACAGTGGTAGCCTTCTGGTTCCGACCGGCCCGGGCGAGAACGTCTCTTTCGGCTATGCCTCGAAACTTGAGCGGGTGGCGATCGATCAACTGACGCTGTCGATTGACGATTATGTTTATGTCTCGGGCGGCTTCTCCTTCACGCGTCAGCAAGGCCAGACCGTGACCTTGAGCGACAAGGCGGGAACCAAGCGCGTGGTGGATTCCTATGCGCTCGCCGCGGGCAATGTGGACCTGTTTGTGGGCGATGGTCCTTACTTCGTGGAGGGCGCTGCGCCCGATCCGGATGCGGTCGGTCTGGTGCTGGAGAACGTCAATTTCGGAGTGATCCTGATGCGGCCCACCGCAGCCGCCCACAAGGCGACGAAGTATATCGCACTCAAGGCGACGGCTGACTATGCCGGGCTCGTGGGCATTGATGTCTTCAAGCTGTCAGCATCGGGAATCGATGTGGAGTATAACACGGTGAGTGGCGCGCCGAATCCGGACACCGCGCCGGTGGTGGACTTTTCCAAAATGCCGGGTGGAAGTTACGTTTTTGATACGGGGAACGGAGAGTTGGAGATCAATTACAAAGGCCGGGTGCTGAGAGTGGTGATTGAGGACGCGGAGCTGCAAATCGATTCCTATGTCTTCATTCGTGGCAGCCTGGCCTTCGAAAAGGGTGCGGCCATGACCGTGGAGATGAGCTCCGGCGCTCCGAAATCGGTAACATCCATCAACGTTGGGGCGGAGGATCTCACGATGTTCTTTGGCGCTGACGGGCCTTATTGGACGGATCTCGATGGTGACGGGGAAATCAGCTGGGCCTTCGACGTGGGTAAAGGAGATGCATTGAGTCGCACCTTGACTCATATTGATGGCGTGGCTTCCGGTTCTTTGGATGTCGAAATTGATGGCGAGGTGACAAGCGTCACGATCGGCACCGCGAGCGCGATTCTGCCGGAGAACGCAGTCGTTTCATTGGGCGAAGATCAAATCGTTACAGTCGGTGGCGTTCGCTATGGTGACTTCATTAATGGTGACCCGAGCACCGTCAATCTGATCGATCCCGGCGAGTCGGGTGAGCTGAATCCCGATGCTGTTGGATTTGCCATCACGAATGCGGATCTCGCCCTCGTCCTGCTCAAGCCCACCATTACGTCTGACAAGACGCGCTACATCGGCATGAAGGCTTCGGCCGATCAGGTGGGCTTCGTCGGGATCGACGTGTTCCAGCTTGAGGTCACCAACGTCGTGGTGGAACTCAACCTCGCGACGGGTGGGGGAGCGGACAAGAACTCGCCCGTTGTCAACTTCGCCGCTACCTATCAGAGCGAACTCGTTGCGTTGTTCGACTCCACTCACGATGGAATCACGGTGGGTGAACTGCGGACGCTCGCGGGTGGCGGAGCCGCCTCCGCCTACAGCTCGGTGATCGGCGAACTCTACGGCACCGGCGCCCTGAGTGACGATCCCATCGAACTGGCCGATGTCGTCCGGATTCTGGATGTGAACGCCGACGGCTTGCTTTCCGTAACCGAGGCGCAGACCTTCCTTCTGAACGATGCCTTGGCAACGACGGCTGATGACGACCACGACGGCAAGATCGACCCGGT
>ERZ887942.2006-NODE-2006-length-13091-cov-6.257748_pt1 | contig 13091 bp, 8 predicted proteins | sample MGYA00521099_ERZ887942 | MGnify/ENA primary metagenome ERZ887942 (study PRJEB32303, sample SAMEA104408605) | aquatic metagenome | biome: Brackish water; feature: Pelagic; material: water | place: Baltic Sea | collected 2014-06-07T06:48:00 | depth 16,251 m ... | reverse complement strand
GGTTAAGCAGACGATTCCTATGACCGCTGAAAGGATAATTTTTTGTCGGGTACGCATAAAAAATGCACGGTCGATTTAGCATGGTGATGTTCCAGATACCAGCCTGTTTTAACGGTTTGAAATAATCAGAACCTCGAGTCGATAGAATTTTTGACGTTTTGTTAGAGGCAAAATACGTGTTGGACTTAGGGAGTTTCCATTAATTGTGCATCATTAGTAACGAAAACGATATTTTGATTCGCTCAAGTAACATCCAGCAACAATAGTTGGAGGCATGAAAGGCGTATGTTTGGCAATTTTACTTTTGGCTTCGACACAGTGGTTGTCCGGTCAAATCACCTTTGATTTTTTTGCTAGTGGTTCAGGAACTATTGGAGCAGGAGCTGACTTAGACGGTTTGAGTGCTGGTACATCCTCAGTCGGAGGAGTGATCCTGACAGCGGAAGCATTTCAAAATGGAGTCAGCGCTGGGACTGTTTTTAACGGAACGGGCTCATCTTTTGGTATTAATGCTTTAGGCTCCGATGATACAGATGAATTCGACAATGATCTTGGTGCTGGGAATGCCGATGTTATGCAGTTCAGCTTTAACACAGGAGGCACATTTGAGTCGATTGATCTGCGAGGAATCACTAGCAACGCGTCTAATGCTGAGGCTATTCTGTCATTCACGGGCGGTGGGTCATTCGATTTGTTCGGAGGCAGTCCCAATGAAAGTAATGGGACATCAGATATTTATACGATTTCCGAGACGTTCGCTTCTAATCAGCTCATTACGTTGACGGTGTCTGGTTCTGCACCTTCGAATACAAGTTTTGGGCTTGATGGTTTCACTATTTCCACTTCCGCAATCCCCGAGCCGTCGACGTACGCGCTGATCTTCGGCGGAATCGCTTTGGGTCTCGTTGTTTGGAAACGGCGAAATGCCTCGGTTGAGGCATAGCCTGAGAGCTACTTTCCGGTTAATATCGTTCGACTTTCTTCACGCTTTTGGGAAGTGATGATCTGCGACCCGCTGTCAGTGGGCTGATACTAGGGATAGCCAATTTTTCATCACAGTAGGGAAAAGGTTTTGTAAGATACGTATTGACGCTGAGCTTACCGGAATCGCGGAGAAAACGTATGATTAGTTACCGAGAATCGCGAGAGCACAGAGCTTAGTTTGGCGAGAAAATCTCCAATCCGTAACTCTTAAAAAGCAAAATTATAATAATTTTCCCCTATTTTAGTCAGGGTATTCCTTGACCTTTTATGGGGAAATACGGTTTTGCTAAAAATCAGCCGGTCAAGGGGTTCAAATGGTGGTCCTATCGCGAGTTTACTCGTTCTCATCAATTAAATCTCATGAAACATCTCATTACTATCACGATTCTGGCTGTACTCTGTACTGCTACCTCTCATGCGCAGTTGCGTATAACTGCTTTATTCGACGGACCTCTTGGGAGTTCTCCAAGAGTACCTGCCACTGAAACCACACCTGAAATCCCTCCGGTTCCGGGTCGACCTCGGGGAATCGAACTCTTTGCTTCAGAAGATATCGCAAACCTTCGAGATTATGGACTCAATGTTGCGAGTCCTAACGACACAACGCCGGGCCGGGACATTCGTTTCCCCAAAGTTAGCCTTGCTGCCGGTCAGTTTTTTTATGTGTCGCGCGAAGAAGATCTGTTTGAAGACTGGTTTGGTTTTCAGCCTGATTTGACGGTAAATCTGATGAATCAAATAAATGGAACGTTTGCTTTAGAGCTTTATAATAATGATCTCGTTATAGATGTGTTCGGCGATGTAACGACCCGCAGCCAAGGAAGCGATCGTCAACCATGGGACTTCGTGGATTCATGGGTGTATCGAAAGAGCGGCACTGGCCCAGACGGCGCTACCTTCGATATTGATAACTGGATCATGCCCGGCAGGAACTCACTTGATAATGAGACTTTGAACGCCTCGGCGAACTTTCCAATGCCAGTAGGTAGCTATACTCCGTTTCCAACTGCGAGCGATACGGCGCCTGGTGCTGCTGTTCCAGAGCCAAGCACTTATGGAATCATATTTAGCGTATTTGCCGTCGGTATGATCGCGTGGCGCAAGAAATTCGGACGTCGTAGATAAAGGGTCTCAGAAAATACTGAAGGCAACCGTAACACCCGCCATTACGATGGCGACCATGGACATAAGCTTGATGAGGATGTTCAGGCTCGGGCCAGATGTATCTTTAAAAGGGTCTCCTACGGTGTCGCCGATGACAGCTGCTTTGTGAGCGTCTGAACCTTTGCCGCCGAAGTTTCCTTCTTCGATATATTTCTTGGCATTGTCCCAGGCTCCACCCGAGTTAGCCATAAATACGGCGAGCGAGAATCCGGCAGCCAGTCCGCCAGTCAGAAGACCTACCACTGCAGGCACTCCCAATAGAATGCCGAAAATAAGTGGAACCAGGATGACAAGTAGTGAAGGAACGAGCATTTCTTTTTGCGCGCCAATGGTTGAGATTTCCACGCAGCGCGCGTAGTCAGGTTCGTTTTCTCCTTCGAGGATTCCTGGTATTTCCCTAAACTGTCGCCTAACTTCGGCGACCATGTCCGCTGCGGCTCGACCGACTGCGTTCATAGTCAGTCCACAGAACACAAAGGCCATCATCGCACCAAGAAGTAGCCCGATAACTACCTTAGGGTTCATAAGGTGAACTTCATAATTGTTAACGAGATCGATGATGGTCAAGGCTTTGACGCCTTCAATAGACTCCACCTCAACTCCGTTGGGGAATGTGAAGGTGCCGGAATTAACGATGACACGAGCTATAGCGATTCGTATCGCTTCATAGTAAGAGGCCAATAAAGCGAGGGCAGTGAGTGCAGCTGATCCTATCGCGAAGCCTTTTCCGGTAGCAGCCGTGGTATTTCCTAGTGAGTCGAGTGCGTCGGTTCGTTCGCGAACCTCTGGAGGCAAATGAGCCATCTCCGCATTTCCTCCAGCATTGTCCACGATCGGTCCGTAAGCGTCGGTCGCTAGTGTGATTCCCAGCGTCGATAACATGCCTACCGCTGCGATCCCGATACCGTAAAGCCCTTGATTGATGTTGGCTATGTCGAGACTACCGGCTGCGAAAAAGTATGCGAGACTGGTACCAATCATGATTGCAAGTACCGGGATTGCCGTAGAAATAAAACCGACCCCCAAACCAGCGATGATTACGGTGGCGGGTCCTGTTTCTGCGTTTTTCGCGATGTGTTGAGTGGGTTTGTATTCAGCGGAGGTATAATAGGCGGTGGCTCTTCCGATTACGATTCCGGTGACCAATCCTACCACGATTGAACCCCAGACTCCTAGATAGTTAGGGAGCCCCAACCATTTCAGAACCAGTAGAGAAACCGCTATAATGAGTATTGATGATATATTTATTCCTTTTTCAAGTGAGGCTAGTAGCTCTTTTTGGGTAGCGCCTGGTTTTGTCTTAACAAAAAATATTCCCACAATCGAAAGCAGGATACCGACGGCCGCGATCAACATCGGAGCCATTACAGCTGCAACTTGGTTGGAGGTATCACCGGATTGAAGATAAGCCGCTGCTCCCAAGGCTGCTGCAGCCAGAATTGAGCCGCTGTAGGACTCGTAAAGGTCTGCTCCCATACCGGCCACATCGCCTACATTGTCGCCTACATTGTCTGCGATAGTGGCGGGGTTACGCGGATCATCCTCCGGAATTCCTGCTTCAACTTTTCCTACAAGATCTGCTCCGACATCGGCGGCCTTGGTATAGATACCTCCGCCGACACGGGCAAACAACGCCTGAAGCGATGCACCAATTCCAAAGGTAAGCATGGTTGTGGTTATAATGAGTAGCTTTTCAGTTTCATACTGAGCTTCTATGAAAATATCCAGTATCACCCACCAGATAGATATGTACAGTAGTGCGAGACCCACTACAGCAAGACCCATGACTGCACCGCTCCGGAATGAAATCCTTAGCCCGGCATCCAGTGACTCTTTGGCGGCTTGAGCGGTTCGTCCGGAAGCATAGGTTGCCGTTTTCATGCCGAAGTACCCAGCAAGTCCAGAAAAGAAGCCACCAGTTATAAATGCGACCGGTAGCCATGCATTCTGTACTTTCAGGACGAACGACATGATCACGAATACGATGGTCATAATAATGAATACGAACCCAACGACCTTGTACTGTTGTCTGAGGTAGGCCATCGCGCCTTTGCGCACATGCTCGGCGATTTTGATCATGGTGGGATCACCCTCGTCACCTTTCATCATTTGTTTGAAAAATACCCACGCAAATACGAGGGCAATAATTGCAGCAACAGGAACTGGCCAGAAGTATACAGAATTCATTTTGGGAGGTATTTAGATGATTGTACTGATGAAAAAACGAAAACAGACCTTAGTAAGATGATCTTGGAAAGGCCGGGAAAAGCATCCGTCATGCGAATTTGGTGAGAGCACATTAGGGATCTGCGAGTGGCTTCGTCAACCACCTTGCGTTGGTCTGCGTTGAATTCCATCTGAAACTAATAGTAACTCGTTTTGCTAGAGAGGTCCATCTACTGAATACATCATTCAATCTGGAAATTCTTCTGTTCAGTAATGCTTATATACTGCCGAGAATTCATAGGAATTTATCCCGCAATCTCACAAACTGTTTCTGAAATCACCTTGACCAGCGGTAATCGCTCAGTGCATCTTCTCAGGTTTAACTGGGTAAAGATTAACAGACAAACCACTCACCCAAATCAGTTATGGCAGAAGCATTTCCAAACGTACCAAAAATCCCTTACGAAGGCCCACAGTCCAAGAATCCCTTGGCGTTTAAACACTACCTACACAATGAAGTCATTGGCGGTAAGACCATGAAGGAGCACCTCCGTTTTGCCGGTGCCTATTGGCACACTATGCGGAATGAACTGTCTGATCCGTTTGGGGTAGGAACCTCGTTGAAGCCGTGGGACGATCGTAGTGATTCGGTCGAGAACGCACAACGTCGCGTAGGTGTGTTTTTCGAGTTTCTCGATAAGATGGGGTTGGAATACTACTGCTTCCACGACCGTGACGTAGCACCGGAGGGTGCGACTTTATCGGAATCAAACAAGAATCTGGAAGCGGTCGTTGGAACGTTAAAGGAACATCAGGACGCTACAGGTAAGAAATTACTTTGGGGAACAGCCTGTTTGTTCATCCATCCGCGATATATGCATGGAGGTGGAACTTCCTGCAGCTCTGACGTCTTTGCCTACAGCGCGGCACAAGTAAAAGCAGCCATGGATGCCACCTTGGCTCTTGGAGGAGAAGGTTATGTATTTTGGGGAGGCCGTGAGGGCTATACCACATTGTTGAATACCGACATGAAGCGTGAGCTGGATCACCTGGCAAAGCTGCTTCACATGGCAGTGGATTACGCTGCTCAGATTGGCTTCAAGGGACAGTTTTTTATCGAACCGAAACCCAAAGAGCCAACCACTCACCAATACGATTCTGATGCAGCTGCCTGTCTAAACTTCCTTCGTGAGTACGACCTGATGGATCATTTCCAACTGAACTTGGAAACCAACCATGCGACTTTGGCTAACCACTCCATGCAGCACGAAATGGTTGTGGCTCGCAATGCGGGCGCGCTTGGATCTGTCGACGCGAATACGGGGCATCCACAACTGGGTTGGGACACTGATCAGTTTCCTACTGATATTTACCTGACGACTGAGATTATGCTCGAGCTTCTGAAGGCGGGCGGCTTCAAGCAAGGGGGTTTAAATTTCGATGCAAAGCCACGCCGTGAGAGTTTCGAGCCAATCGATCTTTTCCATGCTCATATCGGGGGGATGGATGCTTTTGCGCGAGGTTTGAAGATTGCACACGCGATCATTGAAGACGGGCGCCTCGACGATTTTGTAGCGAAGCGATACAGCAGTTGGGATTCTGGAATCGGGGCTAAGATTGAATCGGGTGAGGTTGGGTTTTCGGAACTTTCTGAATATAGCCTATCAAACCCTGAACCGACCGTGGAAAGTGGTCGTCAGGAAATGTTGGAGAATCTCATCAACGAATTCATCTAAACCGGAATTGGTTTCCGCAATGTATAATTTTGGCAAGGACCTCGACTAGAGGTCCTTGTCTGTTTAAGCACTTATTGACTATGAAATATCTGATTGGCATTGATGTTGGCACCTCGAGTATGAAGACCCTGCTTATCAACGAAGTAGGGCAAGTAATCGGAAGTGCGACCGAGTTTTATCCCTTCGAAACACCCAAGCCACTCTGGTCAGAGCAGGATCCGGCTCATTGGTGGAAGGCGACCTGTGTATCTATAAAGCGGGTACTCGAAGAGAATAATGTAAATGCGCCTGATGTAGTAGGACTTGGATTAACGGGGCAGATGCATGGACTCGTGCTACTCGATAATGATAACAAGGTATTGCGGCCTTGTATTCTATGGAACGATCAGCGAACTGGGAAGCAATGTGAAGATATCACTAACCGCGTGGGGAAAGCCCATGTGCTGGAACTTACCGGTAACCCAGTACTAGCTGGATTTACGGCTCCCAAGATTGCATGGGTGCAAGACAACGAGCCAGAGGTTTTTGCAAAGGCTACCAAGGCCTTGTTGCCGAAGGATTACGTCCGATTCCTATTGAGCGGCGAATTCTTCAGTGACGTGTCGGATGCGTCTGGAACATCATTACTCAATGTTGGCAAGCGTGACTGGTCATCTCAAATGCTGGATGCGTTGGGCCTGAAACGAGACTTTCTGCCGGAGGTCACGGAATCGACGGTTGCCAGTACGCGCATTTCAGCGGCTGCAGCAGCAGCGACTGGATTGCTGGAAGGTACCCCCATCGCTGCGGGTGGTGGAGATCAGGCGGCTCAAGCGGTGGGTAGCGGAATTGTACGAGAAGGGATTGTTTCGGCTACCTTGGGTACTTCGGGAGTCGTGTTTGCACATTCGGATCAATACCGTGTGGAACCGAGTGGGAAGTTGCATGCATTCTGTCATGCGGTGCCTGGTAAGTGGCATCTGATGGGGGTAATGCTCTCAGCGGCCGGCAGCTTTGAATGGTATAAAAATGCGCTAGGTGCTGCTGAAGCGGCTGAGGCCAAGGCTAGTGGACGCAACGTTTTTGATCTTTTGACTGAGCAGGCAGCCGAAGCTCCCGCTGGAAGCGAAGGGCTGTTGTTTTTACCTTATCTCTCTGGAGAGCGGACCCCGCATCCAGATCCTCTGGCCAAAGGAACATTTTTTGGAATGAGCCTCCGTCACAGTAAACCACATATCACGCGCTCGGTGTTGGAAGGCATCACCTTTGGCATGAACGATTCCCTGCAACTTATGAGGGACCTGGGTCTTGAGATCAACGAAGTCCGGGCATCCGGTGGCGGAGCGAAGAGCGATTTCTGGTTACAGATGCAGGCAGATATTTACCAATCCAAGGTGGTAACGACCAATGTTACTGAAGGCGCGGCATTTGGTGCAGCTGTGTTGGCTGGAGTTGCATCAGGGGTGTATTCAGATATTGATACGGCAGCAGCCCAGATTGTAAAAAACACTGGCGAGACGAATCCAGGGCCGAACGAGGCCGTTTATTCAGATTACTACCCTGAATATCAGGCGCTCTATCCTGCTCTCAAAGACCGTTTTAAGTCTATCAGCAAGGTCGTTGAAAAGCACTTGTAGTTAAGGTGCCTAAGCAGGGTGCTAATCTGAAATAAACTAGGCTCCAAAGTGGGACTTGAGAAACTCAAGATCCAGTTCCGGGTAGAGTGTATATCTTTCGAGCAACGCGCTTACGCGCTTACGGGCTTCTTTCTGAACACCATCAGCAATCGTATATTTTACTTTGCTTGTCTTTCCTGCGTTGGGTCCCTTTGCGAGAATCTGAGGAGTCGTGTTGGAAAGTATCAGCTTAAAGATAGCAGCAATTTCCTTCATGTCGTCTTCATTCATTCCGAGGCTCGTCACGGCAGGCGTTCCCACGCGGAGTCCGCTGGTGTACCAAGGACCATTCGGATCGAAGGGTAGGGAATTACGATTCAGAGTGATTCCGCATTCACGGACGGCGCTTTCAGCTTGGCGACCGTTCAGGCCGAAGGTGGTTACATCGATGAGTAAAAGGTGATTGTCAGTTCCACCCGTCGGGATGGTTAAGCCTCCGTCGATGAGGGCCTGAGCCATCGTGCTTGAGTTTTTGACTATTTGGGCTGCGTAGTCCTTAAATGTGGGTTCGTTCGCTTCAGTAAACGCGACCGCTTTGGCTGCCATCACATGGGGGAGGGGACCTCCAATAACCAGGGGGCAACCCTTGTCTACGTATTCAGCAAACTCTTTTTTGCAGAAAACGACTCCTCCCCGTGGTCCACGCAAGGTTTTGTGGGTTGTCGTGGTGGCGATATCGGCGAAGGGCATAGGGTTGTAATCACCCTCAAATACGCCACCCGCTACGAGTCCGGCAAAGTGCGCCATGTCTACCATCAGCACTGCTCCTACCTTGTCAGCGATTTCGCGCATGCGGCGGAAATCGATCTTCCGAGGATAGGCGCTGTAACCGGCCAAGAGTATCAACGGTTTTACTTCCAAGGTTTGCTTCTCAAGTTCGTCGTAGTCGAGAAGGCCGGTTTCTTTGCTGACCGCGTAGGCATAGCTGTCAAAAAACTGGGCAGAAACATTTTGACGATAACCATGTGTTAGGTGACCCCCCGAATAGTAGTCGAGACCGAGCATGCGTTGGTTGCCCATCTTGCGACGGATCTTGTTCCAATCTTCGCGGGAGAGTTTCGCGGAGTTGGTTTCGTTGAGTTCGGCCATTGCCGGAACTCCAACACGTGCCTGAAGGATCGACCAGAATGCGATGAGGTTTGCGTCCGCTCCTGAGTGAGGTTGCACGTAAGCGTGTTCAGCTCCGAAGAGTTTGCAGGCTTGGGCGCAGGCTTCGCTTTCAAGATTGTCGATATTGTCACAACCCGCGTAGAAGCGAGAACCAGGAAAACCTTCGGCGTATTTGTCGGTCAGGAGATTTCCCATGGTCGCCTGGGTTGCCAGGCTGGTGAAATTCTCACTGGCGATCAGTTTGAGATTGTTGCGCTGGTCTTCGAGCTCCTGGATAATGCTGCGGGCAATCGGGGGGTTAACGGCAAAGATTTGTTGGAGATTTGCCAGGTAGCTTACGAAGGCTGGGTTTGCGTCGGGGCCTACTTGTTCCAGATATTCGGCAAGCGGTGTGGTGGTAGATGTCTGTGACATGTGGAAGCGATGTGTATGTATTTTGATTCTACCCAGGCGCTCGATAGAATGTTGTGGCTTCCTAGCGGTTGATTCCGCTCTTGGTTGCGCCAGTCGCTTTAAAAGATAGGGTAAGAAAAATTCCTTTTATTTGGGAAGTCAATGAAGGGCTTCGGGAAAATGCTAAGTGAACTACTTTTACACGATATCTACAATCGAACCGAAACCGGGATCGAATAGTCGTCGGTAGGTTTTTATGGCGAAGCTATCAGTCATTCCAGAGAGGTAGTCGCAAAGCAGGCGCGCTTTGTGGATATCATCTTCGGCCGTTTCCAATCGGGCTTCCAATTTGGGGGACACGAGCCGTGCCGGGTTTTTCACGTTGCTCGAGTAGTTTTCAAGAAGGGCTTCAAAGAGGCGTTCCAGCATACGGTCGCCTTTGTATTCGAGCTGTTTTACGCGGGTGCTTTGAAAAACGATTTCGTAGGCAATTCGCTTGTAGAGGGCGCATTCCGTTTTTTTAGCGGGTTCGATCTGAATTTCATAACGGTGACGGTTCGTTTGCTTGCTCATGAAGGTATCCCGTTCATGGAGAGTACTTGCCTGGATAAATTGCCCGATCTTCAAACTGAGCATGGCGTCCACGTTTCCTCGTTGGATTATCTTTATAATGAACTCAAGGTGTTCATTATCCTCACTCGTGAGCGATTGGTTTGAAGCCCATCGCTGCAGTTTATCGATGGTGATAAACTCGGCACGGATTCCGTCCGCCAGATCGTGAATGCTGTAGGCAGTGTCGTCGGCCCAATCCATGATCTGGCATTCCAGGCTCTTGAAGTTGTTTTTGGCTTCCGGGCTGGGCAGCTCTTTGACTACGTTTTGGCCTTCAAACACAAAATCCACGTATTGCTTTTGATCGTCGAAAATAAAGTGGTTGTTGGGTTTGTCTCGTTCCGAATACAGGGATTTGTACTTTAACACCCCGTCTAGTAGGGCCCTGGATGGACTCATGCCATTGCGTTTTTTGTAGTCGGAGTAGATGGTTTCAGTGAGTAGTCGCAGGGTCTGTGCATTCCCTTCGAAACCCCCATAGGGTCGCATGAGCCGGTTGAGCGTTTTTTCTCCGTTGTGACCGAAGGGCGGATGCCCCAGATCATGGGATAAGCAAACGGCTTCGACGAGATTGGGGTCTATGTAGAAGTCCTCTTCCAGGTGATTGCTGGTCTTTTTCAGATAGCTGCAGATGGAGCGGCCAATCTGACCGACTTCAATGGAGTGAGTGAGGCGAGTTCGATAGAAATCGTATTCGCCGGATTGAAATACCTGCGTCTTGGCTTGCAGGCGACGAAACGCCGATGTGTGAATGATGCGGTCGCGATCCACTTCAAAGCAATTACGGTAGGGATCAGGCTGACGATCAGGAATCGTGGCCTCATCGAATGCCGAATAAAAAGTGTTCTCCATGTTCCCCGAATAAGGCGAGTGATTGACGGGGGATCAACTGGGAAAATACTGAACCTCACTCACGTACGCTTTGGCTTGAGGCTATTCGTTGAACTGCTAATCCATTAGTCATGCCTAAGAAATCTGCATTGTCAGAACTAAAACGTCGTTTGCGGGGCTCCGTTAAGACGGATGCCGATAGTTTATATTGGAAGTCCTTTGATACACTCCGTTTGGCGTTTCCAATCGAAGCGGTCATCGAGCCGAAGAACGATAAAGAGATCGGGATTGTTCTTAAATTGGCGAATGAATTTAAAGTGCCCATTACCACCCGTGGATCAGGTACGAGCCTCACGGGAAGTGCAGCGCCCGTAAACGGGGGCTGGGTGCTTGATCTATCCGGTTGGAATAAGATCAGGATAGATAGGGAATCTGCGATGGCCTATGTCGAAACGGGTGCGATTCTGGAAAAAATAAAGCAGAAGGCTGAGAAAGTAGGGTTGTATTATCCGCCGGATCCGTCGTCGAAGAAGTATTGTACGATTGGCGGTACGATTGCTTGTAATGCTGGAGGGCTGGCGGGCGCAAAATACGGTGTTACCCGTGATTACGTCTTCGGTCTGGAGGGCTTCCTGCCGACCGGTGAACCAGTGCGATGGGCAGGTGATGTTCGTAAGTATGTATCGGGGTACAATATGAAGGATCTTTGGATCGGGAGTGAGGGCACGTTGGGTATCATCACCCGCGCTGTTATCCGGCTTATTCCGAAGCCTCCCTGTAAGTGGACCTTGTTAACGGCTTACAAGAACGACAGCAGTGCGTTGGCTGCAGTAAAGGCCTTGATGAAAGCCCGTATTGTTCCTTCCATACTCGAGTTTCTGGATGCGGAAACGGTCTTATGCGCAGAACGTAGACGGGGGAAACCGATTTTCCCAGGTGTCAGTGAGTCGACGGTGCTTCTTTTGGAGCTTGATGGGCGCAAAGAGTCTTTGGAGGAGGATCGGGCATTCGTGCTGGAGTGGGCTAAAGAACGCGCGCTTAAGTATTCAGAAACTTATGACGCGGAGGAATCGGAAGAGCTTTGGCAGGTTCGGCGTCAGTCTTCTCCCGCTATGTATGAACTGGGTAATACGAAGCTGAATGAGGATATCGTGGTACCGCTTCGAAGTCAGGCGGCTTTGATGCGCTATCTTAAGAAGCTGAAGAAAGACTCGGGGCTTGCTATTCCTACGTTCGGTCACGCGGCTGATGGTAATTTTCACGTGAACATCATGTTTAATCGCGGGGACAAGAACCAGGAGCGAGCCGCCAAAAAAGCGGTAAACAGTTTGATGAAAACGGTGGTTGAGCTGGGAGGTGCGATTACCGGTGAACACGGAATCGGGCTCGCGAAATCTCAGTTCTTATCCATGCAGCACAACAAGGCTGAGATCGCAGCGATGAAAGCGATTAAGCAGGTACTCGATCCTAATAACATTCTGAATCCCGGTAAGATATTTGAGCCTTATGAGGTGTGGAATAAGGAGCGGGAGAAAGCGGTATTACCTTGGGATCACAAATAGGGTTTCGGGCCATTTATCGAGGGTGAAGTCGGTTTGTTGTTTGACCTGAGTCTTCACCGACTTGTCAGTGATTTTACCGGGTTCAATACTTCAACGCTTGAACGTGTGGCTCATGCTGTGCACGAATTCCCGGTGGGTGTTTACGGTTATCCCATAAACGCGACTGCTCCCTGTTATTCTTAGCCCAGCGTACAAAAAAGAGCCGCCCTCTTTCGAGGGCGGCCTGAATAATCGCCGTCTTGATTCATGCTGAATCTAAATTGAAATAGAACGGGATTCTGACTCGAGTATGCACGTTCACGTCGTCTTTCACGCCGGGTTGGAACTGCCACCTTCTCAGTGCTTCGATGACGGGTCTTTCGAACTCAAAGTTGGAGGATTCGTTGATCTTGGCTTTCACAACACGACCATCTTTGGTGACGATGAACTCAGCTACGACCTTACCACCAACGCCTGCGCGTTTCAAAGCTTCAGGATACATCGGTGCAATCTGCACGAGTGCTACTGGCGCTTTGTCTAACTCTGAGATCTCAAACGCGAAATCAAAGTTCAGATCTGAATCGTCTATGGCAAATGATGAGACATAGATGTTTGCTCCAGCTCCTCCACCTGATCCGACATTCAATGCCATATCAATCGTGGCCAAGCTTAGCTTTTGGAAGTCCTTCTTCATTTCAAGGTCTTCTTCTTTTTCCTTCTTCTCTTCGAGTTTTTCAATGTGATCGATGGGAGGAGGCGGGGGTGGGGCTTTGTATGTAGAAACGGTTATTTGGTTCTCGAAGCGAGTTCCATCCGTTGCGATTTGGGTAATAGGGATAGCGATGAACATTGCAGCGGTGATTATACCTGCGTATAGAAGACTGGCGATCTTCATGCTA
>ERZ887942.1992-NODE-1992-length-13151-cov-10.562996_pt1 | contig 13151 bp, 10 predicted proteins | sample MGYA00521099_ERZ887942 | MGnify/ENA primary metagenome ERZ887942 (study PRJEB32303, sample SAMEA104408605) | aquatic metagenome | biome: Brackish water; feature: Pelagic; material: water | place: Baltic Sea | collected 2014-06-07T06:48:00 | depth 16,251 m ... | reverse complement strand
TCCGTATTCCCCGGGGGTGGCACCTTCGACAGGACAATGCCTGGCATAGTTTTCCAACACGGCCTCATCATCCCGGAGCCAGGCGAGATAGCTGTTCAGCCAACGCTCGATAATCGCCCGGGTTGCCTCCCGGCCCTGCCACTCCAGGATCCGGGGATGGCAGCCGGCGAGCCGGGTTGCAACATAGGATTCAATCCCTCTCTCGGCCTCGCTAGACATCTTACTTTACTGACTTCGGCTGCAAGGCGATCCAGGCCTGGTTCTGGTAGCTGCACTTGCAGCCCGCGGAGGCATCCGGAGCGATGACCAGGCCACCAGCGGGGATGACGTTGATCCAGCAGCCAGGGCGGAATCCACCGAAGTTTTCGAGCTCTTTGTTCTTGTCGAGATCGAAGTAGCCGAGGGTCGCGGAGCGGAAGGTCAGCAGGTGCTTCGAAGCCGCGAGCTGCCCGCATCCGTAGGAGCGTTTAAAATTGAAGGGCTGCGGCTCGCCGGATAGCAGATCCCATGAGCCTCCTTGAGCGTAGATGGTCTGGCCGACGATGAGGGGCCGGGAGGCGTAGTTTGCCTTCTGCTCCCAGAGGGGCGAGCCGTCCGACAGCTGGTGGGTGGCAATCCTTCCGCCGATTTCGCTGGCCAGCCTGAACGAGCTCGGCTGGTAGCCTATCATGACGACATTGTGCGCGCTGCTCAGGGCGAGCATGGTGCCACGGATGTTGTCTGTTTCTTTCCACACCTCCTTTCCGGTCGCGGCATCCAGGCAGACAAGCGCACCTGCTGTCTCCCCGTCTGGCCTTCCCTTGCGCTTGCGATCATAAAGCGTCAGCGGTTGATCGATTAGGACGACCTGCCCGTTACCGATAGCGATCGCGTTGTGACGAATCGAATGCTCGGCATCGTATCGCCAGAGCAACTTTCCAGTCTTGGCGTCGAGCGCGAAAAGAGACTTCGACTCGGTCAGCTGTACCCCGAGGTCGCCACCAGCCACGTAGCGATAGGTGACGACGTGTTCCTTGTTTGCCAAGGAGCCGAAAAGAACATCTCCGTCCTGTGCAATGTAGCCCCAGGTCCCCGGCTTTCCGTCGACATCGGGTGGTGCAACGAACTTGTCCAGGAGTTCGCCGGAGGACCTATCGATGCGCAGGCAGTGATCCTTGCGGCGGACGAACAATCCGTGTTCGGAGACGCAGAAGTTACTGTTGGTGCCGCTCGTCCCCATCAAATGATCACCGTGATACCCTTTCAAGATATCGGGGAGCGAGTAGGTCCAGAGTTTGTGGCCATTGTAGGCATCGACAGCGATGATGCCATTGAGGCCCTCGTAGTAGAGAATCCCATCCATGACCAGCGGCGCCGGGCCGCGCCCGTGGCGCTGGGGAATGTCGTGATCGATCTCTTTGAACCAGAACATTTCGAGCGAGCCGCGGACGAGTTCATCATCCGAACAACCGGTATTCGCGGCATTGCCATACTGGTGGGTCCAACGTCCGGCTCCCTCGACGGGGCCGCCCTTCACCAGGTCCATCTCTCCCGGTTTGCCGGTGCAGAGAATTCCGCCGTAGGGGCGTCGGAGCCGGGCCATTTCTGATTTCATCGAAGCCACGACCGCGTCGCCTGCTGTAACCGATCGCCCGGAGACGACGAGATTGGCGAAAGAAGCCGGCAAATCCGTCTTCGTGGGATCGCCTTGGAGAATCGTGATCCGCGTTCCATAGAGACCGGCGGCGGCAAGTTTGCGCCGGGCGGAGGCGACCTTGTCTGGATCGGATTCGATACCGTAGATCATGAGATCTGTCCGCTGGGCCAACTCGTAGGCCAGGCTGCCGTCGCCGCAGGAGAGATCGACACAATAGCCGCCGGTCACTCCGGAACGCTTCACAAGTTCCTCCGCCGCTTTCGCGAATGCTCCTCCGCCCAGATCCGTCGGCGCTGCAACCTTCGGTGTTCGCCGGGAGGGTTTTTCTGGCCCTGCTTGCCCAAAGCAGTAGAGCCCGCCCTTGTCAGTGCTCACGTAAAGCCGGCCTCCGGCGACTGCGAGCGCGGATGCCTCCCCATCGATCTCGGTCGTCCAGACCTGCTCGCCCGCCGGGATGTTGGCGACTGTCACCCGGTCGGCGCCACCAGCCACCGCGCGCTTGTCGGCGACGATCAAGCTGAGCGCGGCGTGTCCAATCGTGATCTCAAATTCCTTGAGTAATCCGCGTTTCGATTTCTGCTTGCTCTCGTCGGATACCAGATCGGCCCAGCGGTAACCTTTCAGCATCTTGCCGGAGGCCGCCACCAGTTTGCCTGGAGGAGTGGCGAGCACCTTGCCGGGAGCTGTGGCAAGAGCGACACCGCTCTTTGAGTTGAAGGCGATACCATCATTCAAGAAGAATTGGTCCGAAACCGAGATATCCGAGCCACCGCGATGGCCGTTCTTCTGCATATGGAAGTATTGAAATTTTCCGTTGGATCGTTGGAAAGCCGCGGGAACCGAACGTCCGGTGGGCACGAACAATTGCTCGGCAGAGGCGGCAAGGTAACCCTGGGCAGAAGTCCCGCTGCGGGCATTGGCCCCACCGTGTGGCTGCGGCATGTAGATGGAACCCGAGCTGTCATTGAGCCAGAGCGTTTTGCCGGACTCGATCTCGACGGCGTAAAGGTAGACCCCTTCGCTGGGCCAGATTCCGGCGGCGAAGTAGACAATGCCATCAATGACCACGGGACCTCCCCTCGCCGGCCATCGCGAGATGATCCGGCCGTTGCCGAGAACGTTTCCGGGCCCGGCACCGCCCCGCTTTTTCCACAGAAGCTTGCCGTCTTTCGCGCCCAAGCAATAGAGATATCCGTCGTCGCTAACAACCAGCAGCCGCCCTTTCCAGAACGAGGGGGCAAAGCGGACGGGCCCATCGGTGAAATAGGTCCAGCGCTCCTCGCCGTTGCCGGAATCGAGAGCGTAGACACATCCATCCGCGCTGCTCCCAAAGAACACCAGGCCATCCGCGACGATGGGGACAAAGGCACGGTCGTACTGCATCCGCTCCTGCAGCGGCCACGCCGGCGCCGGGGTATGATGCCCCCGGTATTCCCAACGCAGGGAGAGGTTCTCGGGCAATTGCTCCCGGGTAAATCCGCTGCGTGCTGAATCGCCACGGTGCGTCGGCCAATCGGCGTGCAAAGACCCGGCTCCGAGGACAAATGTGACCAGCAAGACAGCGGCCGAAAATAAAGATGGTCGGTGTGTATGCATTGGTCGTTTGCCAACATGGCCAAATCGAGAGCTGAGGTCAATCCAAGCCGACAGGATTAATGGAGCATTTCTATTTCAGTCCAGCAACGAGCGATACTTGTGGCGTGCTGCTGATCGGTTCGGTAGGCTGTCGTCAATGAAGCCGCTGGTCGTCCAGATGTTCACGCTCTTGTTTCTCGCCCAAGCCGCAATCGGTGATCGAGATCAGAGGCCGGGTCATCGATGCCGGGTCCAGAAAGCCCCTCCCTGCGCGTGTCAACATTCACCACCTCGATTCTGATCAGGGGTTCCACGCGCGCTCGGCAGATCCCGCGGGCAGCGCCGTGCCCTACGGCGTCAAACGCTTCGAAAGATCGATCGAAACCCACACGACTCTCTCTGCGCACCCGTTTGTCGCCGATGTTCCGGAAGGAGAGATTAAAATTATTGCTGAACACGGCCCGGAGTTTGCTACGAGGACATGGAAATGATCGGTAAGTAAAGACGGGCCGGATGGCGGCCTCGTCCTGCCGGTCCGTCGGTGGATCAACCTGGCGCAAGCCGGCTGGTTCAGTGGCGACACCCACGTGCCCCGCGAGATCAAAGACCTGCCTAACATCCTGCTTGCCGAGGATCTCAACGTCGCCCTGCCGCTGAGTTACTGGGTCACCAAGGGCAACACGCCACCGGCCGCTGGCAAGAAACCCGGCCCGCAGCCGAAGGCTGAACTTATCAAAGTCGACGACACGCACGTCATCTACCCGATGAACACCGAGTATGAGATCTTTACCATGGGAGGCAAGCGCCACACGCTCGGTGCCGTCTTTGTTCTCAACCACAAGGAGCCGTTCAAGATGGGAGCTCCGCCGGTCGGATCGATCGCCGCGGAGGCTCGCCGACAGGGTGCCATTCTCGATCTCGACAAGCACAACTGGCCGTGGTCGATGATGCTCGTCCCGACGATGGGCGTCGACTTGTTCGAGCTCGCCAACAAACACATCTGACGCACCGAGTTCGGCTTCAAAAAATGGCAGCCTGTGCCGTCCCCGGGATTCATGAACATCGAATCCGAACCTGACGGCGGCGCCTGGACCGAGAGCGGTTGGATCGACTACGGATTCAAATCCTACTACGCGTTGCTGAACTGCGGCTTCCGTCTCCGTCCGACTGCTGGCACGGCCTCGGGCGTGCATCCGGTGCCACTCGGCTTTGGACGGGTCTATGTGCATCGACCACAGGGTTTCACCTATGACGGATGGATCAAGGGCCTCGACGCGGGCGAAACGTAACGAAGGAAAACATCGCGCATGTCACGGTTGACGTGAATATTCCGATCGAGCACAGCTCCTGGATCGCGCTCCGCTGCTTCGAAAACCGCAAGGACAAGCGCCCTCGTTTTGCCCATGCCGCTCCTACTTGGATTGAGGTGAAAGAGAAACCTCTTCGAGCAAAATAGGAGGAAGTGAAGTGGTTGGTCAGCCTGATGGATCAGCAGATCGAACGGAATCAGGACGTGCTCAGTGCCGAAGAGCTCGGCGAATACAAGGAAGCGAAGGCGACCTACGAGTCTCTGTTGATCGATATCAAGGTGCCACGAAACTAAAACCAAGGTAACAGGGAATCGGTTTTGATGAAGGAATTGGTCTGCATTGGCAGTGCGAATTGAATGTCGGGGGACCGGGCCAAGGCGGTTCTGCCTAGCAGGTGAGGACAAGGAGCTTTGACCTGGGGCGGGGGATTGCGCACAGTCTCAGAATGAAGATCGCAATCAACACGCTGCTCTGTCTGGCCATGCTCACCGCGCCTTGCCTCGCGCAGAAGAAAAAGGCCGGCCCGATGACTCCAATCGAGGACGATCCGTCCCTGCCGCGCGTCCTGCTGATCGGCGATTCGATCTCGGTTGCCTACACCTTGCCGACCCGAACGAAATTGAAAGGCGTCGCCAACGTTCATCGCATCCCGACCAACGGTGGTCCCACCAGCAAGGGGCTCGCGAACATCGACAAATGGATTGGTCAGTCGAAGTGGGACGTCATCCATTTCAATTGGGGGCTGCACGACTTGTGTTATCGCCACCCTGAATCGAAGACCCAAGGGAAACGTGACAAGGTAAAGGGTAAGGTTTCTCACAGCGTCGGGGAGTATGCCGCGAACCTCGAGAAACTCCTGGTGAGCCTGGAGAAAACCGGTGCACATCTTATCTTTGCCACGACCACGCCGGTCCCGGAAGGCGAAGCCGGTCGTAAGTTGGGAGATGATGTCATCTACAATAAGGCGGCACTTGAGGTGATGAAGAAGCACAAGATTGAAGTCAACGATCTGCATGCGGTCATGGCGGATAAGATGCCCGAGCTCGCGACCAAAGCCGGCAATGTTCATTTCAAACCCGAGGGCTCAGAACTTCTCGCGGATCAAGTTGCACGCACGATCAAGGCCTCGCTGGGCAGGGCCGCGGAGTAGATGGGAACGCTCCCGGAGCGGAGGGCCGATTGCCAGAGAGGCCCTTTCGGCAAGAACCGCGAACAGTCAAACGGAGCCCCACTTAACTGCGCGCTATTTGTGCCCGGCATTTCTTTGTTCTATCCGCACAAAACACCGCTCGGGATGGCTTCCGGGGTGCGAAGGATTCGTCTGATTCCCAATCTCGCTTCTTCATTTGGATCAACAAGTAATTCGAAACACGATCCGCCACTACGCGTAAGAAGAACACACAAATGATCAGACGATATCTCCTCACTCTATTCTTTCTATCCCTCATTGGATTTCACTCGGCCGCTGCCGGGGAAAAGAAGCCGCACGTTGTCCTCGTGGTGGGCACGCTCCACTACTCGCCGGAACTCACGATGCCTCTCTTCGCGAAGGAACTCGAAAGGTTTGGTTTTCGCACCACCGTCGTGATGGGAGAAGGCAACCCTGAAAAGAAGACTGAAAACGTTCTCCCGGGAATCGAAGCATTGGCCCGGGCCGATCTCGCCATCTTCTTCACGCGCTTTCTCAAGTTGCCCCATGCAGAGTGGCAGCCCATCGAGGACTATCTCAAATCAGGCAAGCCCGTCATCGGCCTCCGCACCGCAGGGCACGCCTTCAAATATCCCAAAGAGCATCCCCGCTTCGAGTGGAACGATGGCTTTGGACGTCGTGTTTTTGGCTCTCCCTATGTTGTCCATCAAAGCAGCGCGACCAAAATTAAAGTCGTCTCCGAAAACCTCACTCACCCCATCATGACGCATGTCACCAAAAGCGAATGGACCTCACCGGGGACCTTGTATTTGGCTCATCTTGAGAAAGGCACCGTTCCACTCGTCTCCGGCAGCGGCACCGGTCGGGAGCGTCTGCTCAAGAAGAGCTTCGGCGAAGTCCGGGTGAGGAAATTTGAAACTGCTCCCGTCGCCTGGGCCTGGGAGAATGAATGGAAAGGAAAGTCCTTCTACACTTCCTTTGGTCACCCCGGTGACTTTGCGGAGGAATCATTCAACCGCATGCTCGTCAATGCCGTCCACTGGGGCCTCGGACGTCCAGTCCCCGCAGCGGACGCCAGGATCTCGACCTGGAAAGTCGAACGGGCTGATAAAAAGAAAAAGCCCAGGAAATGAAATCTTACCTCTTCCTCTTCTTCGCATTGCTCCCCAGCTGGGCCAGCGCTGAGTCTTCCCTTCGTTCGGGCGACCGAATCGCCATCGTGGGCAATACCTTCGCTGATCAATTGCGAATCCATGGCTACCTGGAAACTCTCCTGCAACAACGCTCTGATCTCTCCATCCGCAATCTCGGATGGGCTGGCGACATGCTCACCGCCCGTGATCGCCCGACCGGATTCCCGACCGAAGAAGCCACCCTCAACGCCCACAAAACCGACGTCATCATCGCCTGTTTCGGCATGGGCGAATCCTTCGATGGCGAGGCCGGGCTGAAAGGATTCAGCTCCGACCTCAAGGGCTTCATTTCCACCCACACGGGCAAGACATACAATGGCGAGTCTCCGGTGAGGCTCATCCTCGTCTCGCCCATCGCCCAGGAAGATTTGAGCAAGCTCACTCCCGTCCTCAAGAAGCGCAATGCCGATCTCAAAGCCTACACCGAAGCGATGCGCGAAGTGGCCGTGGCCGCAAAGCTTCCGTTCATCGATCTCTATGAACCGACCCGATACCTCATGGAGGAACAAGTCGGACCAGGCTTCACCACAAACGGGATCACTCTGAACCAATTCGGATACTGGGCCGTGAGCCACGAATTCTACAAGCAACTCACCAATGAAGCCCCTCAGCCCTGGTCTCTCACCATCGATGCCGGGGCCCGGACCGGCACGGCCAAAGGAGTAGCCCTGTCCAAGATTACTTCCAAAAAGAACTCTCTCATCTTCTCCGTTACCGAACAATCGGCCCCTTCACTCCCTTCACCCGACAACTCGGAATTGCCACCTCAGCTCGCCGCTCGGCACGACACACTCACCGTCACCCAGCTTGCTCCCGGCAACTACACCCTCGTCGTCGACGGTATACAAATCGTCACCGCCAAGCACGATCAATGGGCCAAAGGGGTCGCCATCGATTCCTCTCCCGCTCATCGCGAAGCCGAAGCTCTCCGCGCGGCCATCAACGACAAGAACCTCCAATTCACCTACAGCTGGAAGGCCCTCAATCAAGTCCATATCGTCGGCGAACGAAAGACCTCTCCGAGCGGTCGAGCTCTCCCGGCGGAGGTCATTGCCTTCGACAAACTCGCCAAGGAACGGGAAGCGCTCATTTCCAAAAAAGGCAACGCCCTCCGCAAACGCCAGTGGCAACTTTTTCCCACCAAATAGCTTCTACATGAAATTCGTTTCTTTCTTTATCGCTTCGGCGCTGACTTCCTCCTCCATCGCCAAGGGGCAGGACGTCAAAGGGATCAAGGCCCGGAACCTCCAGGGTGCCGATATTGCCTTGATGAACAATCACGATCCGGTCTCGGAGCTGGAGAACTTTGATTTACTCCCCGGATACGAAGCCAATCTCTTCGCCGCCGACCCCATGCTGGCCAACCCGGTCCACATGAACTGGGATTCGAAAGGTCGCCTTTGGGTCGCTTGCTCCTGGTCCTATCCCCAGCTCAAGCCGGGCGATGTTGCCAACGACAAAATCATCATTCTCGAAGACACCGACAACGACGGCGCCGCCGACAAGTCCACCGTCTTCGCCGAAGGACTCTACCTCCCCACCGGCATCGAACTCGCCAACGGCGGATGCTACGTCGGCCAATCTCCGGACGTCTACTTTCTCAAGGACACCGACGGCGACGACGTTGCCGATGTCAAGCAACTCGCTCTCACCGGATTCGGGATCGAGGACAGTCATCACTCGATCAGCGCCTGGCGTCGTGGTCCGGGCGGATGGATCTACTTTCAGGAAGGCATCTTCCTCCATACCCAGGTCGAAACCCAGTATGGCGTGGTGCGTAATTTTAACGGCGGCGTCTACCAATTCAATCCCCGCACCCAGGAGCTCCGAATGTTCTGCCGCGGCACCGGCGGCAATCCCTGGGGACATGTCTTCGACCGGTGGGGCCAGTCCTTCATGGTGAACAATCCCCGCATCATGTATCTCTCCCCGGCCTCGGGTAACAGCGGCGAGGCGGTCGCCGTTCCACCCTTGCTCAGCACCGACAAGCAATGCGGCGGTGACCTCGCAACCGGCACACACATCGGCGACGATCTTCGCGGGCAACTGCTCACCGGGAGATTCAAAAGCCGCAGCGTCGTCCGCTACGAATTCCTCGAAAAGGGCGTCGGCTTCAGCGCCAGAGTTCTCAAGCCCCTCCTCACGTCGAAGCATCCGAACTTCCGACCTGTCGATGTCAAAACCGGCCCCGACGGGGCGATCTATGTTGCCGATTGGTATAATTCCATCATCAACCACGCCCAACACGACTTCCGCGACCCCCGACGCGATCACGACCATGGCCGCATCTGGCGAATCACCAGGAAAGGCAGCCCGCTTGTCGAAAAACCAAAGCTTGAGGGGGCCTCGATCGAGGCTCTCGTTGATCACCTCAAGAGCCCTGAAACCTGGACCCGCCACCAGGCACGCAAAGATCTCAGCGAGCGTGATCCCGAAAAAGTCCTCGCCGCCCTCGAATCCTGGGTCGAATCCCTCAGCCCCAATCTCCCTGACTACGATCACCATCTTGTCGAAGCAATGTGGGCTTGTCAAAACGTCGAACTTGTCAGCGAGAAAATCCTCACCCGCGTCATCAATGCCAAAGATGGCCACGCCCGCTCAGCCGCCGCTCGCCTTCTTCGATACTGGCATCAGGACCTTAGCGATCCCATCTCGATGGTCGCCAAGCTGGCAGGCGATGCCTTTCCCCGCACTCGGATGGAAGCGGTGCTCTCCGCGGGCTTCATACCAAAGGCCGAAGCCTTTGCCGCCGCTCTCCACGCCACCGATCATCCGAGCGATCCCCAGGTAGACAAGGCGCTTATACAGACCACCAAGGCGCTCGCCTCCTGGTTCCGTCCCGCCATGGAGAAAGGAGAACTCATCTTCGCGAAAGCCTCTCACAAAACCTATGCCGAACAAGGTGCCGGGATCGGATTCAAGCAACGCTTAAATGATTTCCTCAAGAACCCCTCCCCGGATCAAAACGAAATTGCAGCCGTCAAAGAACATCTCCTCACCAAGGGAACCCGGAATGAAATCGGTGCGCTGATCAATGCGCTGAGCGGAAGAACCGGAGTCAAATCGATTGACGCAACTAAAGCTGTTCTCGAGGTGCTGAAAAGCAAAGCAGGCTCGGTGAAATCAAAAGGAATGAGTCGACGACTCCCCCGCCTGGGCAAGCTTCTCAAACACCCCGACACCGAAATTGTTCAACTCGCAGCCGAAGCTCTTGGTGCCTGGAAAGTGGTGCAAGTGGCCCCGCAATTTGTCGCCTTGCTGAAGGACGACACGCAAAGCTCCGGAGTCCGGCAATCGGCGGCAGTGGGCCTCGCGAGTTTGGGGAGCACCAGGTATCAAGAAAGCCTCGCCGCCTTAACCGCCACCAACAATGACATCGCCACCCGTTACGCCGCGCTTCAGGGCCTCGTGCTCGCAGAATTGGATCAAGGAATCGACGCAATGGCTGTCCTCTTTTCCGAAGACCCCGGCGAAATCGATCCCATTCCTGTCCTGCAAGCGGTTTTGAAAAACCGCAGAGGGCCCAAGCCACTTTCGATCCGATTAAGAACTGAGACGATGCATCCAAACCTCATTGCCAAGGTGAACGAGTTCCATCGCACCACCGGACAACTTCCCAAGATTCTTCAGCCCCTCTTCACGCCTTCTACCACCCCGGAGAATCCTCTCAGCGCCCGCCTGCTTGCCGAAGATCAAAATACCCTCACTGCGGATGTCGTCAAACTGGGCGACCCGCATCGTGGCGAGATGATCTATCGTCGTCAGGCTCTCGCGTGTTCCAGTTGCCACGCCATCGGCTCAGCCGGATCCGCCATCGGTCCCAACCTCGTCGCGGTCGGGGCGGCCGCCTCGCCGGGTTACATGGTCGAGTCCATTCTCAACCCCAACGCCGCCATCGCAGAACATTATGAGAACCGCATGTTCATCCTCAAGGACGGCACCGTGCAAATTGGCGTCATCACCTTCAAGAGCGAGAAGGAAGTCGTCGTGCGTGATTCCGCTCAAGCTGGAAAAGAGGTTCGCATTCCTGCCAGCGCGATCCAGCGCGAGCAAGCAATGCCTTCCCTCATGCCCTCCGGCCTGGCCGATCAGCTAAAGAGCCGCCAGGAATTCCTCGACCTCGCACAATTCCTCTCGATTTTGGGTCGCCCCGGTGATTTCTCCAACGACGAAAGCCCCGTCATCCGTAAGTGGCAACTTGCCAACTCTCCCGATGACATTGCAACCTGGCAGACTGCCTATAGCAAAGTCGATGGCACCCTGCCTCCGGAAGACCTCACCGGTGACAAGGTCGTTTTTGCCAGGGGACACCTCAACGTCCTGGTCGCCGGAAAAGGATCCCTCAAAATCAATTCCACCAAAGGCCTGCAACTCTGGCTCGACGGTCGGGAAATCGAAGACCCCGGCTCCGAACTCAAGCTCAAGGCCGGCCGCCGCGCCCTCACCTTCCGGATTGACTCGAAAGCCCGCCAAAGTGATTCCGGACTCAGAGTCGAACTAAAGACACCCATCGGATCCCCGCTCAAAGCCCAACCCGAAGGCGGACCGTAGGTCGTATCCGTTTTTTGATTTCAAGACTGGAGGAGATTAAGAAAATCCGAACGATGGGAGAATCCGGCTAAAGTCGACGGGCTCCCAACGGTAGTTCCGGGAGAAGGGGTGCTGCCGCTTCGTAAATCGATATCGTCGAGTCCTTCCTTGCGCCCCGGTGGTATTCCAGGTTTGGAAGCATCGGGTGCAATCCTACCCTGAATTATGGGGCGCCAATTACCTTTAACTCTTCCCTCTTGATTGGGTTGGGCATAGGTCCTTTTCGGAATGCTTGATTTGCTTTTTGAACTACAAGGTTTCGGCGAGAAAGGCGATGATGCGGCTTAACAAGTTTGGATCGGCATTGATGACGCCGACGCCGTGGGCGGATGAGCCAGCCACCACCTCGACCTGGCGGGTGCCGGAGGTGAAACCGTAGAGTTCGTTTGCCCAGATTGCGCGTTGCCCGCCGCCGTCACCGCTCGACGAGATGTGGAACATCGATCCCAGATCAAGCTCTCTCTCCGCTGCAAGATTGCGCACCGCGGAAGTTTTTCCGGAGATGTTGATCGCCGTCTTAACCCAGCGCTTCTGGCTGGCGACACAGGCGAGATTACCGCCGACCGACGAGCCGACGATGCCGGTGCGATCGGGGTCTGCACCCGGCAGGGAGGCCACGAATGCGATCGCGGCCACGAGATCTTTTGGAGACGTGTTCGGGTTGTCGAAGTCGGCGCTGCTGAACGAGCCGCCGGAGGCACCGTGGCCGCGAATGTCATAGGCGAGGGTGGCGTAGCCGGCGTCGGAGAATGCGAGGAGGAACGGGTTCCACTCGGCTCTCGTGCGGAAGCCCTGATGGATCAGGATGACGGTTGGTAACTTGGTCCCCGGCCGCATGGCCGGTCGTCGCAACTGCCCGCTGATCGTGATTGAATCGGAGGTGACAAAGGTGACATTACTGATCGTGATCTCCGCGAAGTCGGTCTTCGCTTTATACTCGGCAAGGTTCGTATCGCCGTCGCCGTCGGCGTCCTCCCCTGCGTCGGTTGGATCGAGCGGGTCCAGGAGCAGCGGATGTTGGGTTTCAAAAATGTCATCGATGCCATCGTCATCGCTATCAAGAGGGCGGGCGAGCGGGATTTCCTCGACCCGGTAGAGGGCCTTATCCCGTGCAGATGCTCCCGTATCCCGTAAGACGTAAGTGCTGGGCTTTGTGCTTCCGGGGAAGAACAAGTCGACGGTTTTTTTACCGTCGAGGAGCACGAGCCGATAGTAGCTCTCCGGTGTTGTTTCCGACACTGGGATTTCGACGCTCAGGCTGCCATCCTCCACAAAGGCGACCCGGCTGACGACTAATTCCGCCGAGCGGACGCTCAGCCCGGTGCCGAACAGAACGAGGAAAGAGAGGGTGGGTGGGATGATTTTCATGAGTTGATGATGGAGTGGGCCAGAGTCGTGAGCGGAGGGCATCGGTTAATTTCTATCCCAATCCGAATCACGGGAGCTGTCCAAAGTCTGGCTTGTATCATTAACCAGCGGTGGTTCTCCTTTCCCGTTTTATGGGATTCCCAAAGCCCTGAAGTGACCAAGGTCCAAAGCCCCGGGTTTTAACCCTATGCTTTGGACCTTTGTCCCTTCAGCACCGATCCGGTTCGAGCGGTTTTGCGAGCTTGAAACCTCGGGCTTTGAAGACAAATACCGATTGCCTGGCACCATAGTCCGGAGAAAGACATCGATGGAACAGGGCTCAGGGCTCC
>ERZ887942.1990-NODE-1990-length-13160-cov-4.726440_pt1 | contig 13160 bp, 5 predicted proteins | sample MGYA00521099_ERZ887942 | MGnify/ENA primary metagenome ERZ887942 (study PRJEB32303, sample SAMEA104408605) | aquatic metagenome | biome: Brackish water; feature: Pelagic; material: water | place: Baltic Sea | collected 2014-06-07T06:48:00 | depth 16,251 m ... | reverse complement strand
GAACAATCAGGTGGTTAGGCAATTCAATAAGATCCACAACCGGCGGTTTATTCAATGTTGAATAGGTATGAATTGCCCATTTTGCATCCGGCGAGATTTCGTAATCGTGTGTACCCTGCTGTAACTTAGGCGTGATACGCTCTAATGTTCCCGTACCATCAAGTGGGACTCGGTAGAGATATTTTTGCGTCGCGTTGTCAGGTGACGCATAGAAATAGTACCAACCGCCAGCTTCATCGACATGGGCACGATCAATCAAATCGAATTCACCGGACGTGAGTTTCGTTTCAGTCTTGCCGTCACGCGATAGCAAGTAGGCATGTCGCCATCCATCTTTTTCGCTGATGAAGATGAAGGCTTCGCCATTGCTAATCCATTTCGCTCCAGAGTTAATTCCGTGGCTGCCGACTGCCCAGGCATCATTGACTTCGCTGTAGATGCGATTCATTTTTCCGTCGGTCGACGTGATCCAGAATTCGCGTTTGTCACGGAAGCGACTCATGGTTTCAATCAGTAAGTCGTCTGAATTGGGGATCCAGTCGACCTGTCCCAGATAAAATCCTTCGTCAGGAACTTCGATTGGCAACCAACGGACGTCTCCGCTCTCTACATTCGCCACGCCGACTCGCAGTGATGCCAGTCTGCCTCCCACTCTTGCAAAGCGATGTTGCTCTACGCCGGGGTAAGACGGATCGCCCGGAACCAGAACTGATCGTTGTTTAACGTCAGTGCTGTCAGCTTCCACAAACAAAACGTACTTGCTGCTCGGACTCCATCGCAGGTCGCGATACGAGATATCTCGTTCGCCGACGTCTTCTGTTAATTGTGTCCGCTCTTTGCCATCGACGTTACGTACAAAGACCATTCGATTACGTGCTTCTGCGATCCGCTTGCCGTCCGGTGACAGATTTCTCTTGGTTTCTGAATTCTCAACAACGCTGCGTACTCCCGAATTGACATTGTAGAGAGCGACAACGGGTTTGTTAGTTTTAGAATCTCTCTCGTGCAACTTGTATCCGGAGCTATCAGGGAGCCATTCAAGCTCAACGTCCGAAGCGCGAAATTCGTTGCGATCATAAATAGCGCGAAGCCTCTCAACCGCTTCGTCCTGCCATGGCTGGTCTTGGGCTTGAATTTCGACGGTCCCGATGAAGTTAAGCATAGATACAGAGAGGAGAATTGTGTGTCTGAAAAGCGTTCTCATTTTGATACTTATTTTAGATCTTTTAAACTATTTGTAGAATTCTGGTTTCCGTGGCGTCACACCTAGTTTTTCGTAGTTGAATCCGGCTTGAAGTGGCTTGTACTCACCCACGATTTCTACCGATCGGCTCGCGTCGATATTTGCTTCCATGCCGGTACCCCAGTAGACCGCGTTGATGGTCAATCTTCTGACACCTTCATTCTCAAAGTCTTCAGCCGAGCCCATTGTGAAGTGAAATATCTTTGAGTCGAGATTTTGATTGCCTCGCCAAGTTTTTGTCCAGGCAATCGGCAGTGGTTCCTTCTTCGTGTTGGGCGGGGCATTCGGCTTGAGGTTGATCAGCGGCTGTCCAAGAACCAGAGCGGTGCAGTCGGCAGGTAAAGGTTGACCTTCCGAGTGGCAGCGGTAAACGTCTGAGGTTCCCCAAATTCCATCGACCCCCGTCAATATTGGGTGTGCCTTCTGAGCGTCAACAAGGATGCCTTGAGTTGATTCGCGATGCCAACCGCCGTGATGTCCGGAAAACGCACCTCCGAGAAATTCCCGCAGAGTCACAGGACGCTGATTAACGACATACTGCTTTCCGCGCTGGAAGCCATGATTGGCAGTTCGAAGAGCGATGATCGGTTTTCCGGAATTAAAGTAATCATGAAAGTGTTGCATTTGCTCGTCGGGCAAATGCATGAATCGCGACATCCAAATCAAACAGTCGGCGTCGGCAAGTTTTTCGAGTCCCGGGATATTGTGGCGTTTGTCCTTGTCTTTGAACGGCGCTGGAAGCGTCGGATCGACCTTTCCGTTTTCATCCACTGAAAACAGAACCGTACAGTCGAATCCATGATGCTCTGCAAGCACCTTTGCCAGCATCGGCATTGATTGTTCGCTGCGATATTCCTGTTCGGCAGCGATCAGCACCACATGTTTTCCCTTGCCTGGACCATCGCCACCCTTGAAATGCAATGACAGCTTCGATTCGGTTGAAGGTTCTGCCTGTTGTGATTCATCGGTTTCGGGGATTTCGTTAAGCGTGTAGTAAGCGTTCGCATGCAGGAGTTTGTCCTGATCGCTGGATCGCATGTCGGGCAAAAAGAAGTCATGAACATGCCCCTGAACCAAACCTTCCACATCGATGATGACGCTCATCGCATCGTCCGCGACACGAACCTCAGAAACCGTAGGCTCCGTCTGATCGACTTCCGGGCTGCCATAAGCCTGACGATACATGTGGGTGAAGGTTTTTAGTTGATAGGTTTTTGGTCTTGAAGCGACGCTGAAATCGACCGGTTTGGTGAATGCGATCTGGAATCCTTGAGGCTTCGCTTTAATTTCTTTGATCTCGAACGGCGTGATACCTGTCCAATCCAGTCGCTGAATTGCATACGCTTTGGGGCCACGAACTGGCCAGCCACGATTGGTTCCACCGGCGATCAGGTTTCCATCAGGAGTAAACTGGACGGCAAGTAGACCAGTGGCGAAACCTTCTCGAAAGGGATAGCACGCGCCCTGCCAGACGCCGTTGACTTTCTCCGTGGTCGCCCGCATGACAACTCCTAGACTAAAGTCGCCGATGAAAATCTGGTTCTCAAACGGTCCGAACTTTCCGCCGGTTCGATCAACCTGGAACCCTGAAATAGACCGCCCCATCCTGATGTACGGGAAGACGACGGCGTACGGCACAAGCTGTTTGACTCGCTTTCGTTCAATTTCCAGTCGAGAAGGAGTGTTTGGCTCCACTGGGACCGGACCCATTTCAGGCGCCAGTTCGTACCAGTTGTAGCTGATCGGATGGCCCATGAATCCTCCCGGTTCCAGCACCTTCAAACTGCACGAACCGTTCCACGGTCCCTGGCTTTCGGCATAGAACATCACGCCGTGTTCGTTGGGACCGATACCACATGGGCTGCGAATGCCGCTGCAGATTGGAATCGTTTTGCCTTCGGGAGTGATCTTCAGGCACCATCCGCGGAACGGTTCTTCAGAGTGATAAGACTTCGTCAGGCAGAGCGCCACCCAGACATTGCCGTCGGCATCCGGCTTGGAACCGAAGGCATACTCATGGTAATTCCCGAACCCCCAGGCGTCGCTGATCGTGTCGAACCGGTCGGCTCGACCATCACCGTTGATATCTGTGATGCGAGTCACTTCGGCCTGCTGAGTCACGATGAACGAACCATCGCGATAGGACAATCCGAAGATTTCATCGAGTCCTTCAGCGAACTTGTGAAATTTCGGTTCCGGGTGTTCGTCGAACACACCATCAGCGACGAAAATGTCTCCACGGCGGGTTGCGAGCGCGAGTGACTTGTTGTCGGGAAGAACTTCAAAACTGCCCGCTTCAATCGCCAGTTCTTTCGGGAGTGGAACGTCAACCAGCTTGTAGTAGACCGACTCTTCTTCGCCTGTGCCCCAATACTCGCCCAACGTTTCGACCGGCGGAGCAAACGCAACGGTGATCACGGCAATCGTTTCAATCAGGGTGGTGAGCATGTTTGTCTTTTGTGTTGAGTAATCGAACTTGGAACGGATCCATCTACTCGTTGGTCGTTAAGGAAATTCGGAGTCACTCCCAAAGGTATTCAATTACGATTTCTTGCGTCTGCTGGGCATCAAATTTCAGCGGAACGAACAGCAAGCCTCCTTCGATGAATTCCGCTTTCTGCCCTGATGCGACTCGGATCGTCAGATTATTGCCAATACGATAACCACCATTGGAATCGGCTTTGAGTTTGTCATTGCTGGCCAGTCGAAATCGCAGCGGTTCGCTTTCTTCGGTCGAAGTGAATGTTACGCGGCGGCGAAGTTGAATCTGCCCCGTTGTTTGGTCTTTGTATTCGTGAAAATAGTCTTCTACAGCAATCACCCCGAACTCGTAACGCATTGTTGGTCGTCGATGTTCATCCAGAGAATAGCCTTTGAACTGATGTGTCGTGGGTCGTCTGTTATCGGTGATTGCTGGCTGCGTTCCCGAATATAGTTCGGGGCCTCTGGGCAGTTGAATGGCTGCGCCCAGCGGGCGAGCATTGCCACTGCCTTGACCGTACCACGCAGCTGCCGGGTCGACAAATTTGCCTTTCCAAATCGTTGCCAGCCGCATTTGCTGCGAGTCATAGGCAAGGTTGACTCCTCCGGGATAACCGATTCCGATGCCACGTTTTCCAATTTCTGCGAATTGACGCCGCAACATTCGGGCTTCATTGGTTACGACGATTTCTAGTGGCTCCCTGATGACGCCAGCTGGTGCTCGAGCGTGTCGGCCTTCCAGTAGGTACTGCCAAATGGCTTCAATCTGGTCTTCAGGAGCGCCTGCGATATCGCGACGGAGAGCCACCCCGCCTGGCCAATATGACGGCATCACGGTGTTCGGACTGAATTGTTGTGGAGCCAGCATGTACTGATAGAACCAGTCTTTCTTAAGGCGCTGAGCCATCTCGGTCAGATCGACAGCAGGCATTGTATCAGACAGTTTGTACTGAAACGTATGACATGCGGCACAGTTGAGTCCCTTGTTGCCGACGATATGTAATCCCTGCTTGCGAGCCTCTTTTTGATCTTCGACTTTAGCGATTTTCGTTTCAGATAGTTTGTCGGTCTCCTGAAACAGTTCAACCAGATTTCCGACATTCTGTTCGCCATACTGCGGCATGCGCGTCTTCATGTATGGTCGAATCGATCTCCCGTTTACGAGGACATCACGCATCCATTTGGGATTCAACTTGGCACCGACACCGGTCAGCGTGGGCGGGATTCTTCCTTGTTCGCCGAGATTCAGGTTTGTTGTTTGAAAGTGAGCTCGTCTCTGCTGACTGACACCGCCAAGGCTGTCTCGACTGTGACAGGCAGCGCAACGGAACGACGTCAGCGTGAAGTCGATGGTTTGCTGCGAATCGAGTCGGTCGAAACCGCTGTTGATCGCGGACTTCATGTTAGCGGTTTCCGTTTCTGTGAGATCGAAGTCCGGCCAATTGCCTGGCTCGCTCGACAGACACCCCTTACTGGTGTTCACGTCAGAGAGTTTCGCGAAACGAGCCGATGCGGTGTCTGGGGCGGTAATACCGGCGTGGCATTTGGCACAGTTGAGTGTCGTGAAAAGTCGCTTCCCTTTGTCGACAAGATTTACGTCAACCTCTAACGACTTTTCTATGACCGTTGTTAACATATTATCGTTTTGAAGTAAGTAGCTGGAAAGAAGACTCGCTTCACGATGACTCAACCGCATGTTTGGCATTCGCCCCGAAGGTCGCGCTACGTGCGGATCTTCCAAGAACTCACTCAGGGCTTGCGAACTGTATTTCTTTCGGAGGTCTCCCATCGGAACGGAACCATTTAGCGGTTGCTCGACAGCCGTTTCGTTTCGCGGTGAGTGACAAGCTACGCAGCCGACTGAATGGAAAAGGTTGCGTCCGCTTTCAATCGAATCGTGATCAACTTCAGCTGCTGCCTCAGGCTCCCGTTCGCCTGCGATGGACAACAGAAAGTGAACGATGGCTTCGGCAGACGCATCTCGTTCCGGTCGGTCCATCTGCCCCAAGAGTGAGGGCATGTTGGTTCCAGGTTTGGCATGATGTGGATCAGCTATGAACAGAGTCAGGTACTCTGGATTCAGTTTCTGTGCTGACCATTTCAGGTTCGGACCTTGCTGAGCCGCTGCTAGTGAATCGACAAGATCCGACTCGTGACATGCAGCGCAACTATGCTCTTGAATCAGCACCAGACCATTCAGCTCTGGACTTAACCTTCTTGCAGGAGCTGCCTGGGCTGGAGACAGTGTTTCGGATGGTCCTCGTTCTTTGACGTTAATGACATAACGCAGTAGATCCAAAAACTGCTGCCTGCTCTTCAACTGGTCCGCCAGCTTGCTGGGCATGACTGAGACTTTTCCGGAAACCAGTTCTTCGATGTCAGCTCGCGGGATTTGCAACAACTTTTCAATATTCTGGCTGTCTCGCAGCACAACAATGTTGTCATCCTGACTGACGACAAGGCCACTGATCACGCGACCGTCGACTTTTGCCACGTTGAATGTTTCATATCCCTTGGAGATCGCTTTCGACGGTTCAAGGATCGCTTCCACAAGCGAGACATCCGTGACCTTCTTGTCCAATCGGCTGAGGTCAGGGCCTAGGCGATTTTTGTCGGTCGCTGGTTGATGGCACTTTGCACAATTGATGTTGCCCTGATGAAACAGAATAGCACCACGAACAATGTCGCCCGACTCACGTGCCTGACGGACAAGCATCTCCGAGGATTCCTGAAGCAGTTGCTGCGTCAGCGTTTGTTCCTGCGCGAAGCATGAAGTTGCACTGAACACAACCAACGTTAGTGTGAATCGATAGACAAACTGCACTTACCTCACCTCCAGTACGACATCTCCGAGCACGTCCACCTTCGAAACAACCCTCAGCTCCGCGCTGGCAGTCGTTGTAATTCCACCTCCCCAGCAGTCTTCCAGAGTCATCGCAATTCCAATCGAAACGCAAAGGTCGAACAACTGTTTCGTGGCAATTCAACACGATGTACAATGATGCTCGTTGTCTTCAAGGGATCTCGTCCTGGTGAGTTGATAAAGTATCCTTTCGAATCGAAAGGGAATCTTATTCTAAACAGTACAAGCTAAGGAAAAACAGCTCGTCTTGAATGAAACACCCGCGCAAGAATACATCTTCCCACAAAACCTCTGGAACAATGACACAATCACCTGATTAACACCTGAATTCGATGGACGTGACGATTCTGTCAGCGTTCTTTGCCCCGGCTCCCGATACTGCCTTCTTCGAAAAGGATGCTTCGAATCGTTAAGTGATGGTGAATGATTCATTGGTGAAGCGTCATAGGCTGAACTGTCAGTCAGAAGCGATCAAAAAGAAATCTCGGAACATTTCCCAGTGTGTATTCGGGAAAATTCCCTCCGACAATCGAAGAAGTCTTGCGGACCGCTTAACCGCTACTGGAGCATCTCAAAATGCAGTGGAGCGGACGGAAGAAAGTTATTTGGTGCGTAACGACCAAGCTGCCGATACCCAATTCGCTTCTTTGCACATTTGAACTGCTGACCAATTACCGAGTTTGTTGTTCATTGCAGAGGAGGTCAGTTTGAGTCAAAGATGATGGTCCCATCATGGGCATTCGTAGGAGTGACTTCGTCTCCCATCGAAGCCATGTGTGCACTCCACCAATCTGCTGCATCGCGGGAGTTCCAATTGGTGTCGAGAGATAGAGATGCCAAACTTTCCGCAAGTTCGAAGGCGCTACTTGGTCTGTCCTTAGGATTTTTTTTCAGGCAACGAAGCACCAGTTCTTCAAGCTCGACCGGAATTCCAGATCGGTGTTCTGATATCGGCTTAGGAGGTTGTGACACATGTTGCATGAAGAGTGCCATGATGTGTGGCGCATCGAAAACGTGCTTCCCCGTAAGTAACCAGTAGGCAACACAGCCTAAGCCGTAAATGTCAGACTCAATTTCAGCTGGATGGCCTTGAATGACCTCTGGAGCGAGACTCGTAGGCGTGCCTGTAATTTGCCCTGCGGAAGTCAGAGTCTGGCTAACATTATCAGTCGTTCTCACAATCCCAAAATCGAGCAATTTCAGAAAGTCGTAGTGAGGACCAAGACTACATGTGAATAGATTTGCTGGCTTCACGTCACGATGGACAAGACCTGCATCATGAGCTTCACCAAGGGACATGCAAGCTTGACTGAGCAGGAACACAGCACGCCCCGGACCAATCGGGCCAAATTGCGTGACAAGTGATTCCAAATCAACTCCGTTCAGAAACTCCATGACATAGTAGAAATCACCTTCTTCAGTGACTCCAAAGTCGTACAATTCAACTGTGTGTGGCGATCTCAATTTCGCTGTCGCTTCTGCTTCACGACGGAATCGCTGCTCCAATGACTCTTTTAAGCTCGCATCTCCTACCATTGCATCCTGTCGAATCAGCTTGATGGCTGAGGGGCGAGCGAGCAGAGTCTGTTTCGCAAGCCACACTTCTCCCATGGCTCCCGCACCAAGTTGACGTTCGAGTGTATAACCACCAACTCGACGCCCTTCTTGTAGCAACTCGACAGGGATGTTCACGCTCGATCCTGAAGCAAGAACGACGCTTCTTTCGACGACGCTTTGTAATTCTGATAAATTCCCTGGCCAACTGTACTCTCGCAACATCTCTTCAGACTGCGGGTTCAGTCCCGTAAGCGTTTTCCCCAAGCTACGTGCTCGAGCGAGTACAATACTGTTTGCTAACGACACAACATCATCTTGACGATCCGCAAGAGAGGGTACCGAGAGTCTTCTCGTTCCGAGTATTTTGGCGAGTTCGTTTTTGAAGCCTCCTTGTTGCACAGCATCAGGCATGTTGACTGATGTGAAAGAAATGATACGAACGTCCGGTTTTGGCTGTCGACCGGCAGCGCGGTCACTAGCGACATCTTTCAGGAATCTTAATAGACTCTCTTGTGCCGGGGGGCTCAGGGCTTCAATCCCTTCCAGGTAGAGAGTTCCACCGTCGGCCAAAGAAATTTTCCCGGCACTCAGCTCATCTGAACCAATCGAGTTAAATCCATAGGCAGTATCGTCAGTGGCAGAAACGTGAGGGCAGGCAACGTAAATGAATGGTCGTTTTGAGCGAGGTGAGTCACGATGGATCGCACGGGCAACAGCCTCTTGCCCAGCTCCATTAGGTCCAGTCAACAATACAGGATCGTCGTTGTTTGCAAGGGCTTCAATGCTTTCTCGAAGTGCTCTGACTGCGATACTTGATCCTTGTAGCCATAATCGATGCTTTCGATCTGCAGCGTCTGAGAGTTCACGAGCGACCGCCAACTCGTGAGTTAAACGCTTGTTTGCTAAACGAAGCTGGCTGTCCTGTTCAAGCATCTGAAGATCTTGTTCGATGATGCTTCGGAACTCACTTAACATCTCATTGTAGAGTGGCAAATAATTTCGTGTATGATCGTCGAGTACGCAAATTGTGCCGAAGACACTCCCGTCGGGACAGATCAGCGGTACACCCAGATACGAAATCATATTCAGCGGAACGTCCGGATTGTCTTTCCACTGCGGATCATCCAACGCGTTTGGCACAGCAAGTTGTTCCTGCTCAGCCATGACAGTTTCGCAATAGAGTCCCGTATTCAGATCTGCCTTCTCGCCAACCTTGTAAGGATTCCCACTCGAGTTACTCGCCAGAAGGACTTCAATTTGTGTGGGAAGCACACGCATGATCAAACCGGCTGGCACATCGAAGATCGCTGCCATCAGATCGACTGTCTTTTGCCACTTTAGAATATTTTCAATTGGGACATCGTGTTGTTGATAACTACCATTTTCAGCATCAACCATTTCCGACACTCTCTTCTTTGTAGAGATGAACTCGTTTCAGGGACTCACTACGTGATTCTACTGGCGTGACCAGAAATCATTCAAAGGGCGACTTCTGCAAATTATTTGGATCGGGGATAGATTTTTTTCCAATCGTTTTTCATGTCAATCACAATCCAGCCTTGCCTTGGTGCTGCATCGAGGGCTTTGTCGAGTTTGCCAATGTGGGAATCGTGGTCGTAAGCCCATTCACGTTTAGCATCTGTATGATGCACAATGACGCCGAGGCTCGGTGTACGTCCAATAGTGGTCCATTCCAGCATTTCCTTGTCGCCGTCCGAGTTACCCGCTGCAAAGATCGGTCGACGACCAATATGCGAATGTATCCCGATTGGCTTCCCTGCATTATCATCAATGAAATCAATTTCTGGCAGACGCACAATCACTGGCTTGCCATCTCGAATTTCGAATTTAGTTTTGATGCTACTACCAATAACTTGTTCAGGGGGGATACCGTATGTCGTCTCTGTCCAGGGACGCATAAATTCAATTCCACCACCTGATACAATGAACGTCTTAAATTCGTTAGCTCGTAAATAGATCAGTAACTCCAGCATCGGCTGGTAGATCATTTCATTGTAAAGCATCCCCGTCTTGGGATGGCGGGCGGTCGAAATCCAGTCTGTCACGATCTCCTCAAACTCATCAGTCGTCATCCCAGCATGTGTGACAGCGATGAGCTCTAACAACGATTTCTTCCCGCCTGCCATAACTGTTTTCAAGTCGCCTTCAAGCGCTGCTTTGAAAGGTTGTTTCTCTTTCCATTCGGGGTATTGCGGAGCCATCGCTTTTACGCGGTCCAGAGCAAAGGCAAGTTGGAAGTAGAAAGGTTGCTCGCTCCAGAGAGCGCCATCGTTATCGAATGTGGCAATCCGTTCAGCAGGCTTCACATAGTCTTGATTACTATCGTCGGTCACACGCTCAACGAATTCAATTATGGCAGACTTAGATTTCACATCGTTCCAAGAAGGAAGCGGGTCTGATTGCCCCATGGTGCTGGTTGTTGATGCCAGAACAGCGACGATTGACAATAAGGCAGTTCTGCGAGTTTTCATTGAACTCATCCTTAACGAATTTTATTGAAATTGATCGTGTCCTCACTGCTGCGTGACAGTGAACTTCTCTACCTTATAACAAAATTTTTCTGGTGAGAAAAACATGGGGAACGCATCTAGCCTGCCGGGACGGCGAACAATGTTATGAAGACAAGAATGATCGCTATCATAATAAAAAAAACTTTTTGCTTGAAACTCTTCGAGACCGATACAGCAATCAGGCACTGCAACATGTAGTAAAAGGCGAAAGCTCGTGACGCCAACGCGAGGATCGTTAGCGTTGGAAAGAAAGCGAGAATCAAAGCACCGCCGCAGATAATCAAATTTGAGTGCTTCGAGTCGACGTGATTATGTGTTGATTCAACGATGTTACCGCTGCCTCCCATTGTGTCGGCAACCGCTGCGCTGAACTGACTCAGAACGGCGGCACAAATCAATGGCAACGGAAGCAAGCCCGACGCCTTGCCAGCGAGCATGATGAGATCATTGTCCTTGACTGTATCTCCCAGAAAGTGCATTAAGGGAGTCGCCAAGGCGACGAACAACACATACACGATTGTGGAGATAATCTGTGACATGCGGCAACTTTTGATGCGCGTCTCCCGGTCGTACTCTGCTCCGAGATACCTTGCGGTTTCGAAGCCTTGGACTACGATCAGCGTCCCGCCGACAATAGTGAGTATCTCCCATACTGAGTGATCCGGGGTTTCCGGTAAGGTGACTCTTGTGCCCATCGCATTGACGTCAAACGCACCAAATCCAACGAACAGAGCTGCAACAATCACTAACGTGACCCACAGCCCGATGTCTTCCAGACGTTCGAGAATTTGCAACCCTTTGAAATATCCAACAAGTCCAATCGCCCCAATGACGATGATTGAGACGATATGCTCGTTGAATGGGGTGTCGTATTTATTACCAATTCCTGCGAGGAGGAATGAAGCAAGAATATTAATGTACAAGCAAACGGAAATGACATAGGCAGCGACGAGAGCAAGATCAGAACTTCGCTCTATTAACTTTGTACGCGGCGTTGCTTGATCATTCTCGAACAAGGGCTCTGCATTCTTGATATTGAATCGAATCACGTGACCAACACAATACGCGAGTACGCACACAACGATCATCGCGATAACAGAATACTTACCGACTGCCCCGTTCAGCACGGGCACAATAATCAGGAAACCGCTACCGAAGATCGATGCCAACGGAGTCGACGTGGCAGCAATGAGTTTCTTCACAAAGCACGCCTATTATTTAGAAATGCGATTAACTTAGTCGTTTACTGACCTAGATTAGCGAATGTTTTTCAAGTATCCCGCAATCGCAACTTCTCGGGCATTTTCATCAATGCTCTCAACCATGGTGACATACCATGTGCGCGAGGGATGACAACTTGCGCAATCTTGTTGTGATCCAGCAGTAAAGCTACCAAATACGATCTTCATACACCAATTGACAGCTTTTAGAACGCAACCTGCATTCTGATGCCGGGTACGATTGCAGTGTTGAGTCCGACTTGATCAGGTTGGACAATTTGAAGGTCTGGAGTGACATGAACACCTTCTGAGATCGCTATCTTGTAGTAGAGTTCCACGCCCTGACCGTCACGGAGTACAGACGACACAATGGGACCAAATTCGTCGCTGATTTTTGTGTAATACCATCCAATCCCAAATGTGTCATCTTCTCGGTTTGGAAGTACACTGTTGCCTCCAACTCCAAAGCTCAGTGACCACTTGATTGCATTGGGATTCCCGTCCGAAAGTCCTGCACGACCAAACACGCCCCAGCCACGTGTTGAGTCACATGGATCCTGCCAGAGAAACTGATCAAAGTTCCATAACAGAGACCAGGAACCATTCACTGTACTGATTGGGATGTCCGGGAAATCGATACGCCCACTTTGGTCGAGTGAAACGAATTCCTTGCTACTCCATGTTCCCGCGAACATCTGTGTTCCGTTTCGTCCGAAAAACTGAGTGGGAACACTTAACTCGGCAACCAACGCAACACCATCTGCGAAGAGTTCATCAATGCCAAATGTTGTCGCTGTGTCTTCTGTGTTGAGAACAAGAAACGTAAGTGATGTTCCACGATCATCTCTCAATTTCAAGCCTGCCCCAAGCGTTGAGAATGGAACTGTCCGCGTAGCGACGGGGTTGTAGTTGAATGCTGTACTAAAGAAACGATCTCGCCCATTTCCATCTGCGAACGCGTTCGTGTCGTATTCAAGCGTGTCAAGTTTACCGAAGAAGACTTCAACATTCGGAGAAAACTCTTGCTTGAACATCACCTTCGTCAACGCGAGATGATTCGTTTCAGGCTCGGGAAGGTTTGGCAACAGTGCAACTGGAACCGAAGCTCCAGTGCCATTGATTCCATTCACAGTTTCACCGAATCGGTGCTCTGAGCCCAACTCTAAACTGAAACCTTTGAGTTCAAAGAGTTTTTCGAAATCGAAATCAAGGTCATAATCACCATGGCCGCTGTACTCAAAAGTCCTTTGCAGCCCGCCACTGGT
>ERZ887942.1989-NODE-1989-length-13161-cov-16.172516_pt1 | contig 13161 bp, 15 predicted proteins | sample MGYA00521099_ERZ887942 | MGnify/ENA primary metagenome ERZ887942 (study PRJEB32303, sample SAMEA104408605) | aquatic metagenome | biome: Brackish water; feature: Pelagic; material: water | place: Baltic Sea | collected 2014-06-07T06:48:00 | depth 16,251 m ... | reverse complement strand
CCAAGCAGCTTGGATGGCCATATAAACCAATCCCAAAATGGCAATGGCGGGTACAGAATAAAGAATGATCTCCATATTGTTTGTCAGTTGGCATCCAAGTATTGAATGCAGTTAGATTTCGATTGAATTATGCCACGTAGGCAACGCTTTTCACAGCCTCCATGATGTCTTTGACTTGCGGAAGAGCCTCGTCAATGAGTGTGGGGGAAAAAGCAAAAGGGGTGTCGGATTGGCAAAGGCGCACGATGGGCGCGTCAAGGAAGTCAAAAGCGTTTCGCTGCACCCGATAAGCCACTTCACTGCTAATACTCGCCACCGGGAAGCTCTCTTCAACAATCACCAAGCGGTTTGTTTTCCGAATACTCTCAATGATGGTATCGAGGTCCAGAGGACGAATGGTGACAAGGTCGATGATTTCCACCTCGATGCCTTCCTTTTCCAGTTCATCCGCTGCGGCATGAACTGTTTTGAGGATTTTCCCAAAAGAAACAATGGTGCAAGCATCACCTGTTCTTCGCACGTTGGCTTTGCCAATAGGCACCAGATACTCTCCTTCGGGAATCATTCCTTTGTCGCCGTACATCTGCTCGCTCTCCATAATGAGGACGGGGTCTTCATCACGAATGGCCGATTTCAGCAATCCCTTCGCTTCGTATGGAGTAAACGGTGTGACTACTTTCAAGCCCGGAATCGATGCGTACATGGATTCAAAAGACTGACTGTGGGTTGCTCCAAGTTGACCAGCGGTTCCATTGGGACCTCGAAAAACGATGGGAACATGGTATTGGCCACCACTCATCTGCAACATCTTCGCTGCATGGTTGATGATTTGATCAGCAGCCAAAATGGCAAAATTCCAGGTCATGAATTCTACAATAGGGCGCAGACCATTCATGGCAGCACCGACCGCAATTCCTGAAAAACCGAGCTCTGCAATGGGCGTGTCAATGACTCGACGAGCACCGAATTCTTCCAGCATACCCTTTGAAGCCTTGTAGGCACCATTGTATTCGGCCACTTCTTCACCCATCAAGAAAACCCGCTCATCGCGGCGCATTTCTTCACTCATTGCCTCACGAACTGCCTCTCTAAATTGTACTTCGCGCATGAATCTATTATTTACAATAGGTCGGCAAAGATAAGTCAACTGCAAATGGAACAAAACAGGAATTTTCAAGGTTCTTTTTGTTGGATGATGTAGAAAAATAAATCGCATCAATCCGAGTCGGAATTGTGGAATGCGATGTATTATGCATGCATAGCATATTTCGTCTGACTTTGCTTTAGGCAGCCTTACATTTGTCACAAATTCGAGGAGATGAAAATTCTAGTTTGTATCAGCCAAGCTCCGGACACGACCAGTCGAATTGCTTTCACGAACGAGGGCAAAACTTTCGACTCAACCGGAGTGCAATACATCGTCAATCCATACGATGAGTGGTACGCGTTGGTGCGTGGCATTGAATTAAAAGAAGCGCATGGAGGCACTGTTACAACCATTACGGTTGGAGGTGCGGTGTGTGATCCCGTGATTCGCAAGGCCTTGGCCATCGGCGCGGACGATGCGATTCGTGTGGATGCTGAACCCACCGATGCCATGCAAACAGCTCAACTCATAGCCTCGGTTGCAAAATCGCAGGCCTTTGACCTGATTTTGTGTGGCAAAGAGACCATTGATCACAATGGCTCTATGGTTCCTGCCATGGTGGCTGAATTGCTTGATTGGCCCTTCATTGCCTTGGCAACACATCTCGAAGTAGAAGGCAATACGGCTTCTTTGAAACGTGAATCCGCGGGAGGAACAGAACACGTGAAGGTCAATTTGCCGCTTGTGCTGAGTGCCTCAAAAGGCCTGGCCGAGCAGCGCATTCCGAACATGCGTGGCATCATGTCCGCTCGTTCCAAACCGTTGAATATTGAGCCGGGCGAGGCAGCAGCCCTGTCCTCAGTGCGCCAGTTTTCTTTGCCTCCTGAAAAAGGAGCCTGCAAAATCATTCCGGCAGACCAAGCGGAAGAACTCATTCGATTGCTTCGTGAAGAAGCCAAAGCCATTTGATCATGTCAGTTTTAGCAATTGTTTCTCTTAAAAATGGTCAACCCACTAAGGGAGGGTTGGAGGCCGCTTCTTATGCTGCGGCGTTCGCGAAAGCTCAGGGTCAAGATGCTGTTGCATTGGTAGCCGGTGCGATGACGTCCGATGGGGGGCTAGGCGCCACAGGCATTGATCGGGTTCTGCATTTTTCGACAGAACTCTCCGATAGCAGCCAGTGGACCCGATTGGCCGAGGCCGCTTCAAAAGAATGTGGCGCTAGCACGGTCGTTTTGTCTCATGATCACACGGGACGCGCGATTGGGCCACGTTTAGCCGTTCGTTTGCAAGCCGGAATGGTGAGCGGTGTAACAGAATTGCCCCGTGATGGCGCTGTGCGAAAAAACGTATTCTCGGGCAAAGCGATGGCTGATGTAGAGGTCTCAACGAATGCGGTTGTTTATTCGGTGACTCCCAATGCTTTTGGCGTGAGGGAAGGTGGAAGTGAGGCTGAAGCAAGCCCCTTCGCTGCTGAAGTGGGTGAAGCACGAGAACACGTAACGGGATTTGATTTGGCTAGCGCTGACGGTCAAACCCCGCTTCCAGAAGCTGATTTGGTGGTGAGCGCGGGAAGAGGGCTGAAGGGGCCTGAAAATTGGGGCATTGTGGAAGACTTGGCCAATGCGCTCGGCGCGACCACGGCATGTTCTCGCCCTGTATCGGACATTGGATGGCGTCCTCATCATGAGCACGTAGGGCAGACAGGCATTACCATTCGTCCCAACTTGTACATTGCCGCAGGCATCTCAGGAGCGATCCAACACCTTGCTGGTGTCAATCAATCGAAAGTGATTGTTGTGATCAATACCGATCCAGAAGCACCCTTTTTCAAAGCTGCAGATTATGGCATAGTCGGAGATGCCTTTGAGGTCCTGCCTAAATTGACAGCCGCTGTCAAGGCATTGGATGCCTAAATCCGGAACCAAATTGCCATCGTAACTTTGTCACGAACGGAATCCAAGCAGATGAAGAAGGTTGAAATGGAAATCACGGACATTGCCCTCAGCGGATCTTCCTCCGGTGCGTATGCGATGGTCTTGGGTGAAGTGACGGGCAATCGCAAATTACCGATAGTCATCGGTGGCGCTGAGGCGCAAGCCATTGCCATCGAGATGGAGAAGATGAAAGCTTCCCGCCCATTGACCCATGATTTGTTTAAAACGGCCTTCGCATCGTTCGAAATCCGTGTAACGGAAGTCTTGATTTACAATATGGTGGAGGGGATTTTCTTTGCCAAATTGATCTGTGCAGACAAGAACAAGGAAGTGGAAATCGACTGCCGTCCGAGCGACGCAGTGGCGCTGGCCTATCGTTTTGGTTGCTCCATTCAATGTTACGAATCCGTGTTACAGACCGCTGGAATTAAGGCGGAGGAACTCGAAGAGTCTGACGATGCATTCGAGGATACAGAAGAGAAAATCGTAACGGAAAAGCCGAAAACCGTATCTGTAAAAGATTTAGAGGATGAATTAGGGGAGGCCCTAGTTCGAGAGGATTACGAAAAGGCATCTCGTTTAAGAGACCAAATTGATCAACTGAAAAATTCCAACGAATAGCATGGAGACGAAGCCTCTTCCTTTGGTGAGCATTATTATGGGATCGTCAAGCGATTTGCCTGTTATGGAGAAAGCGGCAGCTGTTCTGAATGAATTGGCCGTGCCTTATGAAATGACAGTTGTGTCAGCCCACCGCACTCCTGAACGCATGATGGATCACGCTCAAAAAGCAAGGTCGCGCGGAATCCGCGTTATTGTAGCCGGGGCCGGAGGAGCGGCGCATTTGCCAGGAATGACGGCATCCATGACCGCGCTTCCCGTGATTGGAGTCCCGATCCATAGCAGCAACTCCATCGATGGATGGGACTCCGTCTTGAGTATTCTGCAAATGCCTTCAGGTGTTCCTGTGGCTACCGTGGCTTTAGACGGAGGACGCAACGCGGGCATCTTAGCCGCACAAATTGTTGCCACATGCGATGATCAATTGATGGACCGATTGGAGGCTTTCAAAGAATCACTGAAAACCAAGGTAGAAGCGTCCATCATGCAGGTAGAAAATCATCGGCCACAAGCCTGATTATGGCAAAACACATGCACACCTCTTTTGATCCTGCATCCTTGAATCCGGGTGATTTGCATGCCCAGCTTTTGGGAGGCATTGCGCCAAGGCCCATTGCGTTCGCCAGCACTGTAGACGCGGATGGACGACCCAATTTGGCGCCTTTTAGCTACTTCAATGTGTTCTCTGCCCAGCCGCCGGTGGTGATTTTTTCTCCAGCGAGACGGTTGCGAGGCAATACAACCAAACACACATTGGACAATGTGCTGGATGTTCCTGAAGTTGTCATCAATTTGGTTGATTTTGCCATGGTTCATCAGTGTTCGTTGGCGAGCTCTGACTTTCCTGAGGGTGTAAGTGAGTTTGAAAAAACAGGCCTAACACCGATGAAGTCGGATGTCGTCAGGCCTTATCGGGTGGCTGAAAGTCCAGTGCAATTGGAGTGCAAAGTATTGCGCGTCGATTCTTTGGGCGAAAAAGGAGGAGCGGGGCAATTGGTCATTTGCGAGGTCCTTCGGATGCATTTTCGAACGGATGTGCTCAACGAAAAGGGTCATCCAGATCCGCAGAAATTGGATTTGGTAGGGCGTTGCGGTGGCAGCGCTTATGTCCGCGCATCCGGAGACGCCTTGTTCGAATTGCCCAAGCCCACTTCTTCTCCAGGAATTGGAGTGGATGCCTTGCCCAGAGAGGTGCGTGAAAGCGTCATACTGACAGGAAACCACTTGGCGCAATTGGGAGCTCTGCACTCATGGCCTGATGAAACCGAGGTCAATGACTTCAAATTGCTGGAATTGTCGGATGTGTTTATGGAACATGAAAACGATGGCGTAGAGCTGGAATTGGCCTTGCATCGTTTCGCTGCAGAACAGCTTGCACTTGGATCCCCTGAGGTGGCCTTAAAAGCATTGCTCGCGTTTAACCCTGGTTGATAACAAGTGGTTGTTTTTTCTTGCGCTTTCTTATGCGGTTTGATTCCGCATCGATACCTTCGTTGAATGGGTTTTGAAATGAAAGGGAAGGTTAAAAAAATCTTCGAACAACAAGATTTTCCGAGTGGCTTTTACAAACGCGAATTTGTAATCACAACGGAAGAACAGTATCCGCAGGATGTCAAATTCACTACGGTCAAAGAACGAACGGAACAAATCGCCAAGCTTCAAGAAGGTGACGCTGTTTTGGTGAAGTTCGATATCCGCGGGAATGAGTACAATGACAAGTTCTATGTCGACCTCAATGCGTGGCGCGTAGAATCAGGTGAATCAGCTAATGCTGCATCGCCTGATGCCGTTGCTGCGACACCGATGCCGGATGTCCCTCCGATGCCGACGGCTCCTGCAGCGGACGATGATGATCTTCCCTTTTGAACGCATTTCAAGGGGTGATCAGGGTCGGGTCAAATGCTGAGCTGAGTGTCTAAGACCACTTCGAAAAGCCTCCCTCATTGGGGAAAGGAAGAGTTGCATACAGCGCGACTTGAAAATGGTTTTCGAATCATTTACAAGCAGGTGCCACGTCCGGTAACCCATTGTGGTCTCGTGATCAACGCGGGTTCTCGTGACGAAATTGCACAAAACGGTGAGTCTGGGTCAGCGCACTTCATTGAACATACTTTGTTCAAGGGAACACAAAAGCGCAAAGCATTTCACATCTTGAATCGGTTGGACACCGTGGGCGGTGAATTCAATGCGTACACGTCCAAAGAAGACACCTGGATTTATGCGGCTTTTTCAGAGCAACACCTGGAACGGGCTGTTGAGTTGATCGCTGACATTACGTTTCAAGCGACGTTTCCAGAAAAGGAAATCGTGAAAGAACGCGATGTTATTCTCGATGAACTGAACGCCTACTTGGACAGTCCGGCGGAAGCTATTTTCGATGAGTTTGAAGAACGTTTGTTTGCAGGCCATCCGCTGGGAGGCAACATTCTTGGAACCAAAGAATCTGTTTCCGAAATGAGCCGGACGGTGCTCAAAGGGTTTGTCGATCGTCACTATCAAACGGATCAAATGGTGTTCAGCGCGGTGGGCGCAACACCGTGGAAGAAGGTGTTGCGGATGTGCGAGAAACACTTCGCGTCCATCCCAAGTGGCAAAGCGAAGTTGGAGCGGATTCCGTTTAAAAACTACCAGTCTTTTGATTTGCGCACTGCGAAGGACATCCACCAAGTGCATCATATGATGGGCACAGTGACGCACGGAAGTGACCATGCGGATCGACTCGGGTTGGCTCTTCTAGCGAATCATTTGGGAGGACCGACGATGAACAACCGCTTGAGTTTAAACGTGCGAGAGAAGCACGGAATGGCGTACAACATTGAATGCGCGTATTCACCCTACAGCGACGTCGGTACGTTTAGTGTTTATTTCGGTACGGACAGGCGGCTGCATGCCCGCGCTGAGAAATTGGTATTGAAAGAATTGCGCGAACTCCGGGAGAAAAAACTGGGTGTGCGTCAGCTCCATGACATCAAACAACAGGTCTTGGGCCACATTGCGCTTTCTCAAGATTCAGGAAGTAGCATGATGACGGGGTTGGGGAAGAGCTTCATGCTCTATGACCGCGTGGAGTCATTGGAATCGGTTTTCGCCTCCGTAGAGGCCATCACAGCCGAGGATGTGCTGAGACTCGCCAATGAGGTTCTCGCCCCTGAAGGCTTAAGCCATTTAGTCTACTTGGACCGCTGAAGCGACCGGCCATTCAATCGGGAGAAAGGCTGTGCACATCGTTGTGGCGCTCTTCGATTTGATTTTTAACAGAACGAATTTTCAAGGCAACGCCCGCCCATTCCCTTTGTTCTGCTGCAATGAGCCGCTGGATTGCGTCATCATCATTATCCGCTCCTAAGGCCATGTCTGCCAGATGTTTATATCCGTATTGATGCAGCCAGACAAGGGCGTTTTTATTGCCTTCAGCTCCATTGACCAAAGCCATTAAATGCGGTTGTCCATTGCTCATCAGCCAAGCACGTGCCGAATCGACCAAGTGAATGGCGTGACAGGTCATGCCCAACTCCTGGTAGCCATTTTTCATCAGCCAATCAAGCAATTGGCGGTTCCCGCTGATGGCTTCGCCCCAAGCGAGCAAGACTTTGGCAGGATATTGCATGGAACCAAGATAGGGGGTGTTATTTTTGCTGCCAAGTGAATGCTGCATCCTCCCCCGCTGAAAGGCCTATGTTTTCGAAAAAGTTCTGGATGCTGTGTAGTAGCACGGTGCTATTCATGGCGAGCTTTGGTATGGTCATGCCGGAGTTGCCGGGCTATTTAGCTGAACTGGGCCGGCCCGATTTGATCGGTTGGATTGTCGGATTGTTCACTGTCGGAGCATTTTTCTCTCGTTTTCTGAGTGGAAGGATTGCTGATCACGCAGGAAGACGTCCTGTTATGCTATTTGGAACTTGGGTGACCGCGATTGCTGGCTTGGGATACGTCGGAGTAGGATGGGTGCATGCGGCATCATTCCCTTCTTGGAGTAGCTCGCTTCCAATTGCAGTTTGGTGCTTTCTTTTGCTCAGACTCTTTCACGGCTTGAGCACGGGATTTCGTCCCACGGGAACCACTGCGTTTTTGACTGATATCACCCCCTTAAAACGCCGGGGTGAGGCGCTCGGATATTTGGGCGTGGCGGGAAACGCCGGCATGGCAGGAGGGCCAGCACTCGGAAGTTGGTTGACCGTGGAATATGGATTTGATGCCATGTTCATGGGATCTACGGTGCTTGGCATTATCGCGTTGATCTTGACGTATCGATTGCCAGAATCTTTACCGGGATCACGGAAAGTCCAATGGAAAGACTTGAACGTCTTGCGCGGTCCTGTTTTGGATTGGTCTTCTTGGCCAGCCTCTGTGGCTTTGCTGCCGGTTGCGTTTGCCTTTGGTACTTTTCTGACCATCACACCGGATTTTGTGGATTCACTGGGCTATGTCTACAAAGGCTCTTTCAACTCAATCATTGTAGCGTCTTCCATCACGATGCGCTTCGTTGCAGGAAAAGCTTCGGATCGACATGGAAGAGTGCCTTTGCTTGTTTTAGGCGGCTTGCTCCTTGCAGTGGGTATGCTCGGACTGGCTTATGCGGACTCCAAAGTCACAGCCACGATTGCAGGCCTTATTTATGGCGCATCTGTTGGAATCAACATGCCCACCATTTTCGCCTGGACGGCTGATTTAGCGCAACCTGGAAAGATCGCTTTGGCACTGGGGACCATGCTAATGGCATTGGAGTTGGGCATCGGATTCGGCGCAGTCTCTTCAGGATATCGATTCTCAGGGAACCTAGAGGCCATCCCGAAATTGTATGGTTTCTGTGCCGTTTTGGGACTCGTGAGTTCCATATTGCTTTGGGTTTTCCGCAAAAAATGGGCGGATCCAAAAGTGGAATTGTGAGGTTGTTGAAATGAACGATAAAAGGTGGATAAATCAGTGGTCGGCCTTTTCAAAGGTATGCGGGTGCGTTCGTTCTTTGTAACATGCAAGAACTCATGCTCCAACTGGAAACAGCTCGAAACGAGCGGGTGTCAACACTCAAAGAATTCATGCGATTGAAAAACGAATTGGCGCGTACGCAGCGTCGATGCGATGAATTGCGTGCTGAAAATGGAGGGTTGAAGCAAGCTCTGTTAGTGAGTGAGACCGAATTGCAAACGTTGCATGCCTACGTTGGCGAATTGGCTTAGCAATCCATGCTCAGCCGTTGCCGCAGTTGAAGCTAAGAAGGGCCGAGATTCAAATCTCGGCCCTTTTTATGTTCAAAAACACGGAGAAGACCACGGTCCGAATCAACGATTAAGCTTCAGGTGCCATTTGCGCCCCTGAAACGGTGAACGCGCGGTCTACTTTTTTAAAGAGCCCTTGAAGCACTTTGCCTGGCCCAACTTCAATGGCTTCTGTGACGCCCATTTCAATCATACAATGCATGGATTGTGTCCAACGCACGGGCGCAGTCAGTTGCGCAATGAGATTCTCTTTGATGCGTTCCGGATCAGTTTCCTGCTGAGCGGTCACATTTTGAACGATCGGACATCTCGGAGCTTTGAGTGATGTCGTAGCGATTGCTTGTGCTAAGCGTTCTCGCGCGGGCTCCATCAAAGGAGAGTGAAAAGCCCCGCCGACTGGGAGCATCAATGCGCGTCGCGCACCTGCTTCCGTTAAAGCCGCACACGCTTTTTCGACGGCAGAGAATTCTCCGGAAATGACCAATTGGCCGGGGCAGTTGTAATTGGCCGCGACCACAATGCCTGCTGTTTTCAAACAAATCTCTTCGACCACGCTGTCTTCTAAACCTAAAACAGCAGCCATCGTGGAAGGCGTCTCATCGCAGGCCGCTTGCATCGCTTGGGCACGCTCTGAAACCAAACGCAAGCCGTCCTCGAAACGCATGGATCCAGCGGCTACAAGTGCTGAAAATTCGCCGAGACTGTGACCAGCGACGACATCAGGTTGAAATTGCTCGCCGAGCAATTCAGCGAGGATGACCGAATGCAGGAATATAGCGGGTTGCGTGACTGAAGTTTGTTTTAAATCTGCGTCACTGCCGTCAAACATGGTTTTTGAGATGGGAAATCCCATGATCTCATCGGCTTGTTCAAATCGCGCCCGTGCGGCTGACGAAGCTTCAAATAAATCGCGTCCCATTCCTGAGAACTGGGCTCCTTGGCCGGGAAAAACATATGCTTTCATGCTGTAAAATTATGTCAAATGCGTTTTGCTGAGCTTCGCGAAACGCTTAGAATTTGATTGAAATGCCCACAGCAAGCACCTCCTTGAATTGGATGTCTGGTCCTTGCTGTGGAACCAATTGCCCTTCGATTTCAATCGGCTCTTTGTTCAACATGACATCGTCGTCATAAATCAATGCGGCACTGATGGTGGTTGAAAGCCAATCGTTGACTTTGAGGGTCAAAACATGATCACTGAAGATGTCGATGTTTTCGGGACTTTCAATGAAATTGGTAAACAGGTCCAGTCGAATCGCATAGGTAATGCCTTCAGCGATTGGTGTTGTCCAGCCGAGCTTCAGGTATCCGCCGAGTTCATACCGAAAGGCTTCGCCAGGCTCAACCCCGAAAGCACCAGCTTGAGACAGGCTATCGTCTAGTACCCAAGTGGCTTTGTATGTGAACGGGGCAAAAAACAAATTAAAATTGCCTCCCGTGTTTTTGTAGTCGACACCTGCAGCGATCACTCCATATCCCGGGGCCATCCATCCGGATTGTAGGTTGTCCCGATTCGGGACTCCATTCTCAATGGCATAGCCGGGCGCGAATTGAGAACGGAAGTTGGCCATCACAGTCATGAACCCCGTTTGCGTCGCGCGATAGCCCCATTTTGTGGACCACTCAATGCGATCGTCCGTCTTAATAAATACACGGTCTTCTGGGCGGTGCAATAAGCCGAATGCCAGGTGCAGTTCGGTATCCCAGCCATAGGTTTCGTGCACGTAATTCCAGCTGTGGTCAAACTTGGTCAGCAATGACAAGTTGCTTTGTCCACCGGCCGCCCAATTGCTGAGATAAACTTGGCTAAATTGAACGCCAAATTGCCCTTTGTGTACCCACAGGAGCGTGTCTTTGGCGGGAACCGGAGACGATTCCATTCTCAAGGCTTTTTCCTCTACCGCGGTGAGTGGTTTTGTGATGGATTGAGCAGAAGAAAAGACACAGGAGATGAGGGCTCCAATCAAGAACAAAAATCTAAACCTGTTTTGTGTGAAGAAGAATATCAAAAGTCCATTAGGGTTTGAGCGGGACCAGTTGGTAAACAACACCTGCTCCTTCGATAGCGACAAAAATATCACCTGATTGGTTTCTGGCAATGTCTCGAACCCGACCGATGTCTTCCAATAACCGTTCGCGGTGAACGACTTCAGATGCGGCATTCAAGGAGAGTCTTTCGAGGTATTCAAAGCTGAGGGATCCGGCGAGCAGATCACCTTGCCAAGTGGATGGCCAAGCTCCTCCATGGATGATGTCCAACCCGCATGCTCCGATGGAAGGCAGCCAGTAGTACAACGGCTGCTCGAGTCCTGCTTTCGCGGTGTCACGCGTGATGATGGTTCCGCTATAATTGCGACCGTAGGTAATTGTTGGCCAACCATAGTTCGAGCCTCTCTTCAACACATTGATTTCATCACCACCCTTGGGACCATGTTCATGCGTCCAAATATCACCGGTCTCAGGATGTACAAAAAGGCCTTGGGGATTCCGATGGCCCCAGGTCCAGATGGATGCTTCGGCATTTTGTTGCTTGGCAAATGGATTGTCACCCGGAATCGATCCGTCAGGATGAAGGCGGTGTACTTTTCCAGGCCGCGTGGAGAGCGTTTGTGGATGAATGTCCCGCTTCCCTCTTTCTCCGCAAGTGAGGTACAGCATTCCGTCTTGGCCAAAAGCAATGCGACTGCCAAAATGGTGGTGCGTCTTCTCGTAAGGTGTGGCGATGAACAACGTCTCCAATGTTCCCAATTGGACGATGTCGTCTGTTTCCTGCCAAGTTCCCCGCACCAATCCTGTGGCAGATAGGTTCTTGTCTGTTGGGTGCAATCGGCTGTACGTCAGATAAACCCAAGAAGAGTCTGTGGCGGGATCAGTCCAAAAAGCGACGTCAAGCAGGCCCCCTTGGCCCTGGACTATGATGTCGCTTGGCAGTCCGGAAACTGCAGAAAGTTTTCCGGCCTTGAGATGCCAAAGGCGGCCTTCCCGCTCGGTAATGAGCAAGGCATCATCATCCGTAAAATCCATGCCCCACGGTGTTTCGAGCCCATCCACCACGATGTCAGCTCGAATCTCCAAATCGGAAGTGGATTCAAAACGCGGGCCAGCAGGGAAAAATCGTTTTTCGTTGGAGGCTTTTTCTAAAACAAACTGCGTGAGGGATTCGACTTCGACTGCATTGAGAGTTTCCCCGTAAGCCGGCATACCGAGTAATTCATGTCCTTCCCGGATTACACGAGCGATGTCTTCTTCGCGACTTCCTAATTTCCAGGATCGTTGCGTGAAATCACGCCCCTCGATGCCGTGGCAATCCTGGCACCATTGCGTGTAGAGTGCTTCCCCAGATGGCTCTGCAACAGGCGTCTCTGTCTGGGTAGACGAGTAAATGCTGATTCCAATGACAAAAGCAGGAATTAAAAGGATAGCAGGATAGCGCATGGTGGAAAGCTTATTTTTTGGTTCCTACAAAACGAACGACACTCGCTCTGCCTTGATGCAGCGGGCCTTCGTCCAAACTGACTTGAAGGAATTCGTTCTGAGAGATGTCCAATTCGATGAAATCTTGAGCCAGCATTTCAGGAGTAAACAGCATGGATTCATTGCGAGGCCCGCCGGAATGAAATTGAAGTTGGTCCACATGAAATCCTTCCAGCAGGAGGGTTCCTCCGGGTTTTAACCAATTCATGGCGCGCACATGAAATTCGGCTCTCTGGTCTGGGGGCATGTGAGCGTAGAATAAACCGACCACGTCAAACGCCTGCACGGGCACGAAGTCGAAAGCGTCGCACACTGTACAGTGCATTTTGACGCCGGCTTCAGACGCCCATCGCTCTGCGGTTTTGACGCCGACTTGACTTCCGTCAAATGCGTGGACCTCCCAGCCTTGGCGAGCGGCGAATAAGCCATTGCGCCCCTCACCATCGCAAGGCAAAAGGATGGATCCAACTTTGAATTCAGGGAGGGTCTGAGCGAGAAAGGCATTGGGCTCTTTGCCATACAAGGCCTCTTGATTCGCATAGCGCACGTCCCAGGGTGAGTTCATGGGACTAAGTTCTAAAGTTTTCAAGAGGAATCTGCACCATTCTATTGGTAGATTGCTACAATCCTCTGTTCATGAGTCATCAACTGCTTCCTGTTTCGCCTCCTGTGGCATCCATCCACCCTCTTTTTCAAGGATTGAAAATGCATGCGCGCGTTCAACGGAAGCTTTCACCAAGAGAGCGCATCAAACGATTGGATGCCTTGTACGCTGAAGTGTGGCGACGTCGAGACGATTTGAAACGGGCCATGTGGGATGATTTTC
>ERZ887942.1984-NODE-1984-length-13189-cov-17.866073_pt1 | contig 13189 bp, 6 predicted proteins | sample MGYA00521099_ERZ887942 | MGnify/ENA primary metagenome ERZ887942 (study PRJEB32303, sample SAMEA104408605) | aquatic metagenome | biome: Brackish water; feature: Pelagic; material: water | place: Baltic Sea | collected 2014-06-07T06:48:00 | depth 16,251 m ... | reverse complement strand
CCCAGTAGGTGCCGACGACGTCACCAGTGTGATAGGAGAGTAAGCCGTAAGAGGGATTTTTTGGGTCGGCGCGGTTTCCTTGACAAATGGGCGAATTGAAGAAGATGAGGTCGTTGAGGGTATGGGCTAGTGTTTTGTAGGAGGCTTTGCGGTGGAGGGCAACGCCGCAGCCGAGCCCCATGGCAGCTTCGAGGTTGCAGTCGGTGCGGGCGCTTCTGCTCACGGCCTGAGAGCCATCGACGAAGATGCGTTTGGAGATGTAGCACTCGCCAATGCCGAGCGAGCCGTCGCCGACAGGCCAGTCGGGGTCGATACCGGTTGGACCCTCTTGGGCTGGCCAGTCTTTGTGGATAAGCAGGCGGGACTTTTGGTAGTAGTCGACCCCGCGTCGGACGGCTTTGTCGAGGGCGTCGGCGGGCAGGGGCTGGTCCGGGCCGTACATGGGGCGGACCGTCGGGGTCCATTTCAGCGGGGGAATGGTTTTTTCCGGGGCCAAGTATTTCAGGATGCGTTGCCAAATGGGGCCCCAAGCCTCGGTGGGGGCGTAGCGGCCGGTCACGAACTGGCTTAGCTTGGTGGTGGCGACGAGCATGTTGCCGGCTGGGTGCTCGAAGAGGAGCGGATGAGCGGCTTCGGTGACGCCATACACGGCGTTGTCATATCCTTCGACCTGGGTGAACACCAGGTGCGGCTGGTCGGTCTCGACGGGCAAATAATGGCAGTCGTGGACCATGACGATGCGCATTTTCTTGAGCTCGGGCTCGAAGAAATCGGAGGCCAGGACGGTGCGCTCGATGACGGAGCCGTAATGGCCCGTTTTCTGATAGGCAGGCTCACCCAGCTCGATGTCTTTGAGGGCGGCAGGGTATTCGATGTAGAGCCGGAGGCTCTTCTTCGAGGCTAGCCCGGCGTCGGCCTGGGCGAGGATGGTTCTCTGGGCGGGATAGCCGTCGGCAAGCAAGAGGACCGCGCTGTCGCGGGGAGCGGCTTGGATGGCCTGTGCGGGGGTGTCGAAGCGTTGGCAGGAAGCCGAGGCGGCCTTTAGGACCTGAAAGAGGTCGTTGTTGGCCCGGCAGGCGAGGGTCCAGGCAATCGAATCGGCCGGGGGGGGCTGGGACCGGGCGTTGATTGACAGTACCGAGAGCAACAGGAGGCTGGTAAAGGTCAGGCGCTTCATGAGAGGTTTTTTCTGCCCTTGGGGCAACGTTCTTGTTCTTTCCCGCATTTCTCACACGGGCTGCTAGAATTTGCTTTTGGGGTTGAGCGCTTGAGGGCGGCGTTGAAGGGATCTTAGAGGGGGTTGCGGGGGAAGAGGGGCAGGAATTGAGCCGAGATGATTGAGCCCGGGAATGGTGAGACGGAGGATCAGGCGAAAAAGGCAGCAGCCGGCGTTCATAGGGCGTTTCAAGACGGAAATTAGTAACCCGAAATGGTAGTCCTCCTTCCCGCCATGCCAAGGATTAGTTTGGAGGCGCAACACGGCTTGGCCCTCTTCGGGTAGGGAAGGAATCTTCGAGAACCAGATCTGCCCTTGCCAAGCATTGTGGAAAAGCCAGCGCAAGCGACATTGCCAATGTGGAAGCAAACCTGCATGATCTTAATCAATAATAAACCGGACACTGACGTTGCTCTAACTGCGCCTCCTGCGTGGTGACCTGTGCGGAAAAATCGCCCGCCGGGATCTGCGAGGGGGGCACTGAGTGATCAGTGTCCCTACCTTAATGCGCATAGGGAAAAAAGATCATGAGCAAACTTACTATATTCTACATCTTGATTTCCCTTGGTGTGACAGCGACTCAGGGGAGTCGATAGTTACGCCCTGCGGCGCGAAGAGTAAGGTCGGCCGGGATCAAACGGCAAGGGTTGGAGATCAAAATCACTGAGCCTGGGATCGCTCTGGAAAATGAAGGAAAGGTGGAATGCCGAAAGCGGTTAGGCGGATTGCTGCGCTACTACTACCGGGAGGCCACATGATCCCGGACGATTCGAGTTTCCGGACACTACGGGGCTGGATGTCCGGGGACTTTCGACACGGAGAGCCGGATCGGCGATGGCCGGGTCGGCTGAGATCGGGGGGCTGGGGACGTCGTCCGGCGCTGAATTAGCAGCGTTTTCGGGTTCGGCTGGGTATTTTGACCTTACGGGCCCGGCTTTCCCTTGATCAGCGCCTCGGCTTCGCGCAGGAGGGCTTGTTCGAGCGTTTTTATATAATATACCAGCGTAGGGGGAGGGGATGGTCTTCAAGGGCCATCCATTTTCTGGCTTGGGTGAGCGTAATGTTGGCTTCCGCCGGTTGGTGGAGTTGGTGTTGACTCATCGCGACCGTCAGCATTGCCCAAGGGGCGGCGACTTCCAGTTTTATTGCGGGTTTTTTCAAAAACTCAGTCGCCTGCTTGAGGGCCTGCGTGTAGTTGCCGCGTCGATATTCCCCCAGGATCAGCGCGACCGGCGCATAGCCTTGAACAGCGAAGCCAGGGCCGGGACCGTCAGCGGCCACCCGTTCAGCCAGGCGCAGGCCGGCACTGAGTTCGTTCGGCGCCGCCGGAAGCACAGTGCAGAGGATCGCCGCGATGGCCGCCGGTCCCAGAAACGGCGTGTCGCTGAAACGCGTCAGCACATCGCGCCGAAACTTGCGGAAGGTTTCGCGATCCCCGTCGTGAACGGCGATCGCGGCCAGGGCCAGCCAGGCCATGCCCACGTCGGGAGCCAGTTCCGCAGTCGCCAGGCGCGCGTTTGTTACGCGCATTCGCTCGGACATTTCTGAAAGAATTTGCTTTCTGAGTGGATCGCTTAAGGGCGTCGTCTAAGGGATCGGAGAGGGGGAGGGGTTGTGAAGCTTCATGGGACTGTCCTCAATCCAGGGCGTGTGGAGATTGTCGCTACAATTCTGTGCTGATGAAAATCCCGAGTGTGAGTCCCGTGAGGGAGCTCCATTCCAAACCTGTTAAAGTTTGTAACAGGAAGCAGTTTCCGTTTGGCTTAGCCTATTGCCAATCAGCATCGAAAATGAAGATTCAACATCAAAGCAAAACGAAGCTCATCCTGGGCGGTGTCGCTGGAACACTTCGATGGATGATCGCTCTCGTCTTGATTGGTGGCGGGATGATCGCGGCTTTCGTTTCGTTTGGCTGGATTCTGTGGAAGGAAGAAGGGGCCGGGATGTCTTTATTGCCGATCGGAATCGGAACATTGATTGGTCTGGCGTTGTTTGGAGTGGGTGTTGTCCAGCTCTTTTCCCGGGAACGACTCGTCCTGGATCGTTCAACGGGGCGGGGCACGTACGAGTCCAATTCGCCGTTGGTTACCACTGAGAAACCGTTCAAATTCAAAATTGAAAATGTAAATTCCGTGGTGATCACCATTGAGACGGTTGAAACCAACGTTTCGGTGGATGTTCCTGGTGTCAGCGAAGTAAAAGTCTGCAAGGCGGTAATGAGGGTCAATAAACCGCGGCGGGCGGTTACTCTGGATGAAACGCAGAATGGGAGAACTCAACGCGTATCCGCAGTGGCCGAACAGGTCGCAGGGTTTCTGGGGAAGACGGTCTTCCAACCTGATTCCGGCGTGGGCGGAGAGCGCCAACCACGGTAGGTATTGAGGTCTGACTTTATCAAGCATGGTTGCAAGTTCGCCTGGAGTTATTGTGGACGGTGCAAACCTCATTACAATTGGGATGGTAGTCTTCTCTGCCGTCGTCTTTCCCTCTGGTGAAAATCCTTGATCTCTTGCCCAGCGAAACATGGTGATGACCGATGCTCGCACATTTTGCCTGGTTCTTGGAGCCCATTCCGAATCGGAAAGCCAAGTGTCAATCTGACCTGGAGCGATTTCAGAAAGCTGAAGGGATCCAAATTTTTTAACACACGCTCCGCACCGGGTTTGGAGAAAAATCACATGGTGCAGGGAGTCTCCGGCAGTAGCTCGTTTCACCTCCATGAGCTGATCGAAGGTCTCGCGGACGTTAACACTTTGTCGCGATTTCTCAGCTTTCAATCTCTCGATGAGTTCCCTGTCCGGGTTAAGATCGAGGAACGCATGGCAGAGGTTCGCCTGCTCTTGAGAGTGCGATCCAAGGTCAAATGTTTGGTTGTGCGTCTGCCGGGCTTTATTTCGCGCCTCGAGTATTCCGTCTGCAAGTTTCGCCCTGGTTGTGAACTTCCGTTTCCCGTTCATGTCTCTCCATGCGAATCTCCAATGCGTTTTTCCGCTTCAGTGGATCCAAAGGTAAACCGTGAAGCTGACGTTTACGAACTTGCTGGTCTCTGTCTCTGCGCTCACTGACCGCGCGAATATCAACACCCCTTGGTCTAGTTGAGAGTAACCCGCATCCTGAGAAACACCGTATTGCCATCCTTCGGCAAAACCGATTGGTAGACCAAGGTTGTGCTGCCATCCAGATTGTCGATCTCGTCAACCAAGGCCATTGTTTCGGTTGCCGAAACCCAGACTTCAAGATTCGAAGATTGCTCGAGGATGAAAGTGACGTCTTCGGCGAGAGGATTTTTGCGAAATAAGAAGGTCGGGAATTCGCTGACTTTCAATTGGCTGCCATGGGCATCAGCTGGATCGGGGCTCGTTGGGTCGGTGCCCATTGCATACTCGATCAGAGCTGCGCGGCCGTCGAAGTCGTTGTCCGATCCGGGTTCGGGATTTCCGAATGCACTCGCCCAAGTGATGAAGTTTAAGTCGTCACCAGTGCCAGGTGTGCCGCCGGGGGCCGGGCTGAGTTCCCAGTTCGCTGCCTGGCTATGGTCGGGATTGCTCTCAGGATCTGCCAGCACCAGGCTGAAGCCTCCAACACCCGGCGTTACCGGCCATGGGGCTTTGTTGTCGTATGAAAAATCCCGTAAAACGTTCCCTCCAAAGGTAGTAACGACAAGTCGTTCGCCTTCGTTCTTCAGCTTCGTGTCATCTTGAAATTCGCCGACAATCCGATCAGAAAGTGTGGTGCCGTATCGGAATTCAAACGCGGCCCGGTTTCTAACGAGCAGCACACGTGCTCCAGGTTGCAGCAGGCTGATCGGACTATCGTTGAAGTCAAACTCGACCCCGTCGGTAAAGTGCATGCCAATGAGCGCAACCGGGGTGTCACTGATATTCAAAAACTCAAGATACTCAAACTCTTCCCGCTGATCGAACCCGGCGGCGATCTCTTTCTCACTTGGAAGAGGCGGGCGATACATGATCTCGGAGATGACGAGATTCGAGCGATCAGCCAAGTCGTCCGAGATGATGAGAGCGATCTTCTCGGGAGCACTCCACTGCAAACCGTCAAACGTGCGGGCCGTGATGACCTGCGTGCCATCCACGATCGCAGGAGTGGGGGCAATGTTGTGATTTACGGACAAGGTTGAGCGCACCAGAAAATCGGATCCACCTGCGGAACTGTTCAGGCCATGGAGGGCAATGACATTTGAACCGTCGCGCATATGATCTTTAAACGGCGTGAGGTCGATCACGATCGGAGCGGTTAAAATCGCAGTGTCGCCACCCGGGTGACTTTTCCCTCCATCTGTCGTGCTATTCCAGAGGAGTGGTGAGGGTTTGAGAAGAGAACCGACTTCCGTGCCATTGAGATAGGCAACGAATCCATCGTCGGCCCAAACCGTCAACGTGAGCGAGTTGAGGTTTTCGGTATTATCAAAGTCAAACGGGAGGCGGAGGTAGCAGCTGGCATTTACCGACTTCATCTCTTCCTTAATACTAGTCGAAATGAGTTCTGAAATCCCTCCGAACGATTCAAAGCCCACCCCGTTGATTGCCGTTTTCCAGGTCGAGTCGTCGAAAACATCGGGAGCCTCGGTCCATGTCAGGCCGAGGGAATCATCGGAGGGGACGAGATAGCGTCCCGCCGCATCGACATCGACTAAAATCTCCTCTACCGGGCCTCCTAGAAAAGGGATCGATTTATCGTTCGGAGAGCCGCCAGGCGCGCGTGGATCTGATCCGTCCACCGTGTAAAAAATCTGCCCATCAGGCGAGTCCATTACCAATTGAAATCCTTGCGCAATCACCCCGCCCGGAGTGTTAAATGCCGGGGGCTTAAGATACTGCGAGTCGACCCATTCGGTCCGCGCCACCAGCCAGTTTCTCATATGCGAAACTTCCGCCTCCCACCCGCTCAGGCCTGGCTCGGCGAAGTTACCACCATTCGGCGGGTATTGTGTCCAGCGATCGAAATTACGCGCTTGGGATTCGCGGATCTCACCCGCCATCGAATCAATGATCGTATGCAGATTTTCAATCGAGAACTCACTCTTACGCAGCTCAAACCATCGGTCGGTATGGCGTTGCCGGATCTCCGGATAGTTCGCTTGTGTTGGATCCTGGGTTGGCCCCAGGAGATTGCCATACCAGGGGAAACGGGTGTCGAACCACGTCTTACTGGAAACAGTCCCAACCGCATTGACTACGCCCTCCCAGGCGAGCGGATTATTGTCGCGCACGTCCTCGCAGCCGAGAGCACGGTCGTAGTCCCACACTGGTCCGCTGACGATCTTGCCGTTCCGATCTTTGTGGAAAAATGCGCTATGTCGACCCCAGTCGATATTCATCACCATGATATTCAGCCAATGGTGGTCGATCCATGAATCGACATCGATGTAATCGGAAAAATGCAAGCCGGTCGTGGTATTGATTCCTTCCGGATCGTTGATAAGTGCCCTGTTGACTTCGTTGAGATGATTGGTGAGCCATGACCTCTGGATTCCCGAAGCCTCTCCACCATCGGGATCGACAAGGGTAATCTGCCCCATCCCGCTAACGTTGATTGTGGGTTCACCGGGATCCGGACGGTCGTTTTTGAAAATGTAACCACCGGTGATTTCCGGAGCGGTATTCTCCCAGGGCTTGATGCGGGCTATATCAACACGGTCGGGGTCCATCTCGATTTTTTCAATGAGTGAATAGACACCAAAATAATCATTGTCGGAAATTGCGGCACCGCTGGTGTCGGCGAAAACTTCGACAAACTTGGTGCGCGGGGCATAGCGGCCGACTTGTCGACTAACCTCATAAACGAAGGGATTACGCATGAGAGCGAGGTCCCACTCATAGCGGGCATTCAGGATCCAATCTGCCTCGATTGGCATTCCAAACGGTTCGATATTGCGGTCCTCGTCATCGCCGTCGCCCCAGGTTTCGACCGACAACGACCACTTCGGCCATCCGCCCGAACTGGAGCCACGTCGACGCACACCGGCCCGGGTCGTGAGCGCAGGGCTTTGCGTCAGCATGGTGCGCCCGGTTTCTGGATCGGGTTCAAAAAAGAACATGTAAGCGGTTTTCCGCGTCGTGGCCCCCGTTCCCGGAGGCGCACCAGTGCCAAGCGTCGAAAGAACGACCACCGGGAGATCGGAGGAAAATGCCGGAACGTTCCCGGACATTTTCAAATACGTTTCTGTCTTCACCCCGCCATCAAGAGAGCCGTTTTTAAACGCCCGTGCCCGAATTTGAGTACTCTCCGTGATCTCGATCGGCCCGAAATAGGCAGGAGACGGATTGCCAATCGCATTCGTAGGGACGCTCAAGTCAGTCGTGTATCGAATCACCACGTCAGGCGTGGCGTTCCTCAATTCAACATGAAAGTTCTCGGTGAAAAGGCCGCCGGGCACGGAAAAAACGACCTCTCCGGGCGGTCCATTACTAACCGTGCTATTTGGCGCGCCGGGGGTGGGCACTTTAAAGTAGCCTTCCTGCAAACCGCCGGATGTGTCTCTCACATCCGCCAGCAACTCGGCATCGATCACAAAGTCAGAGCTATTGGCACTGCTGTTCATTCCCTGGATGGCAAGGACGTTCTCGCCATCAATCACGGCTGCCCGGTGTGCGCTAACATCGATCACAATCGCACTATCGAGTGCTACCTGATCGCTGCGGCTGCCGGTCGCTGTGGAATTCCACTGCAAATTGGGCGGACTCTGGAAGCTACCAATCTCCACGCCATTGAGAAACGCGACAAATCCGTCATCGATGTGAACACTCAACTGCATTGAAATGATTTGCCTGTCCTTCGAATCAAACTGAAACGGAAAGCGGAAATATCCACTGCCATTTACCGATTTCATCGCACCCCCAATATTCGTTGTGATCATTGGTTCCAAAGTTCCTCCCGCCGTTTCAAACCCGAGGCCGGCGATTCCACTGGTCCATGCTGAATCATCAAACTCGGCGGGCGCTTGTTTCCATGAATCACCGAGCGAGTCGTCCGTCGCTATGAAATACTTTGATTCGCCGTCACGCGCGAACAGGATCTCCCTAACTGCTCCCCCGGCAACTCCGATGCCATACGAGAAGCCTTCAAATTGCTCCGGATACACAGGCGTGAACTCGCTGACAATCGTCGCACCATCAGGCGCGATCAATGCCAAATAGTCCCCACCTCGGTCCAAGGTGAAACTGGTGTGCAATTCCCCCGGTGTCGGAGTGGTCGCCGTTTTCCCGGATGCCAAAACTACCAGTGATGTTCCAGCTTCAACCTCTGCCGCAGGAAATGCCCACTTTCTCAAATTCGTTGCGTTGTTGGTTAAAAAATATCCCTCCAGTGAAACAGCCTCGGCACCTGAATTGCTAATCTCAATCCAGTCGGACGGCGCCCCATCCTCGTCAGGAAAGCTCGGATCAGCCACTGCCATGAATTCGGTGATCTGTAGATCCGCAAATGCCCTCGATGCCACTGAGCCAGTGACACTCACGCAAACTAGAAAAAAATTTGAGAGAAAGGATAGGAAATAGGGGCCGGATTTCATGAGATTTTTTTTGCTGCGAGAATAAAGGGTCCAAAAATGAAGATCAATCCGGACTCTCGCCATTCAGCGAAAGGAAGGGAAGCTTCCTTTTGCTGATGGAAATCTTATGATTGGGTGGGTCGCTGTTGCGATGTGCAAAATCATAAACTCAACAGGCCCCTCCCACCAAAAGCAAACACCTGCAGTAATGCTGGTCGACACTGGCCCTCCTACGCACGCGAGCGCGGGGAGGTTGTGCCACTACCACTTCATTTGACTGGAAGATGGTCGTGTCTTCCGTTCACCCACTTAGTTTTTTGCCGCTTCACCGAGGTATTCCCGCGCAATGAATTCTCCCAGTCGTACGATTCCTCCGGTGGTGATCACAAGTTTTTTTTCCTGCTCCGGAAGGTTGAATGCTCTGAGGTGAATGAAATGTGGATCGGCTGCCGCTGTTTCCTTCATCGAGGTGACGACATCGATGGCATTGACTCGCTCGTCATCGGTGGGGGGCTGTTGGCTCACGAACCATTTGAGTGAGGGCCGCTTCAAATCGATTCGACTTTGGGCGATCATTGCTTGCAGCCACCCGGCCGCTTTCTGACGATGAGGTCCGAATGACATGTCGTTCTCGCCGACATGATAGAAGATGCCGACGAGCTCGACTTCATGTCCCTTGTCCTCGAGTTCTTTGAGGGACTCTTTGATGAAGGCCCGGAACTTCGGATACAGGTTCCGCGATTTGGCGATGCTGCCTTTGGGGGTCCAGTCGATGATCTGTGAGCCGCTGTGCGTGAATTTTGCGATCGCGACATTCTCGACTCCGTGATTTGCAAGGGTCATTCCAAAGCTCAGTTCGGGGCCGAAGGTATCGTAGGCCCCGGCCGGGCCGAGTGGTTCCCATCCCTTCGACACCTTGAAGCCACCTCCAAGGTTGTATTTGTAGGCGATGCGGGGGTTGTCTTTGAGGAGAGCTGCTCCTCCCTCCAGCGTTCCAAGTTCCTGGATGAAGGCCCGCTCGCCCTCCATGTTACGATGGCCTGCGAGGACAAAAAGCTTGATGGGGTTGCTCTTTTGGTAGGGCCATGTCTTGAGGGGACGCGGATCGGTGGTCTCCCTGGCGATAGTGCGCAAATAGGCTTCCGCGTAGTTCTCGCCGTGTTCCAGTTGGCCGAGGGTTCCGTAGTGGTAGTGGAGGCCCACGCCACTGCCGATTTCGACTCCAACATGGGAAGTCGGAATGTATTCGGCCAAGGGATCGAGGTCTGTGACCGCTCGTTGTCCTTTGCTGATCGCATCCATTCGAGGTCGCAAATCCATGCCCCAAATTGTCTTGGTAGAGAGTTCCCCGATGTAAAACCTGAGGTCGGGCGTTTTGAGATCGCGCCGCCAAGTGGCGAGGAATTTCTTAAGGTTCTTGCCGTAGTTTGGCATGTAGTCCTCGTTGAACATGTCATTTTCGCCCTGATGCCACATGAAGCCCTCCAGTCGGTAGGGGATCTTTTGTTTGTCCAGTTCGGCCAGCGAGGACTTGATCACTTCCACGGCCAGCGGATACATCTTGAAGCCGCTGGGTTCGTCTGGATTCCAGTCGCCACCCAGGTGCGTTCCTCCCGCCGCAACCTTGATGATCGCAATCGGGTCATCGAGCGATCGGCTGACTTTTCGGGCGAAGCTTAGCTCGGGTCCCACCGTGTTGTTGACTGCCTGGAGATCGACCCATCCCTCCGAGCGGGTTTTGTCTTCCCGGCCGAGGCAGTAGGAAAATTTCACCTTCGATTGGGGGGCTTCCAATCCTGCGAAGGGAGGAAACCGTTTGATGTCCTCCACCTTCGAATCGGAGCCAACCATGTTGGACTGGCCGGCGAAGATGAAGACGCGGAGGGTTTTTTGGTCTTGAGCGTGCAGAGGAGCAGGGATCATCAAGGCCGTCACGATAGCGAATATCGAGAACGTGGAGCGGATTGGGTTCATGGAAATGAGTAAGGACTAGTTGTCTGGGAGAGAGTTGAGGGGGAGGGAATTTCAGAAAGTCTTGCCAAACTGGATAGGGATCTCAGGAATAGTTTTCCGGATCCTTGATGTCGCTGAATTGAAATGCGTTGTCCCAGTGAAAATCCATAATCTCTCTGGCTTCGTAAAGCGTCGGGATCGATAAGGTTCCATCGGAATCCTCCAGGATCAGGGATTTCTTGCTTCCACCGTTTGTGACCCCTTCGAATTTTATGAGTTTGTTGACGGGTCCATCTATATCAAAGTCGATCACCGTTCCGTGTTTCTCTTTCATCCAATCCTGGATCGTTTTGTCGAGAGTTTCCCGGGTCATCTTCTTGTCGGAGTTGACCAGCATGTGATAGAAGACGAGCATTGCTTCCTTGGCGTCCTCGTCTGCGCCATCAGCGATGATTCGATTGAACACGGCTTTGTTCATGGCAAGATTGCGAAAAAACAAATGCTCGGAAACCTCCTTGAGAAATTCGATCCGCTTGTTCTTTACGATATTATACTGTTTGAATCCAAAAGCTCCGACGGTCACCAGGACTGCCAATAACGCGGTTGCAAGTTTCATCATGTCATGGGTCTGGTTTCCATCAACTCCGAAAAGTTTGACTCCAAATACGGCAAAGGCAATGACTCCGGCGACTAATCCAATCTTTAACCCGATCTTGGCAACAGTGCCGATGCCAACCACAATCGCCGGAACCCCAATCAGGACCCGATCCTTCATGTTCATCGAGACCCTGACATTGGGGAAGAGGATTTCGAGGTCCGGCTTGGGGACGTCCTTGTATAAATAGATGTATACTTTTCCAGGCGCATACGGAAGCGTGGCTTTCTTTCTTCGCTTGAGTTGCTTATCGGTGAGTTCGTCGTCTCCCTTAAACTCCATCAAGAGAAGAACCCGTCGCCAAATCTCGATTGGCTCTTGATATTTCTTGAATCTCCAGTTTCGCTTCTTTGCTGTCGTGACGTCACTGCCGCGACCATAACATTCGACGTGTCCAAATTCATGGAGATCAACATTTGTTTCCAAGCTGATGAGGCCGCGCTCCTGAAACGATTTTTCGATTTCCTCGTTTCCCAGTTTCCGGTAGTTGGCATTTTGGGCGACTTCCCGAAAGGTGGCGATGACGCGTTGTTCCGCCGCTGCGAGTTCCTCCTTGCTGCAGTCCCGAAGTTTCATTTCAGTATCGGGATTAAAGTAGGCGTAATCCTTGTCGAGGCTGTCCACTGATTGATGCGAAAGAAAATTTCCGACAGCTGAGAGAAAAGAACAAAATTCCCGGAAATCCTGGAGTTGAGACCGGGGGAGTCGGTTCTCCTCGAGACAGATTTCCACCAAATCGTCGTAGAGGAAGGGAATAAAGGCTTCCGGCTCCGGCGATTGTGGTTCGGTATTCTCCATGTAAAGGGCAAGGTGAGGGTCTAGGTTTAAAAAATCGGAGGTTTGACTTAAAAAACAAGGTATCTTTCAGATTGCCCTTCGAAAGTATTAAATAGTCCGGGAGGTCAAGTGCCTCTTCTTTGTTCATTGTATTGAATTTGGGGTCGAGGTCGTAGAAGGCTCCGGGGAATGGGGGGCATGGCTTGGGTTGGACGACCGTAGTTTCCGGGGGGGGCGATCCTGCTTTACCGGTATCGATCAGGCAATTAGCCTCATGCACGAGTTCGGCGATGTCGAACAGGCCAAGCGGCTTGATGACCTGAGTCGTGCCTCTGAACCAACCTACGGTGCGATCCCCGACGCTGAGAAGGAACTCGGAGTCGCGGAGGAGAGTCTCGCCGTGGTCCAGCAGTCCTCCTCCAAGTCCTCGACGATGGCCGTATCACCCAATGGCCAGGTCCGCACCGTGGACTTCCGAAACACCGTCATCATTATGACTTCAAACATCGGCAGCCAAGACACCTTCGGGGAGGAAAACGCCGAAGAGATTGAAACGAAAGTCACCGAATCCCTTCGAGATCACTTCCGCCCCGAGTTCCTCAACCGCATCGATGAGACCGTCATCTTCGACCGTCTCACCGCTAAAGACCTCAAGCCCTTCGTCATCCTCCAGCTTGGACGAGTCCGTCAACGCCTCGCCAAACAAAGACTCGGTCTCGCCCTTGCCGAAGAAGCAAAAGCCTTCCTCGGCAAAAAAGGTTACGACCCTGTCTAGCTACGGCGCCAGACCTCTCAAGCGCGTCATCCAACACGAACTCCTTGATCCCCTCAGCCTCGATGTCCTCGAAGGAAAATTCATCGATGGCGATGCTATCTAAGTGGCCCTTGAAGGAGATCAGCTCACCTTTTCCAAGGAGTCTCAAACACTCGCGGAAACTTCGTGAAAAGGAGAATCCGCTTAAAGAATCGTCACCTGCACGCTGCTCTCGATAATTCCAGCGGCGATGGCGTAGCGCGTCAGGCCGGCGGTGTCGTGGATGTCGAGCTTGTCCATGAGGCTTTGGCGATGCTTCTCGAC
>ERZ887942.1982-NODE-1982-length-13197-cov-58.930909_pt1 | contig 13197 bp, 17 predicted proteins | sample MGYA00521099_ERZ887942 | MGnify/ENA primary metagenome ERZ887942 (study PRJEB32303, sample SAMEA104408605) | aquatic metagenome | biome: Brackish water; feature: Pelagic; material: water | place: Baltic Sea | collected 2014-06-07T06:48:00 | depth 16,251 m ... | reverse complement strand
CCAAAGACCATCGCCGTCTGAGGTAATTCAAATAGGGCGTTCTTGATGCCGGCATAACCGGCGCCCAGGCTGCGCTTCACCACGAACACCTGGCGGGCCTGGTCAACCTCAAGCACGGGCATGCCATAGAGGGGACTGGAGGAATCGGTCTTGGCATCGGGATTGACCACGTCGTTGGCACCCAGCACGATCACCACGTCTGTGCGGGGAAATTCGGGGTTGATCGTGTCCATCTCCAGCAACTGCTCGTAGGGCACGTCGGCCTCAGCCAGCAACACATTCATGTGGCCAGGCATGCGACCTGCCACCGGGTGGATGGCATAGGAAACCTCCACCCCATGGAGCTCGAGCAACTTGGAGAGTTCGCGCAGGGCGTGCTGGGCCTGGGCCACGGCCAGGCCGTAGCCAGGCACAAACACCACCCTTTCGGCCGCTTCCAGGGCCAGGGCGCATTCCTCGGCGCTGCAACTGGTGATCCGGGTGTAGCCGGCCTCATCGCCGCCCCCACCAACGGGAGCTACGCCGCCTAGGGCCCCGCCAAACAACACGCTTACCAGGGAGCGGTTCATGCCCGTGCACATCACCTGGGTGAGGATCAGGCCGGCGGCCCCAACCATTGCCCCGGCGACGATCAACAACTGGCTGCCCACCACAAAACCGGCGGCGGCTGCAGCCACACCCGAGTAGCTGTTGAGCAGGGAAATCACCACCGGCATGTCGGCACCACCGATCGGCAGGGTGACACCGATGCCCAGCAGGGAGGAGGCAACCAATAACAACCAGAGAGGGGCACCAGCCATGGCACCGGGCAAGGAGATTGCGCCGACCAGGCAGGCAACTGCCAGGGCGATGTTGACGGCATGGCGCAGGGAGTTCTGGGTCCACGCCGGGGTACTGATCCAACCCTGCAGCTTGCCCATGGCCACGATCGAGCCACTGAAGGTGATCGCCCCCACAAACACCGAGATCACAATCGAGATCTGCTCCACCAGGCCCGGGGCACCAGCGGGGCTGTAGATGGCCACGCCCAGGGCCACCAGCAGGGATGCCATGCCGCCGCAGCCGTTAAACAGGGCAACTGTTTCGGGCATGGCCGTCATCGGCACCCGTTGGGCCGTCAGCAGGCCGAGCAGGCCGCCGATCCCGGTGCCGATAGCTATCCAGAGCCAGGCCTGGGCGCTGAGGGGCTGCTGGATCAGCAGGCCCAGCACCGCCAGGCCCATGGCCAGGGCCGCCAGGCCATTGGCCGAGCGTGCCGTGCTGACCTTCGAGAGTCCTTTGATGCCGAGTGCCAGCAGCAACACCGCCACCAGATCGATCAAAGCTGGTAAGAGGTTGGGTAAGGCCATCAGCGTGCCCCCCCGCTGCGGGACGATTTGCGCGAAAACATCGCCAGCATCCGGTCGGTGACCAGGAAGCCACCGACCACGTTGAACAGGGCGAATCCCAGGGACAGGGATCCAAGCAACAACAGGGGCACCTGGCCGTTGGCCTGGGCGATCAGGGTGAGTGAAGCCAGCACGGTGATGCCGCTGATGGCGTTGGCACCGCTCATCAGCGGCGTGTGCAAGGTGGGCGGCACCTTACCGATCAGTTCAAGACCGAGCAGGCTGCCCAGTAGCAGCACCCACAGGGCCTGGGTCAAGGCGCTCATCAGTTAACTCCGGAAACGAGATCGGGGAAACGGCAGTGGCCATCGTGGGTGAGCAGGCAGCCCGCCACGATCGGATCCTCCTGGTCGAGCTGGAAGCCGGCTCCATCGAGCACATGCTCCACCAGGGCGGCCAGGTTGCGGGCATAGAGGGCGCTGGCGTGGTTGGCAACCGAGCTGGGCAGGCCATCGCCACCGATCAGCTGCACCCCGTTGCGCTCGACGGTCTGGCCGCAGACCGTGCCGGCACAGTTACCACCCTGGGCCACGGCCAGGTCAACCACCACCGAACCGGGCCGCATGCCCGCCAGCATCTCCTCAGAGATCAGCAGCGGCGCCCGCCGGCCAGGCACTAGGGCGGTGCAGATCACCATGTCTGCCAGGGCCAGTTGGTCGGCCAGCTGCTGGCGCTGGGCGGCGAGGAAGGCTTCGCTGGCGGCTTTGGCATAGCCGCCGGATTCGGCTGGCGCCTCCTCCTGCTCAGGCGGGGAGAGAAACCTGCCACCCAGGGATTCCACCTGCTCCTTGGCTGCAGGCCGCACATCACTGACGTAGACCACCGCCCCTAGACGGCGGGCTGTAGCAAGGGCCTGCAGACCAGCCACCCCCGCACCCAGGATCAGGGCGCGGGCGGGCTGGATCGTGCCAGCAGCTGTCATCAGCATGGGCACGTAGCGATCCAGGGCCGCAGCAGCCAACAGAACCGCCTTGTAACCGGCGATGTTCGCCTGGGATGAGAGCACATCCATGCTCTGGGCCCGGCTGATGCGGGGCAGCAGCTCGAGGGCCAGGGCCGACACCCGGCGGGCCAGGAGCTGCTCCACCAAATCCACCGCTCCGTAGGGGGAGAGCAAACCTGCCACCAGGGTCCCTGGCTTGAGCTGGTCCAGCAGCTCAGCGGCCGGTGGATTGACGCAGAGCACCGCATCAATCTCCCCGCCAAAGTTGGCTTCCGGCTCCACCAGCTGGGCCCCGGCCTCGGAGAAATCGCCATCGCTGTAGCCGGCCGCCAGGCCCGCACCCTGTTGCACCCGCACATCCAAGCCGCGGGCCCGCAGCCTGCGCACGGTTTCCGGGGTCGCCGCCACCCGACACTCACCAGGACTGCGTTCCCGCAGAATCAACACATCAGCCAAGGGAATCGCCTGTAGCCATCTGTCTATTAGGGGGGAATGCCCCGCCCGGGGGCAATACGGCACCTACAAATATGCGCAGTTGCCCATGGGGCGCTGGCATCAAAACAGCGGTAATAACTCCTCTTCCACGCAGCTGGCCTGGGGCAGGGCGCCCTGGCGCCGCAGCTGGCGGGCCCGCAGAATCATCGGGTCGATGTCGCACTCCAGCGCCCAGCAGAGGCTCAGATGCTGGCGCTGCAGGGCATCTGACCAGGCCCAGCAACCCGGGTCATGGAAGGGGATGGCCATGGAGATGGGTGGCGCCGGCCCGGGGGGATGGTCAAAAGTTAGGCACGGCACGCCCCAAACCCATTAGGCCAGATCACTCATTTGCAGCTGGGCTGGTCTGGCCCCACCCGCCTTCGACACAATGGCGCCATGGGGTTCCCTTCCTTTGATCTGGGCCTGACAACAGGTGGTGCGGCCCCAACCCTGCGACCCAGGCAATGGCAGAGCCGGCTGATCCAGCTGCTGAGAGCCCGACTGCTAGATCCCGAACCAGGTGGCCATGACGTGCTGATCCACGCCGGGCCGGGAGCCGGCAAAACCCTGGGAGCCCTGCTCAGCTTCCAGGCCATGCAGCGGGAAGGCCGGATTGGCCACTTCGTGGTGTTCTGCCATCGCAGTTCAATCGCCCGCCAATGGCTGGCGGCGGCGGCACGACTCAATCTGCAGCTGGTGGAGTGGGATCCGGAGCAGGGGCTGGCGGCCCTCCATCCCAGCCGCGGCTGGGATGGACTGCTGCTGAGCTACCAGAGCGCAGGTCGGCACCGCCGCCCGCTCAGCGCGGCCCTGGGAGCAGGGAGCCTGGGGACCTGGCTGGCGATCGCCGATGAGGTCCATCACCTCGGGCTTGATCCCGACGAACCGGAGGCCGCCGCCTGGGGCTTTGCCTTCGGCCAGCTCACCAGCGGAGCCCGGCTGAGGCTCGGGCTCACGGGAACCCCCTTCCGAGCTGACAACCTGGCTTTCTGCGCTGCCCGCCGGGTGCGGGTGCGCGAGGGAGAGGAGGAGATCGAGCGCATCGTCCCAGACCTGAGCATTGCCCCCCGCCAACTGATCCTGGCCGGCGACGTGCGCCCCCTGGAATTTCGTTTTCAGGACGGCTGGGTGGACCACGGCAGACCCCAGGACGGCGCTCCTACGGAGACCTCACCGCTCTCGGGCGAGGAGCGCGAGAGCTGGCGAGCTCGCAACCTACGCCGCGCCATTCGCCTGGGGGATGCGAGCTGCATCGCCCTGCGGCTCCTGCTCAATGCCCGCAAACGGCTCGAGCTGGTGCGCACCAGCCACCCGGAGGCCGGCGGACTGGTAATAGCCCGCGACATCGCCCATGCCAGGCGCATCACAGGCCTGCTCGAAGAGCAGGGCGATCGGGTGCACCTGGTGCACTCCCAAGACCCGGCAGCCGCCACCCGACTGGCCGGCTTCCAGGCCGGGGAGGCCGACTGGCTGGTGAGCATAGATATGTGCGCCGAGGGCTTCGATGCCCCAAGGCTGCGGGTAGTGGCCTACCTCACCACCGTTGTCACCCGCAGTCGCTTCGTGCAGGCGATCACCCGGGCCGTGCGCATCGATGGCGGCCGCAGCAGCCTGGAAGCCATACCTCGGGATCCCTCCTATGTATTCGCCCCTGCCGACCCCCTGCTGATCCGCTATGCCCGCAGCTGGTCCATAAGCGAGCCCTACCTGATTCGCCCCAGGCTGGCCACTCCCGGCTCAGTGAATGCCGGTGGCAACGGCAGCCAGCAGCCCCTCGAAACCGTTGGCGAAAGGATTGGGCAGGTGATTCAGCTGGGGGGGCCTGAACTGCCTGATTTTCTCGGTCAAAGGGCTTGAACCCCAATGGGGGCTGAGGGCTCTGGGGCCACAATGCGACGTTGTGTCAACCACTACCTCAGGAAGGGCCCCGTGCCGGCAACTTGGTGCGAACCAACGCAGTAGGGGAATGGACGCCGCAGTCAATCGCCGTCTCACCGTTGCTGTCAGCTGGGCCCTAGCCCGCAGGGCCACCCTGGATTGCCAGGAGCATTTCGAAGAAAGCTTTGCCGTCACCGAGGAATTCAGGGAATGGCTGGTGTGCTTGGAGGAGCATCCCGAGCACCTCGCCGCCAACGTGCTGATGGTGCCCACCAATCGCGCTGAGCTGAGCCAGCCCGAAATGGATGGGCTCCTGGAAATCTGAGCAGAGCCGACCATCCCCTAGGCTTAAGTCATACTCAGTCCGCTTTAGTCATGACATCCCCCGGGATGGCTGCAGGCCCTTCTTCCAATTCGGCCGGAGCCCTGGAGAACCTGGTGATTGTGGGGTCCGGCCCTGCCGGCTACACCGCAGCCATCTACGCCGCCCGGGCCAACCTGAGCCCCCTGCTGATCACCGGCTTTCAGGACGGCGGCATTCCCGGCGGCCAGCTGATGACCACCACCCACGTTGAAAACTATCCGGGCTTTCCCGACGGCATCCTCGGCCCTGAGCTGATGGACAAGATGAAAGCCCAGGCCGTGCGCTGGGGCACCCGCCTGGTGGAGGCCGATGCCACTGCCATCGACCTCTCCCAGCGGCCCTACTTGATCACCGCCGAAGGCCAAACCATCCAGGCCCAGGCCCTGATCCTGGCGACCGGCGCCAGTGCCAACCGACTTGGGCTTCCCAGCGAAGAGCTGTTCTGGAGTAAGGGCATCAGCGCCTGCGCCATCTGCGATGGCGCCACCCCCCAGTTCCGTCAGGCCGAATTGGCCGTGGTGGGTGGCGGTGATTCCGCCTGCGAAGAGGCGGTGTATCTCACCAAATACGGCAGCCAGGTGCACCTGATCGTGCGCGGCGAAAAGCTACGTGCCAGCGGCGCCATGGCCGACCGGGTGCTGACCAACCCCGCCATCACCGTGCACTGGAACCGCCAGGTGGCCGACGCCAGCGGTGGCGACTGGCTGGAAGCCATCACCCTCCGTGATGTCAACAGTGGCACCAGCGAGGAACTGGCCATCAAGGGCCTCTTCTATGCGATCGGCCACACCCCCAACACCCGCCTGCTCACAGGCCAGCTGGAGGTGGATGGGCACGGCTACCTGGTGACCAGGCCCGGCCGCCCCGAAACCAGCATGGAGGGAGTGTTCGCGGCCGGCGACGTGGCCGATGCCGAATGGCGCCAGGGCATCACCGCGGCCGGCAGCGGCTGCCAGGCGGCCCTAGCCGCCGAACGCTGGCTCAGCCACCACGATCTGGCGGTCACCGTCAGCCACGAGCCCGTCGATCCCGCCGAGGTGGGTGAACCGCGGCGCACGGCCGAAAGCGACGAAACCAACTACGACCCCGCTGCCCTCTGGCAGAAGGGCGGCTATGCCCTGCGCAAGCTCTACCACGACAGCAACAAGCCCCTGCTGGTGGTCTACACCTCACCCACCTGCGGGCCCTGTCACGTGCTCAAGCCCCAGCTCAAGCGGGTGCTCGACGAACTCGGCGGTGCCTCCCAGGGAGTGGAGATCGACATCGAAGCCGATCAGGAAATCGCCGCCCAGGCCGGGGTAACCGGCACACCCACGGTGCAGCTCTTTTTCCAGAAGGAGCTCAAGCAGACCTTCCGCGGCGTGAAGCAGCGCAGCGAATTCAAGGCCGCCATCGAAGGCCTGCTGGGGCCCTAGCGACGCCGGGGGCCGCCTGGACGGTTGCCGCCCGGACGCGGACCGGCGGCCGCGTTGCGCTCCCGATAGGTGATCCGGCCACGGGTGAGGTCGTAGGGGCTGATCTCGACAAGCACTTTGTCGCCCGCCAGCAGCTTGATCCGGAACTTGGTGAGCTTGCCCGCCGCGCGGCAGAGGCACTGGTGACCAGCCGGCTGCTCCAGGGTGACCAGGTAAAACCCGTTGCCCTGCTCCTTTTCAATCACACCGGAGGTCTCAATCATGCGGGGGCGCTGGCTTGGGAATGAATCGCTGCCATCAGCTTAATTGCAGCCGCTCCGGGCGATAGGGTCTGCACTCCTATGCTTCCCCGGCTCTGCCATGGTTCTGCCGCCGCTTTCGATGGACCTGGGGCTGCTGCTGATCTCCATTGGCCTGGTGAATCTCTGGAAGGCCCGTCAGACCAGCTGAGCTCAGGACCCTGACCACCCTTCTCTTCCACAAGCCCTATGGGGTGTTGAGCCAGTTCAGCCCAGAACCGGCCAGCCGCTGGAGCTCCCTGGCGGAATTCATCGAGATCCCAGCGGTTTATGCGGCCGGGCGGCTCGATGCAGACAGCGAAGGGCTGTTGCTGCTGACCAGCAAAGGACGGCTGCAACAGCGCCTCACCGATCCAACCTTCGGCCACTGGCGCCGCTACTGGGCCCAGGTGGAAGGCAATGCCGCCCAGCTGCAGGCAGGCCTGGGCCAGCTATGCCAGGGCGTCTTGATCCAGGGTCAGCGCACCCGGCCGGCCCGCTGCCGGGCCTTGCCCGCCGCAGAGCTGGCGGCAGCGGCGCTGAGCGCAAGGGAGCCGCCGATTCGCCACCGGATCAACGTGCCCACCAGCTGGCTCGAGCTGGAGCTGCGCGAGGGCCGCAACCGTCAGGTGAGGCGCATGACCGCCTCGGTTGGCCTGCCCACCCTGCGCCTGATCCGCGTCGCCATTGACCTGCTCGATGGCAAGCCGCCGCTGGATTTGGCCGGCCTGGCCCCGGGCGAATGGCGCCTTGCCAGCAGCACCGAATCGGAACGGCTGGACCAGATTTTGAGGCATGCTCCCAGCCCAGGGGCCTAGGGGGACTCAGCCCACCACATCTTTGAGCTCTCTTACGGTTTGCAGCTGGCCGTAGTAGTAGTTCGCCCGGGCACGGCGGTCGCCGTCGTCAAGACCATCAAAGGCATCAAAACCCAGCGACTGCCAGAGTTCATGGCCGCAGGCCCGGTTGAGCTCTTCGATGGCCTCGGCCTCGAGATTGGCCAGTCGACGCTGGAGGTTCTTGATCTGGGCAACCGACATCTTGGTTACTGGGTAAAGCGCAGGGCCAGGGCAGGGGCAGGCAAAGGCAGAACAAACCAGCCCCTGCCAAATAGTACACCTGAACTGTTAAAAGGGCAGCTTTTTCTTGGCTTCCTTGTCGAGGTCTTTTTCCATCTCGCGCAGGCGCTTGAGGATGGTGTCGTAGTACTCCTTGAGATAGGCCTCCAGCCCAGTGGTTTCGGCAGGGTCGAGGCCGAAGGCCGCGTAGCTGGCCTCCATCGGCGCATCGAGGGCCTGGCCGCCCCCGGTAACCGCATCAAAGGCCAACCGCTCTGCCACGTTGAGGCTCGCCTCAAAAAAGCCGGTCACCGAACGCATCAGCCCCAACAGGGCCGGCGGCACCCGGAACACCCTGGCCTCCTTACCCGTAAAGCGCTCGCAGAGCTGGGTGATCTCACTGGTGGTCCAGGCGCGCGGACCCACCACCGGGAAGGCCTGGCGCACGGTTTCGGCATGGTCGATGGCCGCCACGGCAAAACGGGCCATGTCCTGGGTATTCATGTAGGCAATCGGGGTGGGCGCACCGCTGACCCAAACCGTTTGGCTCTCCAGCACGGGAATCGCAAACTGACTGATCACCCCCTGCATGAAGGCCACCCCCCGCAGGATCGTGTAGTCCAGATCCGAGGCCATCAGCCAGTCTTCGCTGCAGGCCTTGATATCCATCAGCGGCACTTCGCGGTGCTGGTGCGCATCCAGCAGGGACACAAACACCAGTCGCTTCAGCTCTGCGCCCTTGCAGGCGGAGAAGAGATTTTGTTTGCCGCCCCAGTCGATGTCATAGGAACTGGCTGAATCGGTGGCCCGGGCCGTGGCCGCATCGATCACAGCTTCCTGGCCTTCAAGGGCATAGACCAGGCTGTCGGGTTCGAGCAGATCACCGCGGGTGAGCTCGCAACCCCACTCCTGCAAAAAGGATGCCTTGCGTGGGGATCGCACCATGCAGCGCACCTGGTGGCCAGCATCGAGGGCGCGGCGAGCAACCTGACGCCCCAGGGTGCCCGTTCCGCCAACCACCAGAACCCGCATTGCCAAAGATCAAGCGGGCCTGAGCCTAGGGGTCCGCAGAGCCCAAACGTCAGGGCCAGGGGCGCTCAGTCGTTGTCAGCCAGTTTCAACAGCAGGGCACCACCCGCCAAGCCAATCGGGATCAACACCCAGAAGAGGGCGGCGGTACCGAAGATTTCAGAGGCCATGGGCCGACGGGCAAACATTTCCCTATCTAGCAGCGCCCGGAGCAATTCCGACTAATTGGCCACCAGTCTGCAAAATCTCCCCCCAGGGAGCATCGCTGCGCAACTGGCCCGGCATCACTCCGCTGGCCTCAGCCAGCCAACCCTTGGTCCGCAGGGCGCCAACCAGGTCGGCCAACGGCGGCGGGCCGCAGCCGAGGCGGCGGCCCAGCTCCGCCGTGGGCCAGCAGCGGGCGGGCAGGCCTGGATCGGCGGCCAACTGGGAGAGCAAACGGGCACTGCCTGGCCCAAGAATCGAGTTGTCGTCGGCGGCCATCGCGGCCAGAAAGCCTGGATCCTGCAGGGGCCCAATCCAGAGCGGTCCGCTGATCGCCAGCGGCGGCACCTGGTTGGCAGGGCAGAGGCACCCCTGCCACTGGCGCAGCCGAATCAGCTCCTGCACCTGCTGGTCGCCGCAACCATGGCAATGGGCCACCATCCCCAACTGGGCCTCCTGAGCGCGGCTGGCCCGGCGCCGCAGCCTCACCGCCGTGCGGAAGGTGCGGCCCTCGCTGAAGCTGAACAGGGGCTCGAGGCCGCGCCCCAGTGCCCAGGCCGCCCGCGCCACACTGCCGAGCTGGAGGCGCAGGGCCAGCTCCCAACTGGCGGGATGGGCCCGGGCGGCCGCCCCCAGCTTGCGAACCGCCGCGGGGCGGTCGTGGCCGGTAGGGGAGCGGCCGTCGGTGCTGGCGAGATAGAGGGCGCCATCGCAGGCCACCGCCTCCAGCGCCAGGGCCAGCAGGGGGGCGGGGCAGCCAAAGGCGTCGAGATCCACCAACTCAAAGCGCTCCTGCCGCTGCAGACATCCCGCCAGCAGGTGCTGGGCAGTGAGGGCTGTGCAGCGCAGTCCGGTCTGGCCAGCCAGATTCGCCTCGAGCAGGGGTAGCCGGTCTGGATCGGCGTCGTTGACCCACACCGCCGCTGCCCCCGCCTCCCGGCCATAGCGCAAACCCCTGATGCCGCAGCCCGCCATCGCATCGAGCACCCGCAGCGGCCCCCGCTCAGCCAACCGGCGCGCCAGCAGCACCCCCAGATCGCGGGAGGGGCGAGATTCCGCTCGAAAAAAGCCCCTGCCAGGCTGCAGCCGGGCCAACCCTTCGCAATAGTGAGCGTCGGCTTGCTTGCCCAGGGGATCGACCAATGACTCGGAGCAACCAGCCTGACCCCTCGGCCAGCGGCCACAGAAATAGCGGTGCCGACTGGGGGGTCCATGCCGAGTGGCGCTGGGCTGGGCAAAGCTGCCACTGGCGGGTGCTGGGGGATAGGGCCTCGCCGGCCCTGGTGCTGGTGCACGGTTTCGCCGCCGGCAGCGGCCACTGGCGTCGCAACGCCGCGGTGTTGGCCGCCGCGGGCTGGCGGGTGTATGGGCTCGACCTGATTGGCTTTGGAGCCTCCAGCCAACCAGCCCTTTGGCTCGACAACCGCCTCTGGGCCAGACAGCTGCGGGCCTTCATCGAGCAGGTGGTGCAGGCCCCGGTGGTGCTGGTGGGCCATTCGCTCGGGGGGTTGGTAGCCCTCAGCTGCGCCGTGTTCTTCCCCGATCTGGTGAGGGCCGTCGTGGCAGCGCCCCTGCCCGATCCCAGCTTGATGTTGCCGCCGGCCGGCAGCCATCCCCGCCGCAGGCCCTGGCTGCGGCGCCTGCGGCGCTGGCTGGTGAACCTGCTCTGCCGGCTGCTGCCGCTGGAGCTGCTGGTGCCGCTGCTGGCCCATTCACCCCTGCTCGACCTAGGCATCCAATCGGCCTACCGCACCGCGGTGATCGGTGACGGGGAACTGCACCGGGTGATTGCCAAACCCGCCAGGCGACCCGGAGCCGTAAGGGCCCTGCGGGCCATGAGCATCGCCATGGCGCTGAGGCCCCAGGCCGCCACCGCACCGGCCCTGCTGAAGCGGCTCAGCCAGCCGCTGCTATTGATCTGGGGTCTTGAAGACCGCCTGGTGCCCGTGCTGGTGGCCGAGCAAGTGGGGCGGTTGCGACCTGACCTGCCATTAGAACTTATCGAGGGCAGCGGCCACTGCCCCCATGACGAGCACCCCGACGCCTTCAACGCCTTGCTTCTGCAATGGCTGGCCCAGCTGCCAGGGAGCGGCCCAGCCGCCAGCCCTGGGCGGTAATTTGGAGCCCTGGCCAGCGCAGCGGGTTACTCAGCTAATGAAACACACCCTCTCGGTGTTGGTGGAAGACGAATCCGGGGCCTTGAGTCGCATCTCCGGTCTATTCGCCAGGCGGGGTTTCAACATCGAGAGCCTGGCGGTGGGGCCTGCCGAACGACCAGGCATCTCCCGTCTCACCATGGTGGTGGAGGGTGACGACCACACCCTCGAGCAGATGACCAAGCAACTCGACAAGCTGGTCAACGTGCTGGGCGTGATCGACCTGAGCAAAATCCCTGCAGTGGAGCGGGAGCTGATGCTGCTGAAAGTTTCAGCGCCGGCCGCAAGCCGCAGCGCCATCTTGGATTTGGTCCAGGTTTTCCGGGCCAATGTGGTCGACGTGGCCGACGACGCCCTGACCCTGGAGGTGGTGGGCGATCCAGGCAAACTGGTGGCCCTGGAGCAGGTGATGGAGAGCTTCGGCATCCTCGAGATCGCGCGCACGGGCAAGGTTGCCCTGGAGCGGGCCTCGGGGGTGAACACGGCCTTCCTGAAGCTTTCCGCATCCAACAAGCGGGTGCCTGCCTAGGGCTTGCCCTGCACCAGGGTTCCGCCTGCCACCACGGAGGCCTTGATCAGCTTGTCTCCCTGGCGGATCTGGTCGACCACCTCCATCCCCTTGCTGACGCGGCCGAAAACCGCATAGCGGCCATCGAGTTCAGGCAGGGCCTGGAGGGCCACATAAAACTGGGCACTGGCGGAGTTGGGATCGGCTGAGCGGGCCATCGCCACGGCTCCACGCTGGTGGACCAGATCCAGCTTGCTCGTCACCCCAGGGGCGGTGACCGGCTCTCCGTAGCGGGGAGCGGGTTCATCGCTGCGCTTGATCTCCAGGGGAATCAGCCGGGCTTCGCCACTGGCCGGATCCAGGTAGCTGCCGAGTCCGTATTGGCTGGCCGAAACCTTGGGATCGGCGCTGGCAGGGTCCCCCCCCTGAACCACGAAGGGCACCGGCTCCCTCACCACCCGGTGAAACACGGTGCCGTTGTAGGTGCCCCGGTTGACCAGATCGACGAAATTGCCAGCCGTCAGTGGGGCAGCGGCGCCATCGAGCTGGAGCTGCACCTCCCCCTTACTGGTCTGCAAGACCACCGTGGCCGTGCCCTTGAGGCAGGGGGTGCTGGAGGCACTGCAGCCCAGATCGGGGCTGCCGCCATCGGCGGCACAGGCTCCGAGGCTGAAGGGCACCAGCAGCAGCAAGCCGCCGAGAAAAAGACGACTCAACCAAATCCTTGCCATCACACTCCCTCCAGGGGCACGCCCAGAAAGCGGGCCAGCTGGGCACCAGAGAGCTCCAGATCGGCCAAGGGCAGCGGTTCACCCACCCGGGTGAGGGGCATGTCACGGCGACCCTGCACCTTCAGGGCCAGGCGGCGGCGTGGGCTTAGGCCGTCACGCACCTCCACCTTCACCGCCTGGATGTCCCGCAGGGGGATTTCCACGCTGATGGCCTGGCGGAAACCGCGGCGACTGATCGTGGCCACACCGGCCGAGCGGTCAAAGCAGTTGCTGCCAGCCCCCACGTCGATGCCGATCACCACCCAGAGGTAGGTGCAAAGGGCCATGGCCGCCAGGCCATAGAGCCCCATCACCAGTCCCTGGGGCACCCAGTTCAGTTCGGCCGGGTGGCCGATTGGCAGCAGATCGGTGCCAAGGAAGCTGGAGCCACTGGTGAGCAGGAAGCCGATCCCTCCAACGGTGACCACCAGGGCCACCAGCACGTTGGAGAGTCGCCGCGATCCCAACACCGGCAGCTCAAGTGACTCGGTCACTGGGGTAGGAGCCATGGGGGCATGCAGTCGATCCTGGTTATCTTGACGGGTCGCAGCCTGGCCTGGAGCTGCCGTTGCAGCCCATTGCGAAGCGCCTCGCGATCCGCCCCAGCGTTGTTACCATCGCCCGGTAATCCTTCAGTTTCCGCGGGTTTTCCGCACCGTTTCATCACCATGACGATCGCTCTAGGGCGCGCGCCACAGCGGGGATGGTTCGACGTCCTCGATGACTGGC
>ERZ887942.1980-NODE-1980-length-13212-cov-5.574599_pt1 | contig 13212 bp, 10 predicted proteins | sample MGYA00521099_ERZ887942 | MGnify/ENA primary metagenome ERZ887942 (study PRJEB32303, sample SAMEA104408605) | aquatic metagenome | biome: Brackish water; feature: Pelagic; material: water | place: Baltic Sea | collected 2014-06-07T06:48:00 | depth 16,251 m ... | reverse complement strand
GGTAGGCGTTGCGGAACTGGTCTTCGCAAGCAACCGTGTCCTTGATGTCGCCAAACGGTCCGTAGAACGGAAGGATCCCGTTCATCACGCAGGCATCGACCATACGAGCAATCGTGTAGTGCCACAGGTCTTGCTGGTATTTGGTGCGGTCGGCATTGATATCGGTTTCGGCTGTTCCGTCGTCTCGTGTCACCATGGGCGGGTCAGCGCGCACCAAATAGCCGGGGTGGCCGCCGCCGACGCGAGTGGTTTTCATGCGGCGGTTGGCAGCGAGGTCGGCTGGGCCGAGGGAGAGTCCCTGCATGCGAGGCGAGGCGGCGCAGATCTCTTCGACGTTGGCCATGCCTCGCGCAGTTTCGAGGATCGCGTGGATCAGCAACGGCTTTTTCAAGCCAGCTTTCGCTTCCAGTTGTGCGAGCAACCGGTCGACGTAGTGGATGTCCTCGGGCCCTTCGACCTTCGGGATCATGATCACGTCGAGCGCCTCACCAGCTTCGAGCACGGCTGCGGTGATGTCGTCGAGGCCCCACGGCGAGTCCAGGCTGTTGACCCGAGTCCAGAACTGCGTGGGGCCGAAGTCCGTGGCGAATGTGGGGCTCTGCGCGATCTCCACGAGGCCGGCACGGGCGGCTTCTTTCTGGTCGGCCGGGACGCCGTCTTCGAGGTTCGCGAGAAGGATGTCGACCGTCGGCGCAATCTGCGGCACCTTCGAGCGCATCTTTTCGTTTGCTGCCGGGAAGAAGTGAATCATCCGGCTCGGCGGGAACGGGATCTCTCGGACCGGCTCAGGAGCCCCGACGGCGAGGGGACGGAAGAAGTCTTTTGCTGGACGCATTGGCTCAGACGATAGAACCCGCAAGCTACCCACCGGTAATTGGCCCGCACATCTGTCTGCCCCAGCACCTCACCCCAGCACCTCACCCCAGCGCCTCACCCCAAATGGAGACCAATTCAACGCGCTCATGACGAGAAACAGTCTCCATTTCGGGTGAGACCTACCTGTTCGCCGAAATGGAGACCATTTCAACGCGCTCATGACGAGAGACAGTCTCCATTTCGGGGAGTGGGGGTCGGGTGCGGGGTCGGGTGCGGGGTCGGGTGCGGGGTCAAGTTGGAAGGGTGAGGGTGGTGCCGGATTGTTCGATGAGGCCGTCGGCCAGCAGGCTGCTGACGATGTGTCGATCGAAGTCCGCTGCGGGTCGCGCACCGTTGTTGAGCGCCTTCAGTACCTTGCCACGGGCTTGGCGACGGCTTCCTTCGAAGCGGGCTTGCTTACCGCTCACACCAGCCGAACCAATGGCCGGATCCGGATCGGGATGCCCAGCGGCGCTCCATGCACAACTCGCTACAAGTGGACACTTGGCGCATGTCGGGGTTGGCCGGCAAAGCCCGGCGCCAAGGTCCATGATGACTTGGTTCCACGCCCATCCATCGCCGAGCGGCACAGCTGCATCGGCACGCTCCTGTGCGGCTTTGAGCGTCAGCCGCTCCCCTGCCGTGCGCGCCAAAATTCGCGCGATGTTGGTGTCCACTACCGCGACATCCCGTTCGAACGCAAAGGCCAAGACCGCACGCGCCGTGTACGGGCCGATTCCAGGAAGGGCGAGCAAATCTTTGAGTCCGTCAGGAAGCGACCCATCGTGGTGTTCGACAACGAACGCTGCGGTGGCATGCAGATTGCGGGCACGCCGCGGGTAGCCGAGCCCCTGCCAAAGCCGCAAAACCTCGCCCAGCGGCGCTGCAGCGCACTCTCGCGGTGTCGGAAAGGCATCGAGAAAGGCGATCCACTTCGGAATGACTCGTTCGACCTGCGTCTGTTGCAGCATCACCTCGGCGACCAGGATGCGCCACGGGTCACGCTCGTTACGCCACGGCAAGTCGCGCATTCGGGGGAGCCCCCACGCCAGCACAGCACCGGCATCGATCGGCGTGCTGTTCACCCTGCTGTCGGTACCCAAAACGCGACAGTGCGGTACGGATGTACGACCGATTCGACACCTGCGCCGAGTTCGGCTTCGATCGACTCACGAGTCCGAGTCAAGACCGCAAGGCACTGCTCCGGAGGCAACGAGCTGACGTAGCTGCGCGACAGCACATCAGCCAGTACCCGTTCGATCGTCGTGTCGAACTCCCAGCGGTACTCCATCTCTTGGGCCGAGCCGAACGCGTCATGGCCCGCCAGCGCTTCGACCACAAGACGCTCAGTACTCGTTGTTGAAGCCGCCACGAGGCGCTCCTCACCGACCACCTTCGCAAGCCACGGCGCAGCAGCGCTGTCGTCTTCGTTCCATACGAGACCCAACCCACCTCCAGGCTTGAGAACGCGTGCAATCTCATCCAGCGCCACCCCCTGATCAAACCAGTGGAACGCCTGAGCAACCAGCACCGTGTCGAACGTGTCGTCCGGGTACGGAATTTGTTCGGCCGTCCCAGCGAGAACATCGACATCGGGGACTGCCACTACGAACTCGCTCCGCATGTTGGCAAGCGGCTCGACAGCGTGCAGCTCACAGACGATCGGCAGCAGTCGAGTTAACTTGCCGGTGCCTGCGGCAAGGTCGAGGACCGAGTGGCCGGGTTCGAACGCGCCGAGCTCATCCCACCAGTCGAGGACCGCGTCGGGATACTCCGGGCGGCCGAGTTCGTAGGCCGCCGCTATTGCGTCGAAGGACCCGGCCAACTCGGTTCGGGTCGGCTCGTGATCAGTCGGCCCAAGCATCGGTGCCGTCGTATGGGCGCTTGCGCTCGGGCGCAGCAGCCTTCTTCCAGATCAGGACCTTGCGCTTGAAATAGCAGACTTCCTTGCCGTCCTGATTGAAGCCCTTGGTCTCGACCGTCACGATGCCGCGATCGGGCTTCGACTTTGATTCCTTCACCTCGAGGACGCGGGTCTCAGCATGGATTGTGTCACCATGGAACGTGGGGAACTTGTGCTGCAGCGTTTCGACCTCGAGGTTCGCAATCGCTGCACCACTGACGTCAGGCACGCTCATGCCGAGCACCAGGCTGTACACCAGGTTGCCGACCACAACGTTGCGCCCTTGCACCGATTCGGCGGCGAACCAATCGTTGGTGTGCAACGGGTGATGGTTCATCGTGATCATGCAGAACAGATGATCGTCGTATTCGGTGATCGTTTTGCCGGGCCAGTGCTTCAAGATGTCGCCGGGCGTGAAGTCTTCGAGGTACTTGCCGAATGGGCGTTCATAGGTCGTCATGAATCGCGACCGTATCCGTCAGTCGGCCGCCTCGACAATATGACCGCCATCATTGGTCTTGTCATCCGGCGAGAGAGCATCTGATGAGTCGTCGTTCAGGAAGTCGCCGGTGCCAAGCCGGGCACGCTGCTCGTCGTCGAGCGGCTCGCCCAGCTGCAACCCAGTGAGCCTGCGGCCGAATCGCAGCGCAAAGTCAATCGTCGACTCCTGCGATGCGGAGCCGCTTGAAGCCAAGTCGCGGAGACGCGCCAAACGATCGCGTTTCTCAATCTTCCAGGGTCCGAACCTGAGCGAGGCATATGCCAACGCACCGAGGAAAATCGGGAAGAAAAACTGGGCGAAGCGGTATGCCGCGACACCCAGAGTCGCCGTGTTCTGCGTCAGGCCGAAGCCGACCAGAACGGCGACGTAGGTCAAGTCGACGTAGCCGAGGCCACCCGGCGTGATCGGTACAGCGGCGAGCAGGTTTGCGAGGCCGAATGCAACAATCAGCGCATCGATATCCAGGCTGCCGCCGAATGCTCGTAGGAACACCCAGAGGGCTGCAGCGTCGATGAGCCAGTTGAGTAAGGCGAAGACGACGACTCGCTTCAGCAGGGCGCGATCGCTGATGAGTTCCTCGAGCCGTTCAGCGATGCGATGGAGCGCCGTGGCCAATCGGTCTTCGTCCATACGAAGGCGGCGGGCCAGCCAGCGGATCACACGCTCTGATCGTCCCTGGCCTTCCATAATGCCAATCACCAGGAACGCGGCAATACCGATCACGATGATGCCCATCAGGGCAGCACTTCCGTAGATCGGGTTGACGCCGCGTCGCGGCACCGACACGATCAGGCCGACCCAGAACACCAGGTTGAGTACGACAGCTGAACCGATGCCTGCAGTGGCCAATGCGAAGCCAGCGTCTGGCCCTTTGACGCCAGAGAGAGTCAACAGTCGGTAACCGAGTGCGCTCCCGGCGGCGTTACCGCCCGGCACGACGTTGGTCAGCGCGCGAGTCGACAACTGGATGCGGAACATACGCATACCCGACAACGGGGCAGCGGCCTCGCCGAGGGCCGCTCGTGTGAGCAGCGAATAGAAGTACAACGCAATAATCTCGAGCGCAAAGCCCAGCACGAGGAGGAACGGATTGAGGTTGCGAAGCTCGGTGGCGGCTTTGATGAACTGTGGCAGCAGTCCAACAACGAACCACAGCACCAGGGCAAAAAGCGCCATCTTGATTCCGAAACGGATTGGACGGATTCGGGGCTTCTGAGCGATTTTCAGCGGCAGGATCGGCAGCTCGCCAGTCCCCAACAGCGCACGCTGCATCTCATTTGTTTTGTCGTAGGCGCCAGTCGCCTTCGATCCCTCATCCTTGGTCACCTGTACTTCCTATCTGATGCACGAGGGTCCGGATAAACATTTTCGGCCAAATCACCACTCTGACGCGCTCACTCAGTTGAGCTGCTGGAGCAAGCCGCCGAGTCGGGCACGTAACGCTGGCGCAACCGAGACGTCGGTCTTGCCCAGATGGACGAGCACCACCTCGGACTCTGGTGCCACAACAATGAACTGTCCCTCATATCCGTGGCAGGAATAGCTCCGAGGGATCTCTGGCCAGGACCACCAGTGCCGGCCGTAGCCGAAACCCGACTCATCATCGGTCGCGACCTGCACTGCAGCGTGATCGGCCCAACCAACGGGCAGAATCTGCGCGCCTTTACCGAGGTCAGTCACCCCGTCGTGACGGTACAACTCGCCGAAGCGGGCAAAGTCCCGTGCTGACGCGTACAGGTACGACGATCCAACAAAGTCACCGGCACCATCAAACTTCGGCTCAGCCGTGGCCATTCCGGTCGGCGTGAAGAGCCGTTCTGACAGGAACGAACGCATTGCTGCTTCTCGGTCGACAGGGTCGCCGCCGGGGCCGCCGCTGACGATGTCGCCGATGATTCGGGAGATGATGTTGGTGGTGCCCGACGAGTAGTTCCACACGCTGCCGGGCTTGTGGTCGAGTGGTTGGCTGGCTGCGTATGCGGCGTGGCTTGGCCCTGCGTTGCCAAAGAGCATCTCGATGCAGTTCGATGCTGTGCCGTCGACGTAGTCCTCGATGAAGTGCAGGCCGGATCGCATCTCGAGGAGCTGGAGCGTGGTGATCACTTCCTTCGAGGTTCCCTTCCATTCCGGAACGGATGCTGGAGCGTCGATATCGATGCTTGCATCGGCGACCAGGATGCCGATCGCTGCATGGGTGATCGACTTCGCCATGCTCCACGAAATGAGCGTCGATTCAGCGTCGAGCTCGACGGCGGGCTGGAAGTCATTTGCCCGTTGGGTGCCGTAACGCTCGGCGACGACTGCGCCGCCCTGTTGGATGACCAGCGCCAGCGAGTGCCCTTCGGCGTCGGGGCGATCGAAGAGTTCGTCGACCAGTTGTGCGAGCTTTGTCATAGCCCAAACTGTACGTTGCCCAGAAGGCCCAAAGCCGTCCAGCGCTGTTGCGAAATCAGGCGAGGCGAGCCGACAGGTCGATCAGGCCCGGAACGTCGTGAATGTCGTGGTCGAGCAGTGGCAGTTCGACAATCGGTGCGTCACCTGCAAGCGCTTCGAGGCTGACGAGTTCGGCTCGCTCGGCAGTGGCCAAAGTGGTGAGTTCGCTGTGCCAGGCAACTTGCTCGGCGAGTGGGCCATCATCGAGGTCGGCGAGCAACGCAGCATCTTCAGCAGTGAGTGCCTCGGGGAGCGGATGGATCAAGTTGACCACGAGGCCGCCAAACGGGAAGTTTTTGGCCCGCAACGCATCGAGTAGATGCCTGGCTTCGCCCACAGCTTCGGCACGGGGGCTCGACACGACCACGAAACACGTGTCTTTGTCGCGCAGGAGTGCCGACACCTCTTTGGCTCGCTTGCGGAGCCCACCCTCGATATTTGCGAGTGACCGAAAGAAGTTGACCGTGTCTTCAACAATCTGCGGGCCCGCGAGGCGCTTGACCGCCCAGAGGAACATCGATGCAGCTGCATCGGTCACCCGCGCAAAAGCCCGCTGGCCAACGGTGAGTGCACGGTAAACGGGGTGTCCAAGGAAGCCAACGAGGCGGTCCGGCGCTTCAAGCAGGTCGATGGCGTGACGCGACGGCGGCGTATCGACAATGATCAGGTCCCACTCGCCGCTGGTGTGTAGTTGGTGGAGCCGCTCAATGGCCATGTACTCCTGCGCACCCGACAGCGAGCCAGATATTGCCTGGTAGACAGGGTTGTTGAGAACCGCGTCAGCTTGCTTCTTGGATGGCGACTGATCGCGGACGAGCCGATCGAAGGTCTGCTCGGCGTCGAGCATCAGCGCCCAGAGTTCGCCACCTTCGGACCGATCCGTGACGCGGTCGACACGGTGTGGTTCGTCGGTGGCTGTTTCTTTGCCGAGACCGAGCGCGTCTGCAAGCCGTCGGGCAGGGTCGACGGTGACCACGACGGTTTTGCGCCCAGCGCGAGCGGCTGCAACACCCAGCGCAGCGGCAATGGTGGTTTTGCCTACTCCTCCTGGCCCACAGGTGAGCAGGAGCTTCGCATCAGTAACCGCACGCGACAGCGATGTCATGACGGATCCGCTTCGACGAGTGCGTCGGCCAGAGCCGAGAGTTCGGCAGGGCCAATTTTGGGTGTGGTCAATCGGGGAAGTGTGATCACCGGCTCCGGCCGCTCGCCGCGCAACCGCTCGATCTGATAGCGCTGCTGCTCGAGCCGGCTGCGACCGAACGCAGCAGCTGATTCGAGCGCCGACTTCGCTTCGGCCGACAACTTCATCTTGTGCGACCTGGCAGCCATCGCAGGGGTTTTCGCGAGCCCCTCCCGATCGGGCCAGCAGGCGTTCACCACGAGCGGCAGCAGCGCAAGCCCGATCTCGTCACCCAGTTCGCCAGCGAGTTCGATCGCCTCGGTAATCGGCGTCTCCTCCGGAAGCGCCACGAGCAGTGCCATGCAACGCGCTGAGTCAGCGAGCATTTCAGAGACCTCTCGGGCCTGGTCGAGTATCGGCCCTGATTTCACGACGTCGGAAAGGCCTGATGCCGAGCGGAGGAACGGCGCCGCATGCCCAGCGGGTGGCGCATCGACGATGATCAGATCGGCGGCCCGGTCGAGTTCGAGTTCTTTGATCTTTCCAAGGACAAGAAGATGTTCGAGCCCTGGCGTCGCCGCAGCGATCATCGGCAGCGACGCAGCCGATGCCGCTCGACGGAGAATGCCGCCGACGCCTTTGAGTTCGAGATAGTCACCGAAGGCTTGTTCAGCAGGAATCGTGCGAGCTGCGATAGTGCCAGATCCCCTCGACGCGACATTGCGCTGGAGCATTTGGGTGCGGTCGGTGATTTCACGTCCACCGAGCAGCGATCCCATACCTGGGCGGCCGTCGACGGCGATGAACAGCACGTCGACCCCTTGCCGAGCGGCTGCGAGCGCATGCGCGGCAGCGACCGTCGAAGAACCAACGCCACCTTTACCAGCGACGATGACAACATTGCTCCGTGTGAGCCAGTCCGCACTCATAGTCACAACGGTACTGACAAGACAACGATTCGGGAAGTGACTTCAGTTTGATTTGGTGACATCAGCTGGCAAAGCGCGGGCCAGCAACACCGACGTGGCTGGCGACCGGCCGACCGACGGCTGCGCAGGCAAGAACTGCTGCGTCGATCAATCCTGTGACCGAGCAACCGGTGTCGACCCCCATTTCTCCGAGGGCATGCGCCACATCTTCGATTGCGACATTGCCGCTCGCGCCGGGAGCGAACGGGCAGCCGCCGAGGCCGCCGACTGCCGCGTCGATGCGATTTGCACCGGCACCAAGTGCGGCGAGCCCGTTGGCGAGCGCCAAGCCGCGCGTGTCGTGGAGGTGCGCTCCAATCGACACGTCGAGCGCATTGGCGACAGCTGCGACCAGCGCTTCGACTTCGCTCGGGATAGCAACGCCAATAGTGTCGGCCAGACCGATCGACGATGCACCCGCGTCGACGACGCGCCGTGCGACTTCAACGACACGGTTCGGGTCGATGCGATGCTCGTACGGGCAGCCAAAAGCCGTCGACAGGGTCATCTCCATCACGGCACCTTGATCGATCATCGGCCCGGCAATCGCCTCGAAGGCAGCAATCGCGTCGTCGGTCGACGCTCCAGCGTTGTGCCGGCTGTGCGCGTCGCTCACCGACACGACGTACTGCAGATGGGTCAAGCCAGCAGCCAGTGCTCGTTCGGCCCCACGCCGGTTCAGGACCAGACCCCACCGGACCACGTCAGCACCTGACGTCGCTGCACAAAGCTCGTCGGCGTCAGCCATTGCCGGTACCCGGTCGGGCCGGACAAAGCTGGTGAGCTCGAGTTCGCGTACCCCGGCAGAAACAAGCGCTTCGAAAAGCGCCAACTTCGTCTCGGTCGGAACGGGCGCCTCATCTTGCAACCCATCACGCATCGACACATCGCGCAAGATCACCGAGGCTGGCAGAGTTTGACTCATGTCAGCAACGTAGCCAAGCACAGCCTTACAAACGAACGTTCAGGGAACAGCAGTACAGAGCGAGACCACTCTGCGCTGCTGTTGCTTAGAACTCTTCGTCGAAGCCGACTTCGCCGCCGATGCCGGTTTGGTAGCTCGATACGGTGCGCTCGAAGAAGTTCGACAGGCCCTGCACGTCTTGCAGTTCCATGAAGCTGAACGGGTTCTTCGACCCAAACTCGGCGCTGTAGCCGAGCAGGGCGAGGCGGGTGTCGGCCACGTACTGGAGGTACTCGCGGGTGTCGCCAAGGCTCATGCCCGGTACGCCTTCGACGAGGACGTCGGCAGCAAACAGGTATTCGCACTCGACAGCTTCGCTGATCATCTCGCGGATATCGGACTCGAGCTGAGCGTCGAACAGTTCGGGCTCTTCGACCCGAACCGTATTGACGACTTCGAGGGCAAAGTTCATGTGACACGACTCGTCACGGAACACCCAGTTGGTGCCGTCGGCCAGGCCGTTGAGCAAGCCCTTCGAGCGCAAAAAGTAAACGTAGGCGAACGCTGCGAAGAAGAACAGGCCTTCGATGCAGGTGGCGAAGCAGATCAGGTTCAACAAGAACTGCTTGCGATGCTCCGGAGTTTCGATCCTCTCGATGTCTTGAATCTGATCCATCCATTTGAAGCAGAAGTCGGCCTTGGCCTTAATTGACGGGATGTTCTCGACTGCAGCAAACGCAGCTTCGCGTTCCTTCATGTCGGGGATGTAGTTGTCGAGGAGGGTCAAGTAGAACTGGACATGCAAGGCCTCTTCGTACAGCTGACGCGACAGGAACATCCGCGCCTCGGGGCTGTTGATGTGGCTGTACAGGTTGAGCACCAGGTTGTTCGACACAATGGAGTCGCCGGTGGCGAAGAACGCCACCAAACGGCTCACCATGTGCTTCTCGGCTGGTAACAACTTGCGGTCGAGGTCGACCAAGTCGTCGGAGAAGTCGATCTCGTCGACCGTCCACGTGTTCTTAATCGAGTCTTTATACATGTCAAAGAACTGCGGGTATCGCATCGGCCGAAGCGTCAGGTCGAAGCCCGGATCAAGAATGTTACGTTGCCCAGCAACCGGCACTGCGGCCAGTGTGTTCGACTCCGCGAAGGTGTCGTAGTCGTCGGATGTAATCGGGTCAATGAGTGCCATCAGTTGCATGCCTCGCAGGATTCGGGGTTCTCGAGGCTGCATGAAAGTGCTTCCTCATCGGTGAAAGATTTTGATTGGGATGGCTTGGGAGCGCCACCGCCGCCATTCGGCGGTGTGGTCGCCTTGACTGCAGTCGAGGTCGACTTGTTGATCTTCGTGGCCGGACGACTGCGCAGGTAGTAGGTGGTCTTGAGACCGGACTTCCATGCATGCAGGTACATCGACGAAAGCTTGCCGATGGTCGGCGTTTCCATGAAGAGGTTGAGCGACTGGCTCTGATCGATGAAGGCGCCGCGCTCGGCACCCATGTCGATCAGCTGGCGCATCGGGATCTCCCAGGACGTGCGGTACACCTCACGCAGTTCGACGGGAATGCGCTCGACGTTTTGTACCGAACCCTCGGCCTGCTTGATCTCGTTGATCATCTCTTCGTCCCACAGGCCGCGGCGCTGTAGTTCGGTGACGAGATAGCGGTTGATCTGCATGAACTCGCCCGACAGAGTTTCACGCTTGAACAGGTTAGACAGCTGCGGCTCGATGCACTCGTAGCAGCCGGCGATCGAAGCAATCGTTGCCGTGGGCGCAATAGCGATGAGCAGGCTGTTACGCAGGCCGTGCTCTTTGACGCGACCCCTCAATGTGTCCCAGTCGAGCTCGGCCGGCGGAACAACGGGAACGCCACTCTTCCGACCGCCGAGGTCCCACAGGTCGAATTGCAGGTCGCCCTGCGCTGCACGAGTGCCAGCGAACGACTCGTGTGGGCCGTTTTCGACAGCGAGTTCGGTGGATGCCCACAGAGCATGGAAGTAGATATGCGCGCTGATCCGCTTGCTGAGTTCTTTCGCCTCAGGTGAATCAAACGGCAGACCCTTCTTGAAGAAGACGTCTTGCAGGCCCATCATGCCAAGACCAACGGGGCGCCATTTGTTGTTCGAGTATTCGGCTTCGGGCGTCGGGTAGTAGTTGATGTCGATGACACGGTCGAGGAACGGGATGACCTGGCGCACGACGCGGCCAAGGCTCTCGAAGTCGAACTCGTTGCCACCCTCGGCGCCGGTACCAACGAAGCTCCCGAGGTTGAGTGAACCGAGGTTGCAGACCGCCGTGTTGTCTTGGTCAGTGACCTCGAGGATCTCGGTGCACAGATTGGACAGGTGCACAACGCGTGGCGAACCATCGTCGTTGAGCGCACCGGTCTGGTTGCACTTCTCGTTGGAAGCGTCCTTGAACGTCATCCAGCCGTTGCCAGTTTGGGCAAGCGTGCGCATCATCTTCGTATAGAGCGATCGCGCTGAGATCTGCTTTTCGAAGAGGCCGGCTTCTTCGGCAGCGGTGTAGGCCCGCTCGAAGTCTTCGCCGAACTTGTCGGTCAGGTTGGGGACCTTCTTTGGATCGAAGAGGCTCCACTGCCAGTCTTTTTCGACACGCTCCATGAAGAGGTCGGGAACCCAGTTGGCAATGTTCAGGTTATGGGTGCGGCGAGCGTGGTCGCCGGTGTTGTCACGCAGCTCAAGAAAATCCTCGACGTCGGCATGCCACGACTCGAGATACACGCAGGCGGCGCCCTTGCGGCGGCCACCCTGATTGACCGCAGCGACTGACGAGTCGAGTGTCCGCAGCCACGGGACGATGCCGTTGGACAGGCCATTGGTGCCCTGGATCAGGCTGTTCTTTGCACGCACCCGGTGCCACGCAACGCCAATGCCCCCGGCAAACTTCGAAAGCTTGGCGATGTCGGTGTAGCGCTTGTAGATGCCCTCAAGGCTGTCTTCAGGTGAGTCGAGCAGGTAGCAACTCGACATTTGACTGTGCGTTGTGCCCGAGTTGAACAGCGTCGGACTCGATGGCAGATAGGCCAGCGACGACATCAGGTCATAAAACTTGACCGCAGCGTCGACGCCACCGGGCAGTTCACCGCTCTTGGCGTCACCAGCAACGAGACCACATGCCACACGGAGCATGAAGTACTGCGGCGTCTCGATGACGTCACGGCGCTCGGGGTGACGGAGCAGGTACCGGTCATAGACCGTGCGGAGGCCGAAGAACTCGAACAAGCGGTCACGGTCAGAGTTGATAGCAGCGTTGAGTTCGGGGGCGTTGGCATCGACGAATGCAAGCACCTGGTCGGACACAATGCCCTGCTCGTGAGCGACCTTGATCGACTCAGAGAACCACGGGATGTTCTGGTTGCGGACTTCTTTGTCAACGACCGTGGCCAGGAGGCGTGCGGCCAACTTGGAGTAGTTGGGCTCTTCGACGATCAGGCCCGCTGCGGTACGGATCGACAGGTTGTCGAGCTCGTTCGTCGTTGCACGGTCGGCAAGTGCCGAGATCGTTCGAGTAGCAACACGCATTGGGTCGACACCGAGCAGCCCTTCTGACGCCCGGGCGATGGCGTGGACAATCTTGTTCAGGTCTACCGGTTCGAGTTGACCGTTGCGCTTCATCACGCGCATCCCACCACCCGCAGCGGCGGCAGTGGCGCCACCTGCGCCCGCCTGCACCACCGGCGCGGACATCGCAGCGTCGGTCAAGGTCGGTGTGCGTAACTCACCGGTGTCATCTGTCGCTGCCTGAGTCCCAACATTGCCGTCAATCAGTGTCACCTGTTACTCCGTCTCATCGTCATCGTCTGCGTTTGTCGTATTCCGTCGTAATCTTTTACGTATTTCGAGGCCAATTTTGTGTTCTTTGACTTATTCATTGACTTGTCGTCCTGATGTCAAAAGCACCAGATGTCGTGGCTCAACGTTTCGAAAGGGCCACCTCGACACCACATGTCGTGGTAGCGAGTAGGTAATTACAGCAGTGAAACTACGCAGCTGTCAACGGTAGATGCACAAAACATCCGCAATTCCGTTGCCGTGCCGCTAAGCCCCTGCTCAGGCGGCCGCGATACATGCCAACCGCGCCCACGCACGTGATTCGGAACGTTCGATGGCGGCGATTACTCGGCCCTCGAGCTCGGCTTCAGCCACCCACATCGGCTCCGTTGCGAGCAATCGGCCCTCGAGCGACCGGCTGTGATTCTCCCTGAACTCCAGCGTGGTGCGCCACCCTGTGCGTTCTAGCCACCAACGATCGAGTTGGCGCAGCGTCGAGCGATGCCGACGGTTGTGCGAAGGACGCTCGATTCGGGCGCTGGAGAGCAGTGGGCTGGCCATGGGTTCTACTGTGCGCCAGATTGCCTGTGAGCAACAAGACGGGAAACCGTGTGGGTTTGATGTGGTTGACCATGTGGACAGCCTGTGGACAGCCCCATTGCGCTGTGGACGACAGCCCGCTGACAGCCCCAGAATTTCGGCGCCTCACGCTCCAGCAGTAGCGCT
>ERZ887942.1973-NODE-1973-length-13230-cov-4.881290_pt1 | contig 13230 bp, 12 predicted proteins | sample MGYA00521099_ERZ887942 | MGnify/ENA primary metagenome ERZ887942 (study PRJEB32303, sample SAMEA104408605) | aquatic metagenome | biome: Brackish water; feature: Pelagic; material: water | place: Baltic Sea | collected 2014-06-07T06:48:00 | depth 16,251 m ... | reverse complement strand
GCTCGCATTACGATTCAACTTAGAGGAGCAAGCGATGTTGTGATGACTCATAAGGATGATGAAATCTCAAAATGTATTTCTCGACTCGCAGACCGTGCTGGCCGTGCAGTGGCACGCTCACTAAAGAAAAGCCATCAGTTTGACCGTTCACGCCCAGAAGTTTTGGTGCAAGAAGAATTGGAGCCTGTGCTCGCTGAATAATTTATCTTAAATAGTTTTATTATCTCCACAAATCCTATGCGATTCTGTTTCGCTACCATTTGTGGAGATTTTTATTGCGCCTCAAATTCTTTCGACTTCATTTCGGCAAACAGATGAATCCCTACTGGGTGGTCTGGATCGGTATTTAGTTTCCCCAAATCGTCTCGCATCATGTCCAACGCACTTAAAACGGCTCACTTACGAATAGCACGGCCAACAGATAGGCTCGATGAAATTGTTGATTTCTATCGAACCGTTCTCGGATTTTCAGTTCTGAGTGAATTCCGAGACCATGATGAATTTGATGGTGTCATGCTTGGGCATTCAGGTGCTCCGTATCACCTGGAGTTTACCAGCAAAGCAGGGCATGAAGTTGGACGATCCCCGACCGAAGACATTCTGCTGGTATTCTATATCCCGGATCGATCAGAATGGGTAGAAACAATCTCAATGATCGAATCGCAGGGTTATTCAGCAGTAAAGTCTTTTAATCCCTTCTGGGAAGTGGCTGGCAAGACGTTCGAGGATCCAGATGGGTATCGGATTGTTATTCAGAATAGTGAATGGTCGCGTTGATCAACATTGATGAAAAAGTGTGTGACTGCTTCTCTCAAAATCTACTTTTCACTGGCAATAGATGAATTCTGTTTCTTAACGAAACTTTCTATTTGAGCAAGTTGTTCTTCCAGCTTCTTATAATCATTGCCTTGTCGTTGAAACTCCTTGTTCAGTTGGTCGAGAAGTCGCTGCGCCGTTTTTTGTACTTCTTGATCATCGTCTTCAAGTCCCTTCTGAAAACGAGTTTCCAGATCATGTAATTGAAGTAATTCCACGTTCTGTGGAATCTTCAGTGATGAGAGCTCGATGTTGTCCGTTAAATAAATCGTCATTGTTGGTTGCAGAAAGTAGACTCGTTTAAGATTGCCTCGCCCAATGGCAGCACGAGCGATTCCGCCCATAATGTTGATCCGATAATCAGTCGTGACTTTTTTCCCCAGCACATCCATTGTTGTTGCCGGTCCCGGTAATAACACGACCTGTAGACCTGGATAGTTGGTCTCTGCAAATTCTCTCAAGACACGATTTGCCGTTGCTGTGTCACCCTGGTAATGAAAACTTTCGTTTCCATTCACCCAGAACTGAAAGACACGCGACTCGTCATTGATGGCATCTACCAGATTCGGCCAGTCTGTGTAGTTCGCTGCCGAGAGTGGTTTGTTTCCTTCTTCAGAAGTGGCAGCTGCAAAGCAGATTGTTGGAACCAAGAGCAGGCACACCAAGGCGATTTTCATGAGAGTATCCTTAATTCGTGAACTCGACAGAACTTCTGATGAGCTTTCAAGAAGATAAGTTCAACGTAAATTTCAGAGATCTGCAAGTCACAGAGTCCAGTAAACATCACATCACCGGGAGCGCAGCGGTGAATCTGGAAGCAGAAGCATTTCAGCAAGCGGGACACCTTGCCGTTCGACCGAATTCAATGTTTTAGTGCCGGGTGGAGGCGGAGTCAGTGAGTCCCATGGATCGGCTTTTCTCCGAATGACAAGAACGTATCTTGAGAGATCGTCTCGGTGATGATCGTAAGCACTGAGGACAATGTCTGGTCGGTTCTTTAACCAAGAGCCTTGTTGCATGAAATGTAACTGCAGCGGATGCAATACAGGAGCAACTTCAATCACTGCTCCTTGAGGAATCTCTTCAAGACTTTCTTCCAAAAACTTTGGGGTGACGCTATCTCCCCAGTAGGTGGGTTCGAAGCCTAAATCTTCCGCTTTCCAAAGTCCTCCGACAATCTCGCTATAATAACCGAGATGACAGGGGTGCAAAGTGACCAAGTTGAAGATTGGTCCTGCGAAGCAAAGTATTAGAAAACCAGTTGCAATTCGGTTTCCGTTTCTAAGTTGTAAGCTGTCGAAAATCCTCTTCATTCCCAGTCCGGCAAAGATCGCGAAGAGCGGAAATGACATCAGGAACAATCTCGCGCCGTCATAGACAGTGACTCCCGGTAAGGCGAAGACGACAAGCGGGATGAGCCATGCACCGAATATCAATTGAGTTCGAGGATCGAACAGGCTCCTGCGTGAATTCTCATCGTCCGTTCGTTTGAACATCGCGATCAATCCGCAGGACAAAAATCCAAGAGGCATCGTGATAGCGAACAGGACGAAGGGATAGTGCCAGGGAACATCTGTGTCTGCGTATTTCGTTCCGAGATAGAAACAGTTCAAACTTGCCCGTTCGGTCGCTCGGAGGAAGTATTCTTTGAGATGCTCAACCGGATCAATCCATAACCAGGGCCAGCCAATAAAAAAAGTGGCAAATGCGAATAGGAACAAAGCAATCACAGGAATGAGTGATCGCAATCGCCAATTCCACAGTCCCCAGATGACAACGACAGGAATGAGTAAAATTGCATGAATTTTCGTTAAGAGTACCAGCCCTAACAGAACGCCAGGAACAAATGCTCTCGTCGCTGTCGGTTGTGCTTTGGCTGTCGTCTTCCAACTGTTCGCTAAGACGAGAACAAAGGCCGTATAGGTCAAACAAGTACACATTTCCAGTGATGCAAGATGTGCATGACCGAATAACCTGGGCATACACATGACTGCGAGCGTTGAATAGCAGCTCACGTGGGAACCGAACCATCTGCGCGAATAGAGCCCAATCAATAGCACCAGCAGTCCAAACTCAAATGCTGAGGCAAGCCTAGCAGCACTGACAAAATAAGCCCCTTTGGAATCCTCTGATGAGAATTCTCTCACCAGCCTGTTTGCAACTCCTAAGGCGATTCTTCCTAACGGGGGGTGATCAGGGTTGTAGCCTGGATTCTCGTAAATTTCGAGTTGAGTCTCGGGATGAAATGCTGCCAATCCAGCATCGAGGAATGAATCAACGAGATAGACTCCGACTTCAATATTAAAACATTCATCGAAGGTTAAACCGGGACCATTGCCTGACCATTTGAGTTCGTCGGCAACGTCGATGTTTCCAGCGACAAGCAATGTCGCAACCAGGGCAGCAACCCAGGGAAAGAGAGGTGATAAAAAAAACAAAGCGACCCTTTTAGAAAGGGTCGCTTTGTCGTTAATGGTCGAGCCGCTCATAAACGAGTCCGGTAATCGATCCTTATGTATCCAGCTATCTTTCGACGAGCTGATTGCAATTTAATATCTACAATGAAAATGTTAAATACTGCTTTGACTCGAAGTCAACTCTAACCGAAAACGATTTCAGAACTCCCCAAAGCTCTGCAGTGGTGGACCCACGAAATCAGCGGGTCGCCTTCGTTTCTAAGAGAATTTAACGCTTCTCACTGCGTCGTTATCTTGCCAGCTTAGCTCGTCGAACGAAAAGCTAGGTCGTCATCCATAACAACCGGTCAGCGCTACGCTCGACACTTCGCAAAGGCGGCTTTATTGCTAAAGCCGTAGTACTTACGCGAGCGTCTTGCGACGGCTAACCAGAGTACGAATACGCTCAGCGAGAAGTGCAGCATCAAACGGTTTACGAAAAGTTTCGTTGAAAATCGTTCGATCAAAACCACTCGCAGTATCTTCATCGCTTAAAAGGGCGATGAGGACAGTGTCAGTGTAGTCGTTATTCTTGCGAAGATTCTGGGCAATCATCAAGGCTTCGTTACGTCCCATTGCGAAGTCAATGACAACACAATCAGGATGCAGCGATTCCGCCTGGATGCCGGCTTCGAATCCGCTGGCAGCTAGTTCGACTTTAAAGTCTTCGACTGGAAGGACTCCTTCCAATCCGCCACGCATGATGCTGTCAACTCCGACGAGGAGCAATTTGCCCATCGTTTCGTCTTCTAGCTCACCGAGTGGCATACCGTGTTCTTTCAAGAACCGGATCAAGTGCTCGCGGGGAATGCGACGATCCTGGGAACCGGGAATCCGATATCCGCGGAGTCGTCCTGAGTCGAACCACTTACTGACGGTACGTGGTGCAACCTTGCAAATCTTAGCGACTTGACCGGTAGTGAAGATCGTCCTCATTGCGGGCTCTCCAATCACAATCTGTCTGGGTCAGAGTAGTACAGTCTACTCGTAATCTTCACCCCAACTTCAACACGCGGCCGGCTCTCCTAGCCCGTGGGTCCATGGCATAAACCCGCGTTGAATTCAGGGTAGTCTCAGGTTAGTTATAAGTGTTTTTTAGGTGACTGTGCCCGCATCACTTTGATGCGAAACCCTCGCAGTCACTAAAAACCTTCTCGGAGAGGAAGCCCAAACGGATCATCATCACAACGACAAATTGCCGTTCCAACAAAAACCGCCTGACTCACAAGCGAAGAAATCCCCTTGAGTCCTAAGAAACAATAAAGCAAAGGAGAAAAGCTGACATCTTGTCTGCTTCTCCCTGCGTTCACGTTCTTTGTGAACTCCCCCCTAATAGATGGAAAGATCTGTTCGGTTGATTTGCGTCTTGCAATCGTTCAGGGAGGCACCCCCGAACCGAATAGATTTAACCACCTGACTTACATTGTCGGCTTTGACGGGCTATCAACTTCAGTCGGATTCAGCACTACTGTTGAGACTGACGGTGGAATTCCGTTCTGCGACACAATCGATCCTGATTATTTGACCGGTTTCAGCAATTATAGCCCCATTTTCAGATGCAAAACTTCTCTAATTGATCTAATCGTTCCAAAGAGGCCGTTCTAATTTTCAACAAATCCTTAGAACTGAACCTCGACCTGGTTCTATTCAAATGTATACCTCGTTTTATTGATTGGTAGAATTCTCTGTTGCTTTCCCATTTCCCTGTTCAGATCATTTGACATTCCAAGACTCCTAAACTACCTATACGTAAAAATCAGCGTGACCGGCAGTGTTTGCCGTCAACGAAGGAATCGATATTCACGCAACGCTCACCAGTTTGCACTCGGGGCTGGATGAGTTGGACAGTGAAACCCGAACATCAACTGAGACGGAGATTTGAGAATGACACGTAAAATTCTATGTTTGTTTGCTGTTGCAGCTATGGTCATGGTTGCTTCTTCTGATTCTGCAGAAGCAGCTCGTTGCTGCAAAGCACCAAAAGTTCGCAAGGTAAAATGCTGCAAAGCTCCTCGCGTCAAAAAGTGCAAAACCCCAAAAGTGAAGACTTGCTGTTCACCTTGTGAAACTGCATCACCTTGTGCTGCTCCAGCACCATGTGCAACTGCTGCTGGATGCCCAACAAGCAACGCAGCTCCTGCTGCACCAGCTGAAACAGCTCCTGCTGCTCCAGAAAATGCACCAGCACCACCTCCAGAAACTCTGTAGTTTCTACTATCACTGAGGAATCCCTGCCTGAATCATTTCATGTGGGGATTTCTTTTTGCGCTGACTGGATTTGACATATTATTAGACGGAACTCGTCTTGACCCAAATGGTCAATTTTGAAGAATATCCAATCTACTAAATAATGTAACCTTAAATCGCCACACGAAGTGGTGCTGAAAGGGGATCAGTAATTTCGATTCTGCTCTTTGAAGTTATTGATGAAGCGTCCTTGCAAAGGAGTGCAATTGCCGTGAAGTTTGAATTCAGAACAGCTTTCTTATTGTTAGTGGCAGCTTTTTCACTGGCAGCAGTACCGCCTCAGGTGGTTGACGCCCAAACAACTGAGACTGATCGTCATCAGTTAGGGCTGATTGACATGGCGTACGTCTTCAAGAATTACCAGAAATTTAATGATCAGACAGAAGCCTTGCAGGCTGAGATTGTAGAGACTGACACCGAGATGAAGTCTCGTGTCGAAGCTGGTCAAAAGATACAGGCACAAATGAAAGAATTCTCGGCGGGAAGTGCTGAATACGAAAAACTTGAAGGCGACCTACTCACGGAACAAGCTGAACTCAAAAAATTGCAGCTGAAGAAGCAACGTGAGTTTATGCGAAAAGAAGCAGACATTTACAAAGAGACTTACCTTGAGGTTCGTGACGCTATCTCACGTTACTCAACTTATTACAAATACACGTTGATCTTACGCTTTGATCGCTCGGGAGTGACATCAGCCGAGAATCCACAAGACATTGTCGAAGGTCTCAATCAGCAAGTCCTTTATCATCGCAATCGTGACGATCTCACCGATCCGATCTTGAACTATTTAAATGAGCATTGGAAACGGACACAGCAAGCTGCTGCACCCTCTTCCTCGACTACGAACTAAGCAGACGCTCTTTTCACCTCGAGATTGCAGTTGATGGATGATCTCGTCGCTGCTCAATAGGATTTGTTTCTGTGCCAACACCCCCACAGCGGCAACAACAAACAATTGCTCGCTCGGCTAAAGTCTCTGGGTTTGGACTTTTCGGCGGAGTGGATGTTGTCGTCGAGTTTTGTCCAGCTGAACCTGGACACGGGATTATTTTTGAACGAGTCGACCTCGCTCAAGCAGTTAAAATCCCAGCTTTGATAGAAAATGTAATTCCTCAACCACGCTGTACTGTGATTTCGAACCATGATGTCACCGTTTCAGTAATTGAGCATGTCATGGCAGCATTGGCAGGTCTGCACATTGATAATTGTTTAGTGAGAATCAACGCACCAGAACCGCCGGCGTGTGATGGTTCGAGCCTCCTATTTGTCGAAGCACTTCTTGGAGCAGATATTGTTAAACAAGACGAACTTCGAGCAGTGATTGTTGTCGACCAAACTCAAATTGTTACTGAGAGTGACCACGTCGGCATCGGAGTACAGTCATCAAACTCGAATGAATATGAAATCGGGAGTATTGTTGATTATGGGGACAGCTCTATTCCTCGGCAATCTGTCACAATACGAGTGACTCCAGAAACATTTGTTAATGAGATTTCAAACGCAAGAACCTTCGTTCTTGAGCAAGAAGTTGCAGCTTTGCAGGCTAATGGAATTGGTCAACGAGCAACTCCTCAAAATGTTCTTGTCTTCGGTGAATCAGGTGTCATCGAGAACTGTCTCCGTTATGAAGATGAATGTGCTCGACACAAAATATTAGATTGTATTGGTGATTTTGCCTTGATTGGCTGTGACCTGATCGGCAGGTTTAGTGCCACGCAGTCGGGGCATAGACTCAATCATGCGATGATTCGTGAAATAAAAGCAGCCAAGAGCAGGGAAGAAGCAACGTCGACTCTTTCTTTTCCTGTACCTCAGAAACAAGATCTCAATCAAATCAGGGCTGCCGGATAACTGCCCCTATAATACTGTCAGGATGACAACACATGCCGACTTCCATTTCTCCACTTTCGCACGTTGACCCTAAAGCAACAATTGGCGAGAACGTACAAATCGGTCCTTTTTGTTTCGTTGGTCCCGAAGTCAACCTCGGGGACGACTGCATTCTAGATAGCCATGTGACATTAACCGGTAAGACGACGATCGGTACCAAAAATCGATTCTGGCCGACAACTGTCATTGGCGGAGAACCACAAGACTTCTGTTACCACGATGGCGCTCCAACTCAGGTCATCATTGGGGATAACAATCAGTTCCGCGAAGGTGTGACCGTTAATCGTGGTGCAGAGAAAGAAGATGGTATCACTCGCATAGGAAACGATAATTTCTTCATGGCGAATTCACACGTCGCCCACAACTGCTGCATCTACAACAACGCGATGTTGGTAAATGGGGTCTTACTCGGTGGTCACGTTCACGTCCATGATCGGGCGATCATCTCCGGGAATTCCGCAGTTCACCACTTCACAACCATTGGAACACTCGCCTTCATCGGCGGTTGCTCTCGCATCACGACGGATGTGCCTCCCTATATGATGTGCGTCGGAAACGACAATCCTCAGATTCGCACCGTCAATCTGATCGGTATGAAGCGTTCTGGAATACCAGAAACATCAATCAAACTTATCCGTCAAGCACAGCGAATGCTTTATCGCGAGCACAAGAAACTGGATGCGGTCAAGGAACACTTCCAGCAAGAACTCGATGGCATCACACCGATCGAGCTGGTCGTGTTGTTTAATGCAATAGACAAACAAAGGGCCGGACGCATGGGACGCGGTCGCGAAGCGGCACGTACAACGCCGCTCGTTGAGAAATCAGATCAACTCAAGAAATCTGCATAATCTAATTTTTGTTTAGCCCCACAGTTTAACTGTGGGGCTAAACAGTTTTTTGCAATCAAAGACATATTACTCACTCAACTCTACCAACTTAGCGTGCTCTATGAACAATCCTCTTAATGTTGCAGTCGTCGGAGTCGGTGCCCTCGGACGTCATCATGCCCGAATTCTCTCACAACTTGATAACGTCAATCTAGTCGCTGTTGCTGAGCCAAATGAAGAACAGGGCAGGGCGGTCGCTGAATCTTGTGGCTGCGAATGGACGAATGATTTCCGCACACTTCTGAAGTCTGTCGATGCAGTCTCCATTGTGGTTCCAACGGTCATGCACCGCACGATTGGCGAAGTCTTCCTTAGCCACAGCGTTCCCGTATTAATGGAAAAACCTCTAACGGCAACCGTTGCCGATGGAGAAGTCCTTGTTCGACTTGCACAAGAACACAATGTCCCGCTGCAAGTAGGGCATATCGAACGCTTTAACCCTTCGTTTCAGCAGTTGTCTGAATGGACAGACGAACCGAAATACATTCGCACTGAACGAGTGAGTCCGTACGCATTTCGATCAATGGATATTGGAGTCGTCCATGACTTGATGATTCACGATATCGAACTTTGCCTGTCATTGACCCAGGAAATGCCAATTGAAGTCGATGCGTTTGGAGTTTCTCTCGTCGGTGGTCGCGAAGATGTGGTTCAAGCACGTCTCACTTTTCCAAATGGCTGCATCGCTGACTTAACTGTGAACCGAGTGACACCCGGAGCTACGAGAACAATTCAATGCTGGTCTGAAAAAGGCTGTGCTATCACCGACCTGACTGCGAGAACCACAAAGACGTTCTCGCCAACTACGATGATGCAAACAGGCAGTCTCCCGTTCGAGATTGCTCAGTCGAGACAAGAGACGATTGAAACTTTGAAGCCGAAAGTCTTTGGGACATTCATTGAACAGAATGAATTACAGGCAGCGGATTCAGACGCTCTGACCGCAGAACTTACATCATTCATTGACGCTGTCGAACATCGGAGACAACCCGTTGTCAGCGGGAGTCATGGACTGGCAGCGCTACGTGTTGCAGAGGCAATTCTAGATTGCGTTCACAACCACGAATGGGACGGCACCGCAGACGGACGAGTTGGACCAAACGCATTGCTTGCTAGTTATCTCGGAGACTCACACTTCGAGAACAGTTCAGATTCTGCGGCTGCTTGATTTTAATCAAGCGTTTTGCCGAACACTTCAAGTGCCCGGCTAACTCGTCTATTCCCATTCAATGGTACTCGGTGGTTTCGAGCTCACGTCATAAACCACGCGATTCACGCCGCGAACCGAATTGATGATTCGCGTTGAGACTCGCTGAAGCAGATCATACGGCAAACGTGACCAATCAGCGGTCATGAAGTTGTCGGTATCAACCGAGCGAATCGCGATCACATCTTCGTAGGTTCTGTCATCGCCCATCACCCCAACAGTTTGCAGCGGTAACAACACAGCAAACGCCTGTTGAACTTTGTGGTAGTAATCCGACGCGTAAAGCTCATCGATGAAGATGGCGTCTGCTTCTTGTAGTGTTGTCAGTCGCTCTTGAGTGATGTCTCCTAGGCAACGCACCGCCAATCCGGGACCGGGGAAGGGATGTCGCCAGATTAGTTTCTCGGGCAATCCAAGTTCATGCCCCATTAGGCGAACTTCGTCTTTGAAGAGCATTCGCATCGGCTCAATCAACTCGAATCCCAACTCCTTCGGCAAGCCCCCCACATTGTGGTGATACTTAATCGTCGCAGCCGGTCCATCAGGATTTGCTCCCGATTCGATCACATCAGGATAGAGAGTTCCCTGTGCGAGAAACCTTGCGTCATCAATATCTTTCGACTCATCTTTGAAGACATCGATAAATTCTTTGCCGATGATCTTTCGTTTTTTCTGCGGATCGCTGACACCTGCTAATGCGGTGAGGAATCTCTCGCGTGCATCGACGACTCGCAGGTCAGTTTTGAAATGCTCTCCGAATTCGTATTCGACTTGTTCGCGCTCTCCTTTTCGCAACAACCCGTTGTCGACAAAGATACATGTCAGTTGTGAACCAATTGCTTTGTAGAGAAGGGCAGCGGTCACCGAGGAATCAACTCCACCCGAGAGACCACAAATCACCCGCGAATCGCCAACACGTTCGCGGATCGCTTCAATCTCTTGATCGATGAAAGAAGAGATTTTCCACGAACCTTCGCAGCCACAAATCTTGCGAATGAAGTTGCCGATTAAGTGTTCGCCATGTTGAGTGTGCGTTACTTCCGGGTGAAACTGCAAACCGTAGATTTCACGTTCACGATGTTTGATCGCTGCGTTCGGGCAGTCTTCAGTTTCTGCGAGAACCACGAAGTTCTCATGCAGATTCTCAACACGATCTCCGTGACTCATCCACACAGTGAACTTGTCCGGCAGACCAGCAAAGAGCGGTCCACCATCTTCGCAGTTTATCTCGGTGTGTCCGAATTCTCGCGAGAGGCTCGGCTTCACTTCGCAACCAAGTGATCGACATTCCGCCTGCATTCCATAACAGATTCCGAGAACTGGAATCCCCAGATCAAAGATTCCCGGATCAACCTGCGGAGAACCATCGGCATACACGCTCGCTGGTCCGCCAGAAAGAATCAAACCTTTCGGAGCGATCTCCCGAATACGCTCCGCCGAAAGGTCGTGCCGAACCAACTGACAAAAGACATGCTGATCCCGCACCCGCCGAGCAATCAGCTGCGCCGTCTGTGATCCAAAATCCAGAACCAGAACCGTTTCCTGCTGAATATCACCCGCACTGGTCATCAGTGAATCGTCTGATGTTGAAGAAGTTGTCATAAAATTGCCACACTTACAATAAATACTTACGTGCCATGTCGATTCACAATTATCAGGGAGCACCCCCTAGAACCTTGGCTACCGATTGACTCTCAAAAAAGGCGAATCGGGCATTTTAGCTGCTAATCTGTTGTTCGCAAGAAGAGCGTGTTAAGAATTGATTACAATCCCAGCATCAAGATGTGAACGCCATGGACTGTCTGACTCTTGAGTTCGACCGATATTCCCATCCGAACGATATAAGGCATTCCGCCGTCACTGTTCGCTACGGCATTAGCTTCTATCGCAGACTCAGTCAGCGGTAGCTGAAAACCATAGTTTTTGTATTTCTTTGACGGAGAAAGTGTAATGACGTCAGCGTGAGATAAGAGGTCACCAAATTCGCTGTTTGGCTGACCGATGGTCTTATTCTCGCTTGCTTGCAAGATGAAACGCCCCACAGAGGGAGCTGTCTTTTCAAAGTCGATCCGTTCTAAACTGTCGCCTTCAATCGTTTCGGACTTAGGCAACGCTTCTGACTGTTGGCATCCAGAAACAAACAACATCACGAGAAGAACAACTGGAAGCTTTGGGTATTTCAAAATATAAACGCCCACATTCATTTGTTTGGTCATTTTGCAATCTTTCGATAGCAGTACAAGGGGCGCTCTTTTACTGAATCAAAGCCCTTGCAAATAAACATAGACATAAGCAATTTCCTGTGTCTTTTTATCAACACGAATCACCAGCATAGGCCAAAATACAACACCGCCGCCTTCTCCTCCATCAGTTGATATTTGATTTGCATTTTTTAAATCTTCAGTTATTGGCAGAGTGAAATCGTAAGAATGTAAACGAGTCCCGTCATCAAGATTATCCCTCGATAGTGCATGTTCAAGCAATTCTTCAAAGTCTGATAGCGGTCGACCTATCATCTTGTTTGCCTGAGCAAGTTCGATAAATTCTCGTATTGCTGGTTCGAGTTCCTCAAAATCTATCGCATCCAGTGCACGCTGTTCAATTACTTTTTGACGTAGAGGCGGTTCAGAGTTGCAGCCACTTTCCATCAGGCACAATGACAGTAATAGCCCAAGATGAATCGGTGAAATGTTTGTCATTGTTGCCTTTCCTGAATGCACAAACGGAGATTGATCATTCTGAAGCATAATACGTAAGAAACATCTCAGTCTGTGAAAGCGAATATCCTGAAAACTCAAAAAATGACGAAATGCTCCTCAAACGCTTTATTCGAGGTGCCTGAGCCACTTTCCACAATTCAGCCCATGGACGAGGCGGCATCACGCAGTTACGATAGGGCGGTTATTGGGGAGATACCCCATACAATATAAATACAAAACAGAACCGCTACGGCGTCTTCCATAGAAAGGATGACGAATATGTCATACCAACTTCCTGAACTGGGTCAAAATCCTTCCACCACTTCCGCTGGAACCAATCCCGGTAGCTTTGCGAAGAAAGCTCAGATTGCTCCTGGTGTCGATGGTCGCTGGACGTTTGCTTCGCCTGATACACCGGGGATGCCCGAGCCTTCTAACAAAACAGCTTGGGACTTTTTGCCTGAGAACTGGTCCACAGGTGTCATCACTGAAGGAGATGTTTGCTCCGAGAGTGGTCGAGTTGTTTTTACTCAATCAGACACGTCGTTGCGAGAAGTGACCTTTCCAGCTGACTTCGAACCAATCACTCAGCTTGAATCTGCTCGTGTCGGAATTGTGACGCCTGAGATGGAAAGGGTCGCTGAGCGGGAAACGCATCTCACACCCGAACAGGTTCGTGACGAAGTCTCTGCCGGTCGGATGGTCATTCCTGCGAACAAGGTTCACTTGCAGCATGAACTCGATCCAATGGCGATCGGTCGTGCATCGAAGACAAAGATCAACGCCAACATGGGGGCGTCGCCTGTTTCCTCGGGAACAGATGAAGAAGTTGAGAAACTGAAATGGGCAGAGCAGTGGGGCGCCGACACCGTGATGGATCTCTCCACCGGGGGAGACATTGATGGCTGCCGAGAAGCGATCATCCATAATAGTAACGTCCCCATCGGAACCGTGCCGATCTACTCGATGATCATCGGTCGTAAGTTGTACGATCTCAATATGGAAATCATTTTAGAGTCGCTGCA
>ERZ887942.1971-NODE-1971-length-13232-cov-6.405783_pt1 | contig 13232 bp, 9 predicted proteins | sample MGYA00521099_ERZ887942 | MGnify/ENA primary metagenome ERZ887942 (study PRJEB32303, sample SAMEA104408605) | aquatic metagenome | biome: Brackish water; feature: Pelagic; material: water | place: Baltic Sea | collected 2014-06-07T06:48:00 | depth 16,251 m ... | reverse complement strand
AGCATATTCCATATTCTTGGTACTTCCTAGTCCCGAATCACAACTTGGCCGCGCTATAAACAAGACATCTGAGTCGGTTTTCGCATTTCGGAGTCCGAAAGGGATACGACCCTGACGACGACTTCGTTCGTCAGAAGATGAAGATTCGCATCCAAAGCAGTCTTATTATAGGACGCATAACGGTCTGGTCTGCCTTGTGTTGTCGATCGGTCCTCATCAATTGAAAGGGGTCGATCGATTCAGGGGCCACCTAAAATGTCCTCGGTTGCTGTCGAAAGGCGGCTCCACGAGTCGAGAAGATGGGTTTCGCCGCAATGCGTGCTGGCAATGGCGAGATCGCGAAGCCAGCGGCGGAGCCAGGTGGCGGGGGCGGCGGGTTTCAACATGGTGCGGGGATCCATCGTCTCATCGAACGCGTGGATGAGGTCCCGGAACTCATGCCCATCGACCACTTGTCCTCGGAGATGTGGGTCGAGAACCGTGATACGACGTCTGGTCTCGTCTCTCACCGCCACCAGGAATCGGCCTGGCACCTCGACGCCGAAGACGTCGAGGCCAACCCGTTCGGCGGCGCCGCAGTATGCGAGTGCGCACGGAACCGGCAGGCCAGGCATCCCGTCGAGCACGAGGTCAAAGTCCATGGCATCTGGATGCATCGCAACATCTTCGTGGCAGCCAATTCCCATGTCTTCGAAGATGACCTCGTGCAAATGCGCCATGAGACCTTCGGAGCCACGTGCCGTCGAGGCATTCCCCCGGCCTGCGAGGTGGGGCACTCGGCAACGAACTCGATGCGCGATGGCTTCCAAACGAGTATGCGCGGCACCGGGGTCAAGTTCTGGACGGCGGTGGGCCCCGAGGGCGACGGCGGCGTCGACCAGGTCTCGATATCGATCAAGCTCGGTGAGCGACGCGCAATATCGGGAGGTCCAGTCCGTCATGGAGATCTTTCATTCGAACGAAAGGGGGCGATTCGCTGGGTCAATCGACTGTTTCGGCGTCCGATCAGCAAGATTGGTCGATGAGAGGGGGAAAACCCGATCTATGGGTAGAAAACGTCGGTTCTGCAGAAGATAGGCTGGCTCGTTCGTCGCTTTTCTGAATGCCTTTGGCCGGTCCATATTTTGTTCTCATGACTCAGGAATCCTCCACACCATCGCGAATCGGGCCGAGCCGGCACGTCATCTCCGTGGTGGTCAGCGGCGCCTTGCTGCTCTCTGGGTTTATCGCGGGACAGTTGGGATTCGTCGGGGTTGCCGAGATCTTGTACGCCCTCGCGATGTTGGCGGCGGCCGCCGACGTGGCCGTTGGAACCTTCCGCAAGCTGCTGTCTGGAGTTCTCGACGTCGACCTGCTCATGCTGCTGGCGGCGATCGGGGCCACCGTGATGGGTCGGGTCGGTGAGGCCGCCGTTCTGCTTTTTCTCTTTGCACTCGGTCACGCGCTCGAACACCTTGCCATGCGACGCGCGACCCGGGCGATCGAAGCGCTGGGAGAATTCGCGCCGGCGGTGGCTCGACGGATTCGCGATGCTGATCACGAAGAAGAAGTCCCCGTTGAAGAACTCGTGCCCGGTGACATCGTGCGAGTTCGTTCGACGGAGCGGATCCCCATCGACGGGACCGTTTGCCGCGGCGCGACCGGAGTCGACCAAAGCCCGATCACCGGCGAGAGCGTACCGATCCGGGTTCAGCCCGGGGTGGAGGTCTTCGCGGGAACATTGAATCTCGATGCGGTGATCGATATTGAAGCAACCAGCGCGGCCGGCGAAACACTGATGGCCCGGATGGTTCGAATGGTGGAGGAGGCTCGTCAGCGACAGGCGCCCACCGAACGTACTGCCGAACGATTCACGCGAATCTACGTTCCGATGGTGCTGCTGGCGGTTGGCTTGCTCATTGTGCTGCCCCCGATGTTTCAATGGTTGGGTTGGTCGGAATCAGCGGCTCGGGCGATGACCGTCTTGGTGGGTGCATCTCCGTGCGCGCTGGCGATCTCCACGCCGGCCGCGGTACTCGCCGGAATCGCGAGGACTGCTCGAGGAGGCGTCTTGGTCAAGGGCGGGGGCGCGTTGGAAGAGCTTGGTGCGGTGCGAACTATTGCGTTTGATAAAACAGGAACGCTCACCGAAGGCCGACCGACGGTACGCGACATGGTGGTGGTGGAAGGACGCACTCGCAATTCAGTCTTGGGATTCGCAGCCGCGATCGAGCGTGAAAGTACGCATCCCTTGGCGCGGGCAGTGGTGGTGGCCGCCGCGGAATGCGACAGCGTTGAGGCGACTTCAGCGGAGGTCGTTCCGGGGTTCGGGATGAAAGGCATGGTGGATGGGCAAAAAGTTCTGGTCGGCGGTCGCGGCTTACTTGTCCAGGCATCGATCGAGATTCCCGAGGCTCTGAAGCAGGCGGCGGAGACCGCGAGTGCGGGCGGAAGGACGGTTGCATTCGTGGCCATTGATCGCGCCGCCGTCGCGATGCTCGCATTCGAGGACGCGGCCCGCCCGGAAGCGGCGGCGGTCATTCAACGACTCCGGATTCTGGGAATTCGGCCCATGATCATGCTGAGCGGTGATCGACAAGGACCGGCTAAACGGATTGCCGAGCAACTCGGCCTCGACGAGATCCGCGCTGAGTTGCTTCCGGAAGACAAGATCGCCGCGGTCGCCGAGCTTCGCAGAACGCACGCGCATGTGGCGATGGTGGGGGACGGCGTCAACGACGCGCCAGCCCTGGCGGAAGCGACGGTGGGGATCGCGATGGGGGGTTGTGGTACGGACGTCGCGCTGGAAGCCGCGGACGTGGCGTTGATGGCTGATGATCTTTCTCGACTCCCCTTCGCGGTTCAGACCGCACGAAGAACTCGGTCCATTATTCTCCAAAACGTCATCGCGTCGATGGGCATGGTGGTCCTCCTCATCGTGCTCGGTTCCTTTGGCATCACAAATCTTGCAACCGCAGTGGTTCTTCATGAGGGGAGTACCGTGCTGGTGGTACTGAATGCCCTTCGACTTCTTCGGCTCCCTGATGAGGCGATCCAAAAGACCACGTCGGAAGGGACGGATTCGGAATGACCGATGTCCAGGTGCGACTTCGTGATGTCGAAAAGGTCTTCCCCGGAGGCGTCAAAGCGGTCGCGGCGATGGACCTTGATCTTGCGCCGGGGCGGGTGACCGCGTTGCTTGGTCCGACCGGATGCGGGAAGAGCACGCTCCTACGATTGATCGGGGGCGTCGAGCTACCGACGGCCGGTTCGATTGAGATTGAGCCGTCGCCGCGGATTGGATTTTGTTTTCAAGAGCCACGACTTCTGCCTTGGCGAAACGTGCGGCGGAATGTCGCATTACCCCTCGAACTCGCTCGGGCCTCATCGGAGGTCTGTCGTCGCGAAGCCGACCGCCGACTCAAAATGGTTGGCCTTAGTGATGCCGCGGATTTTCTACCGGCGGCGTTGTCCGGGGGCATGCGGATGCGAGCCGCGGTCGCCAGGGCATTCATCGCTGATCCGAACCTTCTCCTGCTTGACGAGCCTTTCGCGGCGTTGGATGAAGTGACTCGACTTCGCCTTGATGAGGAGGTCGCCGCGCTGGTTCGAGAACAATCGATCACCGTCTTGTTGGTCACCCATTCAATCGCCGAAGCCGTCTTTCTCGCCGACGAAGTGGTGGTCTTGTCACCGCGGCCGGCGCGGATTCTAAAACGTTTCGATATTCCTTTCGGGGAACGGCATGCCCCGCTCCGGGGGCGTGAGGAGTTTGGCCGCCTCCAATCGGAGATCTATGAAGTGCTGCTCGCGGGTATGGGAGACGAGGCGTGAGATCTCTAGGCATCATTCTCCGTTCGATCTGGCCGCCGGCCGTGGTGGTTCTGATTCTCCTGTCGCTCTGGCACCTTGCCGTCGTGCTGTTCTCCATACCCGAGTTTCTTCTCCCCACGCCATGGAGCGTGCTTCAGAAGATGTATGAGCAATGGCCTCGATTGATCGCCGCGACGGGAAGAACCGCGACGGCGACGCTGGTCGGATTTGGCCTGAGCGCGGTCATTGGAATTGTCTCCGGGAGCATTTTGTCGCTGGTTCCTCTGGCTCGCCGAGGCGTCTATCCACTGACCCTCCTGCTGCAGATGGTTCCACTGGTCGCCATCGCGCCCATGCTGGTCATCTGGTTTGGATATGGCTTGCCCAGCGTGATCGCCGCCGCGTGCATCGTCTCGATCTTCCCGGTGATTGCGGGCACCCTTGACGGCCTTCAATCGGTCGACGCCGGACTTTCTGAGATGTTCAAAATTCATGGTGCGGGGCGGATTCGGACGTGGTGGTCACTCGGCCTGCCATGGTCACTCCCCAGCGTTTTTACGGGTTTGCGAATTGCCGCGGGCCTCGCGGTCATCGGCGCCATCGTGGGCGAGTTCGTCGGTGCTTTCGGCGGCGATCGGGCGCCGTTGGGGGCGATCATCACCAGCGCCCTCAAGCAGAATCAGACCTCAACGGTCTTTGCGGCGGTCGCGCTTGCCGCCATGCTTGGCTTCGCACTCTTCGGATTTGTGAATCTCGTCGGTTGGCTTCTGCTCGGCCGATGGCATGAATCGGCACGGTGATTCGGATTCGGCGATACTCGGAGGAGTCTCCCAGTCATTCCGAGGAATCCAATGGTTCACAAATTCACGACGCGTCAGATCGGGACCCTGCTCGTTTCAGCGATGCTTGGTCTGGTTTTCGTTTCCGGATGCACCGACGCCGAATCAGTGGGGAATGGCGCAAAGCTCCGGACGGTCACGGTTCAGTTGAATTGGTTTCCGGAGCCAGAATTTGGCGGATTCTATGCGGCTAAAGAAAAAGGAATCTTTGAGAAAGCCGGATTCGACGTCCAGCTCATTAAGGGCGGCGCCGACGTACCAGCGCCCCAACTCGTCGCCAGCGGTCGCGTCGACTTCGCGGTTGTTTCTGCGCCGCAGCTGGTGACCATTCGCGCCCGCGGGGGGAAAGCCACGGCAGTTTTTGCGAGTTTTCAGATGGCGCCGCGAGCGATTATCGTCAAGCGGAGCTCGCCATTCAAGACGCTTAAGGAAATCTGGGAAAGCGACGCGAAGGTGATGGCGCAGGACGGCCTGGTCTTCATTCGTTGGTTGAATAGCATCTACGATGGTTCGAAGTTGTCGTTTGTTCCGTACGCAGGTTCCAATGCGCCTTTCGTGGACGGTAAGGTTCAGGCGATGCAGGCCTTCGCGACCGCGGAGCCCATACAACTCGAGGTCGATGGCGTCATGTCCCGGGTTTATTTGGTCGGAGAGACTGGCTACAACCCTTACGATGGCGTGGTCGCGGTGAATGATGAGTTACTGGCAGCGGAACCGGAGCTGGTCGCCCGATTCACGGCGGCAGTGCGGGCTGGGTGGGAGTCCTATCTGGCCGACCCCGAGCCCATCAACGACGTGATCGGGACTCTGAATCCTGATCTCAAGCCGGCGGTTCTCAAACTGGCGGCAGCGAAACTTCAGGGTTTCGTCGAATCTGAAGTCACCCAATCCAACGGGCTCGGATGGATGACCAGTAAACGATGGAGCGAACTTCTCGCACAACTCCAATCGGTCGGTGAGATCTCCAAGGAAGAATCGGGATCGATCGGCCGGATCTTTGTGAACCCCACGACGAAGTCGTCGGGCGGTTCCTGAACTCCCGTGACCCGCTTTGCCGAACTTCTTCGCCACGCTGATAGACGGATTCATCAGTAGCACCCCGTGGTTTACAACGATATGCCCCTCTCTCGAACCATTCTTCATGTAGACATGGACGCCTTCTTCGCGTCGGTGGAACAACGTGATGATCCGGCGTTGCGAGGACGCCCGGTACTGGTCGGTGGTCGAGGCGGTCGTGGCGTGGTGGCGGCGGCGAGCTACGAGGCCAGGCGATTTGGTTGCCGTTCCGCGATGCCGATGGCCGAGGCGGTTCGCCGGTGCCCGGATGCGGTCGTGGTTTCTCCGTCCTTTGCAAGGTATGAAGCTGATTCGACACGAATTATGGAGATCCTCGAGACCGCCTCTCCGTTGGTCGAGCCGCTTTCAATTGATGAGGCGTTCGTCGATGTCACCGGTTCCCTTCGCCTGCTGGGCAACGGGCCGGCGATCGCGGCGAGGTTGAAGGAAACCATCAAAGACGAACTCGGTTTGAATGCGAGCGTGGGCATCGCGCCCTGTAAATTTGTCGCCAAGATCGCATCCGACCTCGAAAAACCAGATGGGCTCACGGTCTTTGAGGAAGAAGGGCTCGCCGGACGACTCGCATCGCTCCCAATCGGCCGGATGTGGGGAATCGGTCCGAAGAGTGAGGCTCGATTCCAAGCACGGGGCGTCCGGACCTTTGGCGATCTTCAAACGTGGTCGGCAGAATCTTTGGTCGCGAGCTTCGGCGCGGCCGCCGCTCGATTCCACGATCTCTCGCATGGGCGTCATGAACGGCCAGTGGTCGGAGATCGAACGGCGAAATCGGTCGGCCACGAGCAGACTTTTGGTGTCGATCTTTCCGATCCACAAGAGGTTGAGGCGGTCTTGCTTCGTCATGTCGAACGGGTGGCCGCCAGACTTCGCCGCAGAAACCGGCACGCGAAATCAATCGTGGTCAAAATCCGTGATGGCGAGTTTGTGACCAATACGAGATCGAAGACTCTGGATGATCCGACCGATCGGACGGACATCCTTTGGAAGACCGCACGGTCGCTCTTTCGGGAGTGGAATTTCCGTCCGGTTCGGCTGGTCGGGATGTCCGCGGAGCGATTCGAGGATGCGGTTCCCAACCTGTTTTCGGCGGGCGATGAGGAAGATGCGCGGAACCGTCGCTTGGATGCGGCGACGGATGCGATACGAGGCCGATTCGGTGGTGAGGCGATCGCTCGAACCGCGGCGTCGTTTCCCCCGGATCAAGCCCGTGCTCGCAGTGAGGGCGATGAACGGCGAAGCGGGGATTGAAAAACCGCCGCCCCTGTAGGGGGGCGGCGGTCTCTTGATCGAATCTTCGAGCGGTTCACTCACTCGGGTGCGAGCATTTTCAGGAAGACCACTTTCTGTTCGCCGTCGCGTTCGACGATGACCTGGACTTCGTCGTCGGGCTTGAGTTCGGCGAGGCGGCTGACGAGTTCGGCGCGAGTCTTGAGCGGGTTTTTGTCCCACTTCTTAATCACGTCGCCTTCTTGAAGCCCACCCTTTTCGGCAGTGGAGTTGTCCATCACGTTGACCACTTCCAGTCCGGCGCCGTCCGGCAGCTGTCGACTTCTGATGCCCAGTCGAACTCGAAGAGCGCGAGGCCGGGCGGGACCGGGAGCTCGAGCCGAATCGCCACCCTCGGTGTTCGGAGAAGCGAATGCAAACTTCTCGGGACGCTTCGCGGCGTCGAGGGCAAGCTCGTGGAAGAGTTTGACGGTCTTGACGCCAGAGGTTCGGTAGATCTTGTCCGGGGTGTCATCGGGGGTGTGATAGTCGTCGTGGAAGTCAGCGCAAATCGCGAAGAGAATCGGAATACCCTTCCGGTAGAAACTGGCATGGTCACTTCCGCCGCCACGCATTCCCTCCTTGAGCACGACCTCCAGACCAGAATCGTCGAGGAAAGGTTGGGCCCAGTCTCGCATGCCTTCTCCGGTATCGACGCCGGTCACGCTGAGGCCTTGCTCGTTGACGCGGCCGATCATGTCGAAGTTGATCATCAGGGCGACGTCGTCAATTCCATGAGGGGGGTTGTCGGCGTAGAACCTCGAACCGTTGAGTCCGCTCTCTTCGGCATCGAAGGCGGCGAACATGATCGAGCGAAGCGGTTGGTCTTCGGGGATCTCGTCATAGGCTTTTCGGAGGCTCTCTCCCAGCATCATCAAGGCCGCGGCGCCGGAGGCGTTGTCATCGGCACCGGGATGAAGATTGCCGGAGCCGCGTCGGGACCCAAACTCACCCATGCCAAGGTGATCGAGATGGCCGCCGATGATGACGAACTCATCCTTGAGGGCGCCTCGGCCGGGGAGCACGCCCAAGACGTTCTCCGCATAACTGGGAATCTCTTCGATCACGCCGCCGGCGGCGACTGAACCACCGAAGGGAACGATGGTGGTTCCAGCATCGGCGGCTTTTCGGAGTTCGAGGAGGCTGCGGCCTTTGGGGTCGCACGCGGCCGCGAGTTTCTCGCCGGCGTCTGGGGTGATCATGAAGACTGGAATATCTTCGATGACGCGGGAGGTGCCCTTCATCAACGCGCCGCTTCGCGGATCGTTCGCCCCGGGTGGGTTGATCAGGATGACGCCGGCGGGGTTGCGTTTTTTGACGGCATTGAACTTGCTCGCGAAGGTTGATTTTCGTGACCAACGAGTCTCGTTCCAGAGGCTGTCACCGTCTTCATTCATGGGTTCGAATCGAAGCATCACGGCGACCTTCCCGGTCAGGTCCGTGTCCTCTTCGAAGGATTGATAGCCGTCGGTGCCATCATCGATGGAATAACCGACGAAGACCATTTCACCGTTCATGGTGCCATCCGTACCGAGGCTCGTGAGTTCGAAGTCTTCGCCCAGTTCGAAGACGACTTCGCCGTTCTTGCCGTCTATCACGAGTTCCTGGCCACTGAATTCCGTCGACGCGCCGAGTCGGAAAGGCTGCTTCCAACTTCGCTCGCCGGTGTCCGGATCGATCATGCCTGGCTGTAGGCCAGCCTGCTTGTACCAGTAGATCACGTAGTCACGGGCGTATTCCATGCCCGGGGTACCCGGGAGCCTGCCGCCCATCCACGGGCTGGAAAGCACCGTGATGTGGTCATTGAAGATGATCTCCTCGGCCGGCGCCTCGTTCATGGCGGCCCGGATGCGATCTTCGTCCTCGATCGACGGAAGCGTGGTGGCACTGAAGGCGTTCGCGGTGAGTCCGACCGAGAGCAGGACGGACGCGAAATGAAAGAGCCGGCAGGGGGTCGGTTGGTTCACGATTCTTGAGTTCCTGGATCGAGAGGGTCCCCGCCATCGGGGGGGAGGGAAAGAGAGGGGGAGCATAGGTCGGACTGATTCATCGGGTCGTCGTTGGACTTCGAATCGGCAGTGGGTGTCTTAAGACCGGGTCGCGGGCGAGCCCTAGAACCTACCCAACGGTCGAGGTCGGTTCAGGTTGCAGGCCGCGACCGGGGCCACCCCTGCATAGAATCGAGGATATGAGATTCTGCACCTGCGTCCTGAATTTTCGTCTCCGCCTTCTCTTGGCGTGGGGAATCGCCCTCGGTGGGGCCTCTTCGACCCTCACCGGCGAGGAACTGCATCCACAGGACGGTCCGCACGTCGACATCCGAATTTTTATCGATGCGGAAGCCGTGGTCTTGCAGTTGGAGATGAATCTTGTCTTCTTGGACTATCTCGTGGATTTTCCGAGGGAGGAGCCGGCTCGAATCTCCAGTGTTGAATGGCCGGCACTTCAACCCGCGCTGACGGAATTCTTTGAGCAATCGCACCCGGTGAGGATCGACGATCAGCGCGTGCTTCCAGAGGTGCAGGAGCTTCAGATCAATGATCCCGATCTCGCACTGCTTCCGCTCTTTCCGATCTCGGGTGAGCAGGGCCTCCGCAAGGTTCGATTCAAGCTTGTGTATCCCGTGTCTTCCATGCCCACCAAGGTAGAGATTGCATGGACCACCTTTCCGCCCGACATCCTCACCGATCTCGTCAATCCACCGCCACTCGATCTCGCCGCGGAGCTCGACGCCGAAGGAGTTCGAAGACCGCTGCTCTTCACCGTTGATGAGCCCGGGCTTACTTGGACAGCGCTTGGCGAGTCGATCGATGCCCGTCTGTTGGACGTACCAGTCTCCGTGGTCGAGCCAGGGAGCCAGGTGCCAGTCTTGGCGATTGGCTTGTTCGTGGCGGGCGGCGTGGTCGTCATCTTGGGGATCGTGATCGGTCGAGCGAGAGGCTCGGCGATTCCGATCGTGGCCGCGGCTGGAATCGAGGGCGTCCTGCTGATCGTCGGCGTCGCGGTGCTTTTTGGGGATGTCGGCACGGTGGCAATGGGCGGTGGATTACGTCCGCCAGACCAGACCGAGGCGGAGGCGATCTTCCGTCCGCTGCATTCCAACGTCTATCGAGCCTTCGATTATGTCGAGGAGAGTGATATCTACGATGCGCTCGATCGAAGCGTGGACGGTCCTTTCCTCGAAACGCTCTATCGAACCATCTTCCGGGGACTGGTCATGCAGGAGGAGGGCGGCGCGGTGGCGAGGGTCACGGAGGTTCGACCGATCGAGATCGAGGTCGGCGACATCGTGATGCAAGCAGGACAAGACGGTCTCGTCCGTCCCGCATTCACCGTTGCCTGCCGCTGGCAGGTGGACGGCGTGGTGAGCCACTGGGGGCATAGCCATGAGCGGACGAACGAATATTTCGCGGACTGGGACGTCGTCGACGGTCCGGACGGATGGCAGCTCACCGGGGCCGAAATCAGAGAGCAGGATCGGTTGGAGGAGGATGGGCACGTCGAGGTCGGCGACGAGTTCGAGATCTGATCGGACACGCTTCAAATCACGCGACCGTATCGTGAGTCGCCTATTCCGCGATGATCGTTGACTGGCCCGCCGTCGCCTCAAGAGATATGTGGTGGGCGTCATCGATGCGTCCCAGATGCCACGCGGTCGCCCGACTGCATGGGAAGACCACCGGATCACCGGCATCGATCACCAGGGCCTTGGCGGTCGAAGTGACGAGCAGGAAAACCCCTCCCGCGGCGAAGAGGGCGGCGATGCCCCAGCCAAGTGCGCCGGAGGCTCCCGCGATGCCGACGCCTGCGGCGCCATCGACCAGGGCGGCGAAGCCGCCGAGAAGGCTCGATCCGAGGAAGGTCACAAAGGCGTTCAAGAAGAGCATGACGCCGAAGATCAACCGCACCAGGCTGGTGCGACGTTCGAGTCCGATCGATCGACTCTGTCCCGGATAGGCGATTCGAATGGTCCTTGATGACACGGAAGGAAGGACCACCGCGACTCGGCGGGACGTGCAGACCATGACGCCCCGACGGCCCAGAACCGCGGCGAAGATGGAGTGCCGGGCGACATCTAAGAAGGACTGTTGGAGGGTAAAGACATCGGTTTCGCCGGGGAGTCGATTCACCAAAATTCCGTGCTGTACCAGCGTGTCGGCAGAGGCCGATGCTCGAGCGATGTCGAGTTCGATCGGGGAGGTCGAGGGCCTTTTAAGCGGAACGGGTGCTTCCTCCGATGTCTCGGTTCCAGTCTCGTCAATCTGGAGATCCGCGGGTGAGTGAAACGGATCATCAATGGGGTTCGATTCGGCGGGGTTCTCCAATTCCTGGCCCCGATCCGGTGGCCCGGCAGGGCCGGCCTCGGGTGCGTCCGGCCGGAATTCGGCGGCCGCATCACCGGCATTGCCCAACCCAGGGATTTTTTCGAACGGGCTCCAGGTCTTTCCGGTTTCGCGGCGGACAAAGTCCCCCGGTCCGAGCCGCTCTTCCGCCCTGAGAGTTCGAAGCTGATCGCTCGTAAAGGGACCGTACTCACGGCCGTCGAGGCTTCGGACGATGTATTTCATTCGATGCCGTTCCATTCTCGTTCGGGGGGGGAAGGATCGTCCGGAGGCTACCCGTACCGGGGGTGGCGTGCTGCTCCAGAATCGGTTCAAAACGCCTTGGGAGCTTCGTCAGACCCTTGGCGTACTCGAATTTTCCGCCAATCAGGGTATCCTCAAGCCTCCTTCGACTCTGGAGTTTTACTCGTGCTTGATCTTCAACTCACCTCGTTCGTCGATCTCCTCGAACCGCTCGCCGGGAGTCTGTCGCTCGCCGAGGCCGATGGGAGTGATGATCGATGGTGGAGATTTCTTGGTCGACTCCATCCGCTCACCGTTCACTTTCCCATTGCCCTGGCCCTCACCGCGGCAGTGGTCGAACTGATCAACATCATTCGTCGAAAGCGGGAGGCCTCACCATTTGCGATCACTGCGACGGGCATCGCCGCGGTGACGGCGATTTTCGCCGCGTTCTTTGGTTGGCTCAACGCAGACTTCGAAGGTGCGTCGCAAGACACCACTTTGTTTCTCCACCGCTGGCTGGGAATCATCGGCGCGGGTGGTCTTTCGATCGTGTTCGTGACCGGTCTGGTGGGACGAACGGGCGTTCGGATCACGGCTTTCAACGGGTACCGATGGGGGTTGATTGTCTGTGCGATCGTGGTTGGAACTGGTGCGCACTTCGGCGGCGAGATGGTCTACGGAAAAGGGTATCTCACCAAGGTGCTCTTTCCGGTGGCCGTCCCGGCTCCAGCGGCGGGGAACGACGTCGAAACGGGGGCGCCAGTCAGTGATGCGGGAGCGACGACGGCAAAGGTCTCATTCCAGCAGGACGTGCTTCCGATCTTCGAAGCCCATTGCGTGGAGTGTCACGGTGCCGACAAGGACAAGGCAGATCTTCGTCTCGATAGTTACTCGGGGATTTTCAACGGAGAGAAAAAGTGGTGGACGGTGCTTCCTGGGGATCCCGATCACAGCCTCTTGGTCGAGCGGATCGAACTTCCCGAAGGGCATGTCGATCAGATGCCGCCAGACGGAAATCGTTTAACCGCGGCAGAAATTGCAACGATTCGTACTTGGATTACCGAGGACACCGAGCCTGCTGATAACCCTGAAGTTCAGATCCCGGGCTCATCTGTTCCAGAGGAAACGAGCACCACCACGGAGGCGGCAATGGTTGCCGACGCGGCGAAGGCGGCGGCTGATCGAATGGCCGTGGCGATCGCCGGCGCCGTCGACGCGCTCCGAGCCCGCGGCGTTTTGGTGATGCGAATTGCGCAGGACAGCAAAGAGTGGGAGATCAATGCAAGCTTGGTGTCGCCAAAATTCGCAGACGACGATCTTGCGTTGATGAACGGTCTCCAACCAGTGCTGGCGTGGGCGAATTTCACCCGGACCGACCTCACGGATGCCGGACTTATCGGGCTCGACGGTTTTGATCAATTGCGATCGCTCCGCCTGTCTCAGACGGCGATCGGGGACGGAGGCGTCGATTCAATTCTGAAACTGGAGAAGCTGGAGGTGCTGAACCTCTACGCGACGAGTATCACCGATGCCGGGATCCTTCGGCTCGCCGCACTACCCAATCTCAAGAGGCTCTACTGTGCGGATTCGGCGGTGACTCCCGAGGGTGTGTTGGCGGCGCAGGCGGTGCGGGATGGCCTGGAGATCGTCGGGTCGGCCACGCCGGCAGCATCGAAGGAGGCCGACGAGT
>ERZ887942.1968-NODE-1968-length-13242-cov-4.957155_pt1 | contig 13242 bp, 13 predicted proteins | sample MGYA00521099_ERZ887942 | MGnify/ENA primary metagenome ERZ887942 (study PRJEB32303, sample SAMEA104408605) | aquatic metagenome | biome: Brackish water; feature: Pelagic; material: water | place: Baltic Sea | collected 2014-06-07T06:48:00 | depth 16,251 m ... | reverse complement strand
CTAGTAGTAGAGCAGTAAAAATTACTTGCAGTTGATGCAATAAATTCTTTAAAACATGTTTGTTCAGCTATTAAGCGAGTTGTCCAAACTATATTCACATTATCAAATGAAATGATAAATAGTCAAGAAAATATAAATGGCAATATCAATCAGGAGATAACTATGCAAACTGATTACATGGTCCCAATTAAAAGCAATCAACTTTTTGAAGTTGGTGTAAAGGGTATTTTCAGAGAGGTGAATAGTGACTATAGATATATTTTCGGGAATACTTCCATACCAGAAGCCAATGCCTTCTTGCCATCAGGTTATCTTGATTACAATCAAAACATAAAGGCCGGATATCTTTCTTACACCTATTCTACAAAAGACAAATGGACTTTTAAAACGGGACTAAGATATGAGCACACAAGCATTGATGCCATTGACAACGATTTGACACTAGACATCAGCGGTTATCAAAACTTTGTTCCTAGCATAAACATTTCAAAAATACTAGGGAGTGGAATGGCGATTAAAATGGCCTACAATAATAGAATTCAACGTCCTGGTTTGAAACAATTAAACCCGAATTTCAATGCAGCTAACCCGCAAGACATTTCAGTTGGTAACCCCAACTTAACTCCTGAAATCTCCAATAACCTTGAATTTAGTTTGAGCAAATCTATTAAGAGAAATTACTTAAACCTCTCTTTCTTCACGCGTCAAACTAATAATTCTATCTTGAGATTAACGTCCCCGTCAGATTCCATTCCAGGTGCCTTAATAACCACATACGAGAATCTAGGTAAGCAACAAGTGGCAGGCATTAATTTCTTTGGGAACTTCTTCTTAACCCAAAAATGGAGTTTAAATGGTGGCATAGATGCCTACTACACCTACTTAGAAGGTCAAGTTCAAACACTTGACGGTTTCGATTTTGCTAGCAATTCTGGAATAGTCATTGGTGGACGTGTTATGTCTCAGCTGAGTTTAAATAAAGGCTGGAACATGCAAGCTTTTACGGGCTTTAGAGGGAATAGAGTTTCTCTACAAGGAGTTAGATCTGGTATGGGTTTTTACTCACTAGGAATTAGAAAAGATATCAATGAAAAGAAAGGTAGTATAGGAATAGCTTTTGATAACTTTGTGAATGGTATGACCATCAGAAATACGAGTTCTTCGGAAGTATTTAAGCAGGAAAGTGCCAACTATATTTATAATCAAAACGTAAAAGTTACGTTTCAATACAAGCTTGGAAACATGAAGTTTGTGGAGCGAAAAAAAACAAAATCTGTTAATAACACTGACGTAAAAAGTGGTGGAAGCGACGATACCGGAGGATTCAATTAAAAACCAATTTTCAATAAATGAGTAAAAAAGTAAGTAAAACCGGTAGCCAGATGCGTATTATACATAGATATTTGGGTTTTTTCCTGGCCGGTATAATGGCCATGTACTCCTTAAGTGGTATAACCCTAATTTTTAGAAATACAGATTTCCTAAAAAAGGAAGTAGTCATAGAAAAGACTATAAAAGCCAATTTGGAGGGGGAGCAACTAGGTAAAGAGTTAAAAATTAAGAACCTAAAAGTAACCTCAAATGAAGGTTCTATGATACACTTTAAGGAAGGAAGTTATAATTCTGAAACGGGTGAGTCTATTGTGGCTAAGAAAGAGCTCCCACTTATTTTAAATAAAATCCAGCATATTCATAAGGCCACCACCAATGATCCACTATTCTTCTTGAATATTTTCTTTGGTGTATCCTTGTTATTTTTTGTCATATCTTCTTTTTGGATGTTTAGACCGCAAACAGATGTCTTTAAAAAAGGTCTGTATTTCACCCTTGGTGGTATCATACTAACCTTAATATTACTCTTCGTTTAATTTTAAAATTTTAGTGAAATGAAATTTACAGTTCTAATTACCCTCGTATTAAGCAGTCTACTTTCTTTTGGTCAAAGACCCGGTGGTGGTCGTCCTGGAGGAGGAGGCATGGAAAGACCATCGCCTGAGCAAAAAGCAAAATATGATACTAAAAAAATGAAAAAGAAATTGAGTCTAAATGAGGCTCAAACCAAGCAATTTCATAAAGTAGCATTAAAGTATGGAAAGCTCAGTGAGAAAGTTATGGAGAGTATTCCTAAGGATCAGTTTCCTCCATCTGAAGAAACGCGTACTAGCATGAGAGCACAAATGATGGAGATAAACAAGGATAAGAATACAGAACTCAAGGCTATTCTTACCTCTGAACAGTTTGAAAACTATCAAAAACTTCAAAAGGAAGAACGACAAAATTTTAGACAAGGAGGCGGCCGGCCTGGGCAATAGTTTTCTGGCGATAAGCTTGTCGACCCGTAGCTTTTGCAAAAAACGAAGATTCACAAATCTTCGTTTTTTTTATACTCGTTGTTCAGATTTATAGGCTCAAAAACCAATCTAACATCTCCCTTTCATCCACAATGCTCCATGAGTGTGGATGCCTGCTCCCATCTGGCCTATAGCCTTTATTCTCTGTTAGAATTAACTCTGCCTCGGTATTCCCATCTATCTGGAGCTGATTTATTAAGGCAGCAGCATCTATTGCATTCATGCTATAATAATCCTTTCCTCTATTCTCCATCCACCATTTAACGTCTGGCTCGGTATATGCTTTTATGGGTATGTCAGTCAGAAAGCGAGCATTACCGCCATGCTCAGCCGTATAACAAAAAGGAGAGTAATTGATATAATTCGTGAGAACATCTTCAGGCTTGCCTCCTAAGTTCTTAGCCAAATACTGACTCACCCACTGGCCTTCGCTGGCGGAGACTTCGTTTAAATTCATTCGCCAGGCTTTATTCGTTTCTGCCCAAAACCTCACCATATCCAAAGGAGAGTCGCAAATCACCAAGGCCTTTGGAATAAGCCGATACTTCGAATCTTCACTTTTTGAAAAAACAGCCATTTTTAAGGCTCTAGTACCTTCTAGAGACATTCCTGAGAAGAGTAAATTACCTAGAGGAATGCCATGACTCAGACATGACTCATAAATAAAACGCTCGACTTGCCTCATTTGCTTTACTTCAAAAAAGAATTCTAACCTATTCTCTGTAGTCACAAATAACACCGCGAGGTTCCGTTTTAAGCTCAAATCCCTAATCGTGGAAGGCGACAAAGTATCTCTTTCAGCATGAAAGAAAACAACCGCACCGTCTGGTTTAGAATTAGGTAGCCAAAGTGTATAGCCCGCAGCCACTTGTGGTATTTCTATATCATCGCTAAGTTTTATTTCTCCAGAAAATTGTTCCTCATAATTAATGATTCTTTGGGAGTAACATAATAGAGGTAAGAATAGAAACAAGAAGAGCTTATGCATGTACAAAGAAATTCAAAGCCACTTAAAATTGAATACAAAACCTGTTAATAAAACTTAAGTCATTCTTTATTGTTTAGGCACTCATTCTATACATTTACATTAAACCAATTTCCCTTATATGTACATCCTAACCGAAAACAGCAGTCTTGCTCATAATTTTCTGGCAGAAATAAGAGACACTTCCATTCAAAAAGACCGGGCAAAATTCAGGCGAAACATGGAAAGAATAGGTGAAATAATGGCCTATGAAATTTCTAAAAACCTTAGCTTTAAAAACTCAGAAATAGAAACTGCCCTAGGTAAAAAGGAAACGAAAACTATTAAGGATCAGCCAGTTTTAGTCACAATTCTAAGGGCCGGTCTCCCGCTTCATCAAGGCATGCTTAATTACTTTGACCAAGCAGATAGTGCCTTCATTGGGGCATACAGAGGTGTACATGACGCCAAAGATGACTTTGATATAAAAATGGATTACATCACAAGTCCAGATATTCAAGGCAAAACCCTTATTATCTGTGACCCGATGATTGCCACAGGAAAATCTATTGAAAAAGCTTACCACGCCATGCTTCGATATGGCATTCCTAAAAGAACTTATATAGTGGCCGCCATTGCCTCCGCGAGAGGGGCTCGTTTTGTACAAGCTCGAATGCCAGAATGTCGCCTTTACATAGGCGATGTCGACAAAGAACTCAACTCAAAATCGTATATAGTCCCGGGTCTAGGAGATGCTGGAGACTTATCCTATGGTGATAAAACCTAAAATGGTTTACTTTTACGCCGCTAACCCTAAAAAATAAAAATGGCAATTAAACTAAGTAAAGAAGACTGGAAGAAACTTTTAAGTCTTCCAGTAATTGTAGCCGCGTTGGGCTATTTCGTAGATATATATGATATGCAGCTCTTTGGAATTGTCAGGATTCCAAGTTTAAGGGGTCTAGGCCTTAGTGAGCAAGAGGTCTCTGAGGTAGGAAGCTCTATCCTTAGCTATCAAATGTATGGGCTTCTCTTTGGCGGCATATTATGGGGTGTTTTAGGAGATAAGAAAGGGCGTCTCTCTGTCCTATTTGGCTCTATCATTACTTATTCGCTAGCTAATATAGCCTGTGGCTTAATTCCTCAAATACATTTCATGGAGCAAACTGAGGCTTATAAATGGTTAAGGTTTATTGCAGGAGTTGGTTTGGCAGGTGAGTTGGGAGCAGGAATTACCTTAGTTTCAGAGAGTCTGCCTACCCGCCTAAGGGCTATAGGAACCTCATTAGTAGCTGGAGTAGGTCTTATGGGTGCCGTGGTTGGTAATTTCACCGTACGCCTTTCTGGAGACTGGACTATCGCCTATTTTATAGGTGGGGCAATGGGATTTGCCTTATTACTCTTGAGAATTGGGGTTGTAGAGTCGGGTATTTATAAAAACGTAGCTCAAGACAAAAATGTGAGAAAGGGAAATTTCTTTGCCTTTTTCACCAATTGGGAGAGATTTGTTAAATACTTAAAGTGTATTGGAATTGGTATTCCTACATGGTTTTGTATTGGCATTTTAGCTTATTTCAGTAATGAATTTGGGGAAGCCCTTGGTATTCAGGAAGCAGTAGAACCTGGGATGGCAATTATGTGGGCTTACATAGGTATTTCGGTGGGAGATTTCTTTAGCGGTTTTTTAAGCCAGCAGCTACAATCGCGAAAAAAGGCTATTTTTTATATGATGAGCTTTTCATTAGTAGCTGTATTGCTCTTCTTATTCGCAGGCGTAAATTCTGCCAATGAAATCTATGCCATTTGTTGTATGTTTGGTTTAGGAACAGGCTATTGGGCTATGTTTGTAACGGTTGGAGCTGAGCAATTTGGCACGAATTTGAGAGCCACAGCAGCCACTACTGTGCCCAATATGGTTAGAGGTGCACTTCCCGCTATGATTCTACTCTTTAATTATTTCAAACCTGAGAGCGGCATCATTTGGGCTGGAGCTATCGTTGGAATCATAGCCTATGCCATCGGTTTTTACTCCACACTCACCATTCCAGAGACACATAATAAAGATTTAGATTACTTAGAAACCTAAAGGGTCTAGAATAAATAATTAACCCTATTTCACGATTACGTATATACGGTATAAATACGTATACTATTAGGTAAAATTATACTTTTTGTCCGCTCCTAAAGGCTCTACTTTTGATATACATTAGAGCGATGGATTAGAAATTAAGTGTTGCCCATCACGGCAGCACTTTTTTTATGCCAGTTGCGTAACCCGGTGAGGGCGTACTTCTGTCCAAACAAAATAAGCAGTTACTATTGTCGCAAGGAAGAAATATACTAGAATGGCCTGATTTAGGATTGGAGCCGTAGTCGATAGGCCAAACCAGTCACCTGCATTTATAAATAGGTAAACACCAAAAGCATTTTTAGCCAATTCTTGCCACATAGACATCACATTTTTACTCATCATCTCGGTATAACTATAAATAGCAATGAATAAATAAAACCCGTAGGACACCATTTCATTTACTGTCAAAGTGCCCAAACTTGCATAAAAATGCATGATAAAAGCAAAGGCTATCATAAACTGTAGCCATGACCATGTTTGAAGTGACCTAGATAATTTAGGATAAAATTTTTCAAAATTATAAGGGTCCTCTATCTTGTTTAGTGGATATTTAGCGGCCACTTCTTCCGGCCTCCAACCCAAAGGCATAAACCATATCCGTAGAGTGTCTAAGATACTGTCTGCTCTAACGGCATCTTTCATGAGTTGCCATATATGCTGGAAATTTATCTTAATTGGATTCCAAGTTCTTACGGCAACCGTAATGCCATAAACCGGCGGCACTTCATCTAGCTCTTCTTGAAAAGTGCCAAACCATTTGTCCCAAAAAATAAAAATCTGTCCCATGTTCTTATCCAAATAAATAGGATTAATGGCATGATGGACTCTATGGTGAGAAGGTGTTACAATGATTTTTTCTAGGAAACCTAATTTGCCAATATAGGTAGTGTGATACCAAAACTGAGCAAATAAATGAATGGGAGCAACGATAGCTATTATTTGAAAATTAACACCCAAGAGAGCCGCAGGTAAAAGAAATATCGTAAAAAAGCCAACAAAAGTAGAGATACTTTGACGGAGTGCACAAGCTAAATTAAACTCCTCTGAGCTATGATGTATTAAATGCTGATTCCAGAAAAAGTTGATAGAATGATTTATTCTATGACCCACATAACCCGTGAAATCTAAGACAATAAATGCAATGACAACATTGGCCCAGGTATACTCTATTGTGGTAAGTGCCCAATGCTCCACCATCCAAGAATAACTTAAAAGCGAAAAGCCTATACCTATGACATCCTTAAGAGAATTGGTATAACCAGAACTTAAGCTAGAAATCATATCCATAGATTTAAAAGAGTCTCCTTTTACGTACCAGCCGTACACTTTTTCCAACATCACGAAGAGAAAAAAGAGCGGAGAGGCTATTAAGAGAATTTGGGCGTAAGTTTCCATAATAGTATGCTTGCAGAGGGTTTTGCCAAATATAAAGAATGAATGGCAGATTTAAGAAATAGGGCATTAGTAATCATCCCTGAAATTTATAAAACCTCCCTCGTTCTCAAGCTTCAAAACAGACTGCCGCTCTCTGTTTAGCGTTAATTTGGTAACATCAGGTCTAGAATAATGTCCGGCTAAATCAAAGTTTTGACGCTCCTCTAATACTTTATTGAAATCAATGGTTTCTATAAACAGACCTTCTTTGTTAACCACAGGAGGTAAAATCCATTCGCCATTGGGTCCAGCTATGCAGGAGCCGCCATTGGCCAAAACCTCTGGTGCGTTATCTAAAATCTTATCTAAGTGTGGTGTGTCTTTTGGGAAATCTGCCTTACTCATTAAACCAGAAACTGAGATAACAAAAGAACGAGATTCTTTAGCTATAAAGCGGGTAATGTCTTTGGTATTTCTCTCGGCCCCAGGCCAAACGGCCACATGAAGATTCTCTCCTAAACCATAAAGAGCTGTTCTAGACAAAGGCATCCAATTTTCCCAACAGTTGAGTCCGCCTAATGTAAATTCCTTAAGTGGATGTACTCTTAGACCATTTCCGTCTCCTGGAGACCAGGTCAAACGCTCCTCAAAAGTAGGTTGAAGCTTGCGATGCACAGATTGGATTTGACCAGTTGCATTTATATAAACCAAGGAACAGTAAAGGCTATGCCCTCCCCTATCCTGGGCTCGCTCTACGATGCCTAAATAAATGGCGATTTGATATTGTTTTGCCAGTTGGCAAATGCTGTCCAAATCACCTTTTTCTATTTGAACAGCATTTCTAATGTAATGGGCATGAATTTCTTTTTGGGTCTTAGACTCAAATTCAGAACCATTGGTTATTGAAACCCAAAAAGGGTACCCAGGTAAAAGACTTTCACCAAAAACGAGCAACTCACAGCCTTCTTTACCCGCTTTTGTGATGTAGCCTTCTATTTTTTCAATGGTCTTTTCTTTATCCAACCATACCGGCGAGATTTGAGCTAAAGCCACTTTAAGGGTATCCTCTGCCATTTTAGCCTATAGCCTCGTCACTTCTATGTTTTTCCATTCTACTTTAATACCTCCGCCATCATGAATCTGAAGAGCAATTGAGCCTTCTGCCCCACCTATCTTCTCATCATCCAGCGTAATCATCTCATGACCGTTTAGCCAAGTTGTGATATTAGAACCTACCACTCTTATTTTCATGGTGTTCCATTCTCCCATTTTTAGGTACTTATCTTTTTCCTTATCAGGCTTAATAAGCCAGCCCCTTCCATAAGACTCATAAACTCCTCCAGTATCATGTCCCGGAGGGGCTACTTCTGCCTGCCAACCCGTGATTTTAGTCCCTTCAATACTAGAGCGAATAAAAATACCACTGTTACCATTAGCCTGCTGTCTGAAGTCCACAGATAACTCAAAATCTTTGAAACTCTTGTCAGTTCCTAAGTAGCCATAGGCTTTATCTGGCCCACTTTCACAGATCAGTAACCCATCCTCAACAAACCATTTTTCTGTACCATATATGGTCCATCCTTTTAGGTTTTTACCATTAAATAAAGACTTAGATTTTTGGGCCATTGGCTTCACAGCAAATAAAAGACAAAAACAGAGGGCCAGTAAAGATGTTTTTTGAAAACGTGACATGTTCATTAAGGTTTGAATATTTATGATTAAAAACTCTTTAAAGCGAAGTACAATTGTCTCTCGTCTTAAAGAAAAACTAATATAAAACTAAGTACGTTTGATTCTGTCTTATCTCCACTTTATTTTAGCCTAGTCTAAGAAAACATGATTTTAGTCAATTCTTAAATCGTTTCAAGGCCAACATCATTGTCTAATTACATGAATCTAACTAAATTGAAGAAAAAAAATCAACCTATGAAATACCTCCTTAGTCTAATTTGCTTTTGTTCCGTAACCTGTTTCGGGCAAAGTTTAAGTTTTGAAACCCAAATTTCGGATGCCGTATCTGCCATAGATGAAGCAGACAGAGCCGAAGCTTCTGTATACGGCTATGATGCCAATGGCACCTTCACGATGATAAAAACCGGATCCAACAGCCTCATTTGCCTCACAGACGACCCTAACAAAGATGGCTTTTCGGTAGCCTGCTATCATGAAAACTTAGAGCCATTTATGGCCAGGGGGAGAGCCTTGAGGGCGGATGGAAAAAGTAGAGCGGAAGTGGAAATAATAAGAAACACTGAAGCCAAGGAAGGTAGCCTCAAAATGCCTGAGAAGGCTTCCACCTTATATGTAATGAGCGGTGATGACAAAGCTAGTGCTAACCTAAGATGGGTGGTATATATCCCTTGGGCCACAACAGCGAGTACAGGACTGCCTGCTAAACCAATGGTAGCTGGAGGCCCTTGGATTATGTTTCCGGGCACTTACAGAGCTCATATCATGATTACCCCGCCAAGAGATTAATATGAAAATTACTTATCTCCTTACAGTAATGCTGTGCTCAGTTTTCAGTTTAAGCACAGTGGCTCAAGACTTTGGATTGGTAGCTGATGATGCGGAACTTCATTTAGTATCGGATCAATTTACATTCACTGAAGGCCCTGCTGTCAATAGAAAGGGGGATGTTTTTTTTACTGATCAACCTAATAACAAGATTTGGAAGTATTCCAAAAAGGGTAAACTTTCTGTTTATATGGAAGAAGCAGGTCGCTCAAATGGCCTCTTTTTTGATGCCAAAGGCAATCTATTGGCCTGTGCTGATGGCGATAATGAGTTGTGGCGAATTGATAAGAAAAAGAGAGCGGAAGTCCTGACTAAAAACTGGGACAACAAACGGTTAAATGGACCAAACGACCTTTGGGTAGATACTAAAGGAGGCATTTATTATTCCGACCCATTTTATAAAAGACCCTATTGGACGCATACAGAAATAGAGCAAGAGTCTAGAAGAGTTTTTTATAGAAACCCAGAGGGCCAAATCAAGATTGTCGAAGACGAATTCAAACAACCCAATGGTTTAATAGGAAATACAGAAAGCAATAAACTCTATCTGACAGATATTGGGAATAAACAAACCTATGTCTACGACATGCAGCCCGATGGCTCCTTAGGCAATAAAACTCTCTTTTGTGAACAAGGCTCAGACGGTATGACCATTGACGAACTAGGTAATATATACCTGACTGGAAAGGGCGTAAATGTTTTCAATCCGAAGGGAGAACTTATACAGCATATAGATATTCCGGAAAATTGGACTGCCAATATTACTTTTGGTGGAAAAGATAGAAAAACACTTTTCATAACGGCATCAAAGTCTGTTTACACACTCCAAATGAATGTAAAAGGAGGAAGATAAAACTTAAAACTAACCCAACCCTAATAGAACAATTTAATGAAAAATCACTTCAAGCTCTTAGTTCCAGTAGCTGTTTCTATTCTTTTATCCGGCTGTACTACTCCATCTGGCGATGATTCAGAAATGAAAGAATCAATGCCAGAGGCTCCAGAATTTGGAGTTGGTGCAAAAGCCGTTGATGGTGCCGAAATGTATATGGACGGGACAGAAGAGATCCTTCATGAGCAATGGGAGTATTGGGAAGGCCCCGCTTTTTCTGGAGAATATCCTATCAAATGGATGCCCGTTAAGGACCAGGAAAATGAAACCTATGTGATAAGCAGCAATGACCCAGGCGGAAAAGGTGGTAAGTATGGATCTGCGGACATTGTAACTAAGAAGAAATTTAACGATTTCAGAGCTCATGTAGAGTTCTTCATCGCAACAGAAGGGGGAAATTCAGGAGTTTATCTTCAAAATCGTTTTGAGATTCAAGTCTTAGATGGTGATACAACCAAACATGGAATGGGAGCCGTCATTAATGAATCCGATTCTCCTTATCATTTATACAATGGAGTAGGAACATGGAATGCATACGATATCCAGTTTCGTGCTGCCCGCTTTGATGAAGCTGATCAAATGATAGAAAAGCCAAACGTAAGTATGTACTTCAATGGTAAAAAGGCTCATACTAATGTAGAGATCAACCAAGTTTGGGGCGGAGAGAAATCTGGACTCGATGGAGGAAACGATGGCGGAAAGGGTATCACTAATGTACCTGGAGGTCTAAAATTACAAGCCGAAGGGCACGATGTACTTTATAGAAATATATGGATTAAGGAAATGGCGTTTGAAGATGGCAATACAGATTTTTAAATAGCCTTTGCCTCTGAGCTTTGACCAATGGGCTTTTACAACCTTTAAGTCAGACAAATAGTAACGACTATCAACAATAGTTTTAAACCAAGACACATCCTTTCCAAATAATTAAGTTAAGCTCAATGCAAAGAGCACAAAGCAATGCAAATGAACCGCAGAAATCTAATAAAATCTACCCTTGCCACAGGAGCCGCTATGGCTCTGGGGAGTGCCGAGGCTCTGGCAGTCCAAAAAGCTAAAAAGCATAATTTTAGCTTTTGCCTGAATACGAGTACCATCATGAAGCAAAAAATTGGCCTCATGGCCGAAATGGAGCTGGCCGCTAAAACAGGTTATGATGGCATAGAGATTTGGATGAGAACTTTGGAAGCGTTTATTAAAGAAGGCGGAAAACCCGCAGATGTAAAAAGGAAAGCACAAGACTTAGGAATCGTTATTGAAGATTCTATTGGCTTTGCAGCTTGGGTAGTAGACGATGATGAAAAAAGAGGAAAAGCCCTAGACCAAATAAGGTACGAGATGGACCTTTTGGCACAGATTGGCTGTAAACGTATCGCTGCTCCACCTTTTGGTGCTACCAAAGGACCTGAACTAGACTTAAGAAAGGCTGCAGAACGATTTCGTGCCGTGGCCGAAATAGGGAAAGAAATGGGTGTATTGCCGCAGCTAGAGCTTTGGGGGTTTTCTAAGAACCTGCATCTTTTTGGTGAGACGCTTTTTGTAGCCGCTGAATCTGGACATCCTGATGCCGTAATTTTGCCCGATGTCTATCATCTACAAAGAGGTGGCTCGCCTATGGAGGCCTTAGAGATGATAAATGGCAGCAAAATCCAGATGTTTCACATCAATGATTACCCCGCCGGCATAGAAAAATCAAAGCTTACAGATGCCATGCGAGTCATGCCTGGAGATGGAGACGCTCCTATGGACCACATTTTGCAAATGCTAAATAATAAAGGCGTCCCAATTGTGCTCTCTCTAGAGATTTTCAATGAGGACTATTGGGCCATGGATGCCGCCAAGACTGCTGAAATAGGATTGGCTAAAATGAAGTCTTCTGTGGCAAGTGCTATATCTTGATTTATTAAACAAATCATGAAAAAACCTCAAGGAAATCCTTGAGGTTTTTTCATGATTTCTAGCTTAGGCTCTTTCCACTTCTAGTCCTAAAGCAGACCAGAAAGTAAATCCTCCCATAAGGTTAGTCACCTTTTTGTAGTCGTGGTTTTCTAGGATTTTACATGCTAAGTATCCTCTGGTTCCTTTGGCACAATAGATATAAACACCTTTATCTCTTGGAATCTCGTCTAAACGTGACCTCAGATTGTCCAAAGGAATGTTTATGGATGCAGGTATCCTACCCAATGCCTCAATTTCATTGGGGTTTCTTACATCAACTAAGATCTCTTTATCCTTTTCATTTAAATCAAGGGCCGAGATGGTCTCAAAACCACCAGTTATTTCATTTTCCGCCGCATAGCCCGCTATTATCACAGGGTCTTTTGCTGGTGAGAATGGTGGAGCATAAGCTAAATCCAAGTTTTGTAAATCCTTTAAGGTTAGCTTGGCATAAATGGCTGTGGCCAGCACATCAATTCGCTTATCAATTCCCTTTTTACCAAATGCCTCCGCCCCCACAATAACCTGTGTCTCTGGTTCATAATATATCGTTAAAAAGACATCTGTATAGTTTGGGTAAAAACCCGGAGTATTACCTACGATCACTAAAGATGAATTATACGGAAAATTGGTTGCCATAGCCTTGGTAGGTACTAGACCAGTTCTTGCTACAGTTACGTCAAATAGCTGAACGATAGCAGTGCCATAAGCCCCATTGAAAGTAATATCACTATTGCCAGCAATTTGGGCACCCGCTGCTCTCCCTCCTTTATTAGAATGTGTGCCCATCGGGAAAAAACCTGTCTCTTCTGTTATTAGGTTTTTGACAGCTGCACAGTCTCCGGCGGCATAAACGTTTGAAATAGAAGTTTCCATCTTCTCATTGACGATTAAAGCTCCATTTCTAAGCTTATCGGCATTGGGAAGCAGGCTTGTATTGGGTCTTACACCTATACCTATGATGAGATAATCTGCAGAAACACTTTCGCCATTGCTGAGTAATAGTTGATTCTCTTTAAGTTTTAACTCTGTGGCCGTCGTATTTAAATGTAGTTGAATCCCATTCTCAAGCAGT